>Ga0307486_1000842_pt1 | contig 25689 bp, 18 predicted proteins | sample CBIW02metaG_FD_203663 | JGI IMG/M metagenome (GOLD analysis project Ga0307486, IMG submission 203663) | Sea-ice brine microbial communities from Beaufort Sea near Barrow, Alaska, United States - CBIW 0.2 | ecosystem: Environmental > Aquatic > Marine > Coastal | place: USA: Alaska | collected...
GAACGCCAGCCATAGACCCTTCAGAAGCCGCTTTCATCGCTGCACAGATCTCTTCATAAGTGGCTTCTTTCTCAAGTTCAACCACTAAATCTACAACAGAAACATCAGAAGTAGGTACGCGGAAAGCCATACCCGTCAACTTACCGTTTAACTCAGGAAGAACAACACCGACCGCTTTAGCCGCACCGGTTGATGATGGAATGATATTTTCTAGAATACCACGTCCACCACGCCAATCTTTCATAGATGGACCATCTACCGTTTTTTGAGTAGCGGTTGCAGCATGAACTGTCGTCATAAGACCACGTTTAATCCCGAAGCTGTCATTAAGTACTTTAGCAACTGGCGCAAGACCGTTCGTTGTACAAGACGCTGCAGAAACAATTGCTTCACCTTTATATTCGTTATGGTTAACACCATAGACGAACATTGGAGTGTGATCCTTAGAAGGCGCAGACTGAACTACTTTCTTAGCACCCGCATCAAGGTGAGCCTGACATGACTCTTCTGTTAGGAAGAAACCAGTACATTCAATTACTAGATCAGCACCAACATCAGACCATGCTAGGTCAGCAGGGTTACGCTCTGCAGTAATACGGATTGTTTTACCGTTAACCACAAGGTTACCGTCAACAACATCAACCGTTCCGTCAAAACGACCGTGTACCGAATCGAATTTAAGCATGTATGCTAGGTATTCAGGATCAAGTAGATCATTGATCGCTACTACTTCGATGTTTTTGAAATCTTTAGCCGCGGCACGGAAAGCCATACGACCGATACGACCGAAACCGTTAATACCAACTTTAATAGTCATTGAGTTTTACTCCAAATAATGACCAGGCCTGGTTAATCTAGGCCTAGTTTAATAAAAAATTTGTTAATACTGAATGCAAATAATTAAGCCGCCTTTAAGACGACCCTTTAATTACTTACCGAGTACTTTATTAGCTGTTGCTACAACGTTCTCTACGGTGAAACCGAACTCTTTGAATAAGTCGCCAGCAGGCGCTGATTCACCGAAAGTAGTCATGCAAACCGTACCACCGTCAAGACCAATATACTTATACCAGCCATCAGCAACACCTGCTTCAATCGCAACACGCTTCACACCAGGAATCAATACAGAATCCTTATAGGCTTGATCTTGAGAATCGTAGGCATTAGTACAAGGCATCGACACAACACGTACGTTTGCATCCATTGCGTCAGCCGCTTCAACTGCCAATCCAACTTCAGAACCGGTAGAGATAAAGATAATGTCTGGCGTACCAGCGCAATCTTTAAGGACATATCCACCCTTCTCGATGTTCGCAACCTGCTCTGCAGTACGAGGCTGAGGCGTTAGGTTTTGACGAGAGAAGATTAATGCCGTCGGAGCATCGCCACGCATCATCGCAATTTTCCAAGAAACAGCAGACTCGATTGCATCACAACCACGCCAAGTTTGGAAATTAGGGATAACACGCATAGTTGCCAGTTGCTCAACAGGTTGATGCGTAGGACCATCTTCACCTAGACCGATAGAGTCATGAGTGTAGACATAGATCGTACCGATTTTCATCAATGCTGACATACGTAAAGCGTTACGCATGAATTCCATAAACATAAAGAATGTTGCACCGTAAACTTTGAAGCCGCCGTGAAGCACCATACCGTTCATCATATGCGCCATACCAAACTCACGAACACCCCAAGAAAGGTAGTTACCGTTAGCATTTTCATGGTTAACTTTAACCGTTCCAGACCAGTTAGTCAGGTTAGAACCCGTTAAATCGGCAGAACCACCAAACATTTCTGGTAGCAAAGGACCCATTGCTTCAATTGTATTTTGAGACGCTTTACGAGAAGCGATATTAGGCATATCAACTTGAGTCTTAGCGATGAAATTATCCATCTCCATTTCGAAGTTCGCTGGTAAATCACCGGCTATACGACGAAGGAACTCAGCTGCTTCAGCAGGATAAGCCGCTTTATAGGCCGCAAACTTCTCATCCCAAGCCGCTTCATCCGTTGCGCCCTTCTCTTTATGATCCCAACCAGCATAGATATCTTCTGGAATAACGAAAGGTTCAGCCGTCCAACCAAGCTCTTTACGAACTTCAGCAATCTCATCATGCCCTAAAGCCGCACCGTGGCAGTCGTGACTTCCACAAAGGTTTGGAGAACCAAAACCGATGATTGTTTTAGTACAAATTAATGTCGGCTTATCAGTGACTTTCTTAGCTTCTTCGATTGCCGCATTGATTGCATTAGCATCGTGGCCATCAACGTTCGGAATAACATGCCAATCGTAAGAAACGAAACGACCTGGAACGCCTTTTTCCATCCAATCACCAATGTGACCGTCGATAGAGATATCATTATCATCCCAAAATGCGATTAGCTTACCAAGACCTAAGGTTCCAGCCATGGCTGACGACTCATGAGAAAGACCTTCCATCAAACAACCATCACCCATAAAGACATAAGTATGATGATCAACGATGTCGTGACCCGGCTTATTGAACTGAGCCGCTAAAGTACGTTCTGCAATCGCCATACCTACCGCGTTAGTCAAACCCTGACCTAGAGGACCTGTTGTGGTTTCAATCCCTTCAGCGTAACCATATTCTGGATGACCTGCTGTCTTAGCGTGAAGCTGACGGAATTGCTTAATATCTTCCATACCTAGGTCGAAACCAGTAAGGTGCAATAAAGAGTAGATCAACATTGATCCGTGCCCGTTAGACAATACGAAACGATCGCGATCAGCCCATTTTGAATTCGTTGGGTTGTACTTCATGTGGCTGTTCCACAATACTTCAGCGATATCTGCCATACCCATCGGCGCACCAGGGTGTCCCGAATTTGCTTTCTGAACTGCATCCATGCTTAATGCACGGATTGCGTTTGCTAATTCTCTACGAGTTGCCATACAACTTCCTCAATTTTTAAAAAAATTCGGTGTTTGCGCACTCCTCTACTAACTTTAAGCTCTCTATCTTCTTAAGAACTTAAAGGAGGAATGACAAGATAATTTGGTGCAATATTCTCTCTTATAATGACTAAATCATCAAGTTTTCTTATTGTTTTCTTATGTTTATTTGCCCAACAGCACGACTTATAACAGCTTATTGACGTTCTATTACGATTGAAAAAACCCCTAAACACGGCTTTAGTTACCTCTTTAGGCCGTCACAAGTCATCAAAATAATTAATTACTGTATAGAGTGGCTATAAAACCCACATCACCTGACCTATTGATAATTAAATGTCTTCTCAAGAGATGGCCGCAGGATCTTCTGGTGCATTCTTGATTTTTTTATGAATGGCTTCCCCAGCATGTTCATACAAAGACAGCATGGCCGGGATCACGAGTAAAATCAAAAAGGTCGAGAATATCAACCCGAAGGCAATTGCGGTCGCCATTGGAATCAAGAATTGTGCTTGCAAAGAGGTTTCAAACAGCAAGGGCGTCAAACCCGCCACCGTGGTTAAGGATGTTAACAGTACCGCACGGACACGCTGCACAGACGCTTCTTCTAAAGCCGCATTCACACCTAAACCAGATTCTCTGAGACGCTTATAAAAACTCACTAAGATAATGGAATCATTGACCACGATACCTGACAAGCCAAAGAAGCCAAAAAGAGACAAAATTGTCATATCCAGCCCCATCCACCAGTGGCCCATGATGGCGCCAATCAAGCCGAAAGGAATCGCCATCATCACCACCAGTGGCCATCCATAAGAGCCAAACACCCATGCCAGGACAATATAGATTATTGACAACCCAATCAATAAACCTATCTTCATATCCGCCAGGGTATCTGCTTGGCGTGCACTCTGACCCTCAACGGAATAAACCAAACCGTACTTCCTCTCAAGTTCAGGGAGCGTACTTTTGACCAATTGCGCTAAAATAAGGTTGCTATTATTAACGGTTCTGTCGACTTCCCCAATGACATTCACAGCCAACTGCCCATCGACATGGCGCATCACATCAAAACCCCGTTTAGTTGACCATGACGCCACCGTGTTTAAAGCAACACGTTCACCAGAAGGGGTGACGACTTGCATGCTATTAAGGGTGGCTAAAGTGTTCTGTTCCACTCGAGGATACTGCACACGCACTTCAACTTCATCTTCTGAATCTGTAAAGATTTGCACTAAACGTCCAGAAAAAGCATCTGACAACTGACGACCAAGTGAAACATATGTCAGACCCAAAGCTTTACCTTGTGCTGTCAACTGATAGATCATCTGATCACGGCCATAGGGTAGGTCATCACGTATACCGCTGACCCCAACCACTTGCGATAAAACCTCTTGCAAGTCTAAAGAGGCTTGCTTCAAGAGCAAAGGTGCAGCGCCGGACAAACGAACATCAATATCACTGCCAGGTGGACCGCTTCTAGGTGATTCAATGGTGAGCACATCTAAACCAGGGACGATGCCAGCTTTTTGTTGCCAGACTTTCACAAATTCTGTATTACGAGTGTGACGTTGATCCGGCTCAACCAACTCTACATTTATGCCGCTGAAATTAGGGCCCGTTTGACTACTGGTTTTATTGTAATTCACGGTCGCAATTTTGACTATACCAGGTTCAAGCTGTTGTTCAGTTTCCCGTAAAGCTTGATAGAGTTTTTCAACATAACGGGAAGAGACCTCAGAAGGTGTTCCGGCCACAAAACGGGCATCCGCTTGCAACTTGGTCGACTCTGGCGAAGGGAAAAAGACAAAACCTAACCGTCCCCCAGCAAGTAAACCCATGACAAAAATCATCATCGCCAAGGTCGCTGATAAAGTAATCAATCTATTTTTCAATACCCAGCGAATCACATGACGAAACTGATGATGGCGCACATGATCAATCCCTTGATTCAAACGATATCGAATCGAACCTGGCTGAGAGGGTTTTACACCATTTAAAGCATGGCGCAAATGACCGGGTAAAATCGTAAAACTCTCTATTAATGAAGCGAAAATCACAGCAATGATCACTAACGGAATGGCAAATAGGATATTTCCCATCTCCCCCCCAATCATCATAAGAGGTAAAAAAGCCGCTACGGTTGTCAAGGAAGAAGCGGTGACAGGTCCGAGCATACGATGGGCACCACCCTCTGCCGCCTGCAACGCTGGCTCTCCGCGTTCATGATGTGAAAGTGCATCTTCACCCACCACAATAGCATCATCAACAATTATGCCCAATGCCATAATCAGGCCAAACATGCTGACCATATTAATGCTGCCGCCCGCAAGATAAAGAATCATCAAAGTCGCGGCAAACGAGATCGGAATACCGACCGCTACCCAGAAAGCCACTCGCCCATTCATAAACATATACAGAATTAAAACAACCAGGACTAAGCCGCCAATTCCATTATTGACCAAGAGCATAATACGCTGATTCACCAATGACCAAGTTTGATCATAAACTTGAAGTCGCACGCCCTGTGGTAAAGCCGGTTTTGCTTCTGCTAACCAATCCATTAATATTTTCGAAGAGACTAAAGTATCGCCACTCTCGGCACGCTGTAATTGCATTTCAATAGCAGGATGACCATCAACTGTTAAATAAGGCGAATCTTTAATGGCACGGCGTTCAACCAATCCCACATCACCCAATGCTACATTTTCAGAATCCGAGACCACTAAAGGCATTTGATTAAATTCATGCACAGTGCGCTTTTGCTCTAAGGCACGCAAGTCTCGTACACTGTCGTTATCCCCCACAGAACCCGCCGGATAATCGCGACTCATGCTGGCTACCTGATTACCGACCGCTTCGAGTGAGAGGTTAAACTGTTCGAGTTTTTTCTGAGAAAGCTCGATCGCCATCTCTTCTGAGGGCAACCCAGTAAAACTTATTTTGTCGATCCCACGATTAAGTAACTCTCGCTCAAACTGCCGGGCCATTGGCCGCAACTCCGCTAAGTCTCCCTGCTCACTCACCAATAGGACTCGGGCAATCGATTCATAACGCACAATCCGTTCAATAACCGGCTTCTCAGCATCCTGCGGCAGATTACGCAACTCATTGATGCGTTGATTGATTTGATCGACCGCCTCAATCATATTCACACCCTCCTTAAACTTCAAGGTGATCACGGCAATACCCAATGAGGACGTGGAGGTCATTTCATCCAAATTATCTAAATTACGCAAGACTCGTTCAATGGGTTCTGTAATGCTGCGTTCAACATCCTCACCGTTCGCGCCCGGCCACACCACACGAACAGAAGCATAATCCAGGTCAAAATTTGGAAAGAACTGCACATTCAACTTCATTATGGCGACAATTCCTGCCAACAGCATAATGATCATCAATAAGTTAGGTGCTACTTTATGACGAGCGAACAGGCCAATCATGCCATGCGATTTAAAACTGCGCTCCTTGACTTCATAATCATGATCTTCAACTTGAAAATCGTGATTTTTATCCTGCTTTAATGGATCATGCTCCCCTGACACAGAGCCGTTAGATTCAGAGATGCTCATTGAACACCTTCAGAGACTTTCAAACCAGAAACGGCATTCGGTAAATGGGTAATGTTAATTTTGGTATTGGCCGCAAACTTAGGCAAAATTAATGCCCAGAGTTCATCATGACGTAAGACATCCCCCACCACTTTAACGTGCTCTGATACTAGACGTCCCTCTCGAATAATATAGACTTGGTTTTGACCATAAAGCGCACTGTAAGGAATAGCAACCACATTATCAATCGGCACACCTTGCAAGCTAACTTCCATTAAATCGCCTGGACGAGCATTGCTCAGCGCGGGCGGTAAACGAAAGAAAGCATCGATTCCACTGGTCGTCGACTCTCCCGCCAGTCTCGTTAAACTCAGAGGGATTGAGCGTTGACCTGAAGCGCCATTATGTTGAGTGTAAAAGGCTTGTAAAGTAATATTTGAATCTAATGCTTGCTGTACCTCAGACTGCACCATAACGGGTAATTTGGTACGCAACACCAGTGACGATACGCCATAAAAACTGACCATACTCATACCGGCATTCACACGAGAACCTTCACTGACCGATACTTTTGCGATTCGCGCATCATAGGGTGCCATTAATTGACCACGTTGCATGTTTAGAGTCGCCTGTCTCAAAATCGCTTTGGCTTTTGCCAAGCGCGATTCATTCTGTGTCGCTTTCAGTTGATTTTCTTCTACCGCCAATTGAGCACCCACCACCACATATTCCTGCTTAACCAGCGCTTCTTTCACCGTGTCTAAATCCGTCCGTGACGCCAAGTCTTTAGTAATCAATTGTTGAGTGCGCTCTTGCTTAACCCTCTTTAACTTTAATACTTTTTTCTCAAACAGCAAACGTTGTTGATTGGCTTCATAAGCCAATTTTTGTAAACGAACCTGTGCAGAAGCATCGGCCACATCGGCCTTTGCCTGCTGTAAAGGAATGTCTAAATCTGAAAGATTCATGCTCACCAGTGCATCACCTTGCTTAACCGACTGCCCTTCCTTTACCCAAACATTTTCAATCACGCCCGAAATAGGCGCAGCCGCATTCACCATCGAGAACGATTCAACCTTGCCATACAGATTTTGTACTGGGGATAAGCTTTCAAAGCGCGCAGGTATCGTCTCAACCATCCAAACCTTTTCCTTGATCTGCACGGGTGGCTGTTCGACTTTGCTGCTTTTTAAAAACACAAAAATGACTATCGCAGCAACAATAATTATGATGGGAATGAGTACGCTTCTAAAACGCGTTTTAAAAGTAGAAACTATCAAGATGAACCCTTTGTGAATTTATTCGAATCGTCATAACATCAATCATTTAAGGTTGTACCGCATTGTAGACGCCCCATGACAACCCGTTTACTCGCTTTATTCTACCGCTAAAGCATTCATTGTAGCGTTTTAAAAAACTTATTTAAATCAGCATGATCCGTTTGGCGTATTTGACAAAAAGACCTTTAAACACCCATTTCTTTAATCCAAGAAGGATTAATACAACTGGATAAACTCAGCAATCAATCTCACTCTTTCTCGATCGATTGCTTCTGCGATTTCGGAACCTTGAAAACCTTGTTGAATCACCTTTTGATTATCAACCTGATTCACAGCATTTAACATCTGCCTCCAAAATTTTATATGCGGATAGGCAATCGATTCAAATCCGGTTCGACCTTGAGAATCCGCTTTACAGGCGAGTAAAACATTTTCAAAACCCACAGAATCTTTTAAAGCGCCACAGCCTTTAAGCACTTTTAAATAAGTCACTGGTTTCAAATAAGGCCGAAAATGATCCGATTCTATGCTTTTTAAACCCTGATGAATCAAACCATGCCACTGCGTGACTCTTGAAGCCAGTTGTTGCCATTTTTTGGGAACACGATAACGTTCACATAATTCCACCACAATGGGGACGCCCGCAACCTCATGACCATGATGTTTAGGCCACCACGCTTCAGGGGTCATCGCTTTGCCTAAATCATGTACCAAAGCAGCAAAACGTACCATCGGATCATTTGACAACCCTGCCGCAGCATCTAATACCATCATCGTATGATTCCAGACATCCCCTTCTGGATGATATTTCTGCGGCTGAGTCACATGATGTAAAGCGAATAACTCCGGGAACAAAACTTCAATTGCACCGACGCTGTCCAACACGGTAAAAAACACGCTTGGCGTCTCTGTATTCAAAGCCTTAACCACTTCTTGCCAAACCCGCTCAGGCGTTAAGTCAGATAACTCTCCTGCCTGCACCATCTGCGTCATTAAGCTTTGTGTCTCTGGTGCTAGTTTGAAATCAAAAGGCGCTAACTTCGCTGCGAAACGCGCCACTCGCAAAACCCGCAAAGGATCCTCAGAAAATGCCTCTGATACATGGCGTAGCAGCTTGTTATGCAAATCCTGCTGACCGCCATAGGGATCTATTATGTCACCAGAAGGCGATCTAGCCATGGCATTAATGGTTAAATCTCGGCGAATAAGATCTTCTTCAAGCGTTACGTTTGGCGCAGCAAATACCTCGAATCCGTGATACCCGACCCCAACCTTGCGTTCGGTTCTGGCTAAGGCATACTCTTCCTTAGTCTTTGGATGCAGAAAAACAGGAAAGTCTTTACCCACCTGCTCAAAGCCTTTCGCTAACATCCTTTCAGGCGTCGCACCCACGACAACCCAGTCGCGATCATAAACCGCTAAATCGAGCAAACCATCTCTGACGGCACCCCCAACTAAATAGACGTCTAAATCCACGACACGACCCTCTTTAAATTTACCATCTGACTATTAACCAATAAAAAAGCCGTCAATAAAGACGGCTTTTTTCAGGTGACTTAAGCATCACGCCCACTTGCATCATTGCAAGAGTTCACACCATTTCGCGAGGATTACGGCTCGCTTCTTTACGGTAAAAGTTGTAACGTTCACGAATATGATGCGGTGCGGCATAGGTTGAAATAACCCATTCCAATCCACTTGGCATAAAGCCGAATATGGATGAAAAATCGCTGTCCGAAACCATATCTTTTTTCAGCATTAATAACTGAGATGCAGAGACCGATGCCATGGGAGAAAGTGCGCCTAGCTTCACCATGATCGACGCATTTAGACGACACATAGGAAAAACAATGGCTTCTTTTTGCATGATTTCAGCGACTAATTCACCCAACTGTTTAAGAGTAAGACGCTCTTCACCGACCACTTCAATTTTTTGACCAAATGTCGCAGACTTACGAATTGAGCCAACAAAAGCTAAAGCAAAATCTTTAACCCAAACGGGTTGTAAAACGGTGTTCGCGTTTGCCACCATCAATAATGACATACGTTGCAACTGCTTTACAAACCGCGACGTCGTGTCATCACCCTCACCAATCAACAGGCTGGGTTTAAAAATGGTCACATTTGCGCTGGCAACACTGTGCATTAAGTTATCCACTTCCGCGAGTAAACCAAACCAATCACTGCCCGGCTGATCTAAAGAAGCCCCCATTTGAGATAAACTCAACACACGCTTTACCCCCGCTGACTCAGCGGCCAATTTTAGCTTTTGGTTAATGTGCATCAATTCTGATGACTCAATCATCTCATTGCCTGCTGAACGATCTGTGGTCAAATTCACCATAATATCAGCATCTGCAAGTGCCAACTTTAGCTGTTCGGCATCATCAAAAGAGGTTACAGCCCTAACAACCGTATTAGGATACAGGGCAAATTCACGATATCTTTCAGGTCTACGAACTAAAAGAGTGACCTCATAACCTGCCTTGGACAGCTCATTGACCACCTCCTTACCAACAAATCCAGTTCCTCCAAAGACGCTTACTTTGTTTCCTAATATCACACTAAAATCCAGTTATTTTATTCGAATCTGAAAAGAATAAGGAAATACTGATGATGGGTCAAGTTTTTCAGCATCAAAATATTTTCAAAGCATTTGCAACATGTTCATTTAATGTGCGTATTCTGGGTGGTTTGATTTTGGTACAATAGAAACCATTTAGTACAACTCTGCTTCAGAACAAGGAAAAAACGGTATGAACATGATAATGGTATCCGCTTACAAAAGCCCAAAGAAACAAGAACTTTTTCTTTTTATGCCGAAAAAAAATCGTTTAGAAGACCTGCCAGACGAACTTTTAGTCATGTTCGGTGAACCGGCTCATGTCATGGACTTTGAACTAACGCCTGATAGAAAGATGGCGCGCGGGGATGCGGCAACCGTCTATGAAGCGATGGTCACGAAAGGGTTTTATATGCAAATGCCTCCTGCAGAATTCGAAAAAATGGGGAATATGACACCACCCCCTGAACGTTTAGACAATATTTTTTAAATAAAAAACGACCAGGCCTGGTTAAAACGTTAATAACCAAACAGTTTACTCAGGTATTTACAATCAGCTGGTTGTAGATACAATAGAAGACCTGACATTACACTCTACTTATATTTAAAAGGAAACCGCCATGGCTTTTACACTTCCAGCACTACCTTATGACTACGACGCTTTAGAGGTTTCAATCGACGCTCGTACTATGGAAATTCATCACTCAAAACACCACCAAGCTTATGTCACTAATGTTAATGCGGCCATTGCAGGGACAGAATTAGAAGATAAGACGCTTGATGAGCTTTGCGCGGTTGCAGGAACTTTGCCACCAGCAGTGCGCAACAATGGCGGTGGACATTGGAACCATTCATTCTTCTGGGACGTCATGACGGGTGATAGCATGGGCGCACCTAAAGGCGCTCTGGCCGATGAAATCAATGCTACGTTTGGTAGCTTTGAAGAGATGAAAACAAAATTCAATACCGCCGGTGCAACCCAGTTCGGTTCTGGTTGGGCTTGGTTAACCGTTTCTGCTGACGGTAAGCTAGAAATCTCTTCTACGCCTAATCAAGACAACCCTCTAATGGATTGTGCAAAGGTGCAAGGCACACCTGTGTTAGGTTTGGATGTTTGGGAGCACGCATACTACCTTCGTTACCAGAACCTACGCCCAGCTTACATGCAAGCTTGGTGGGACGTGGTTAACTGGAACAAGGTTTCAGAGCTTTACAGCGCTGCAAAATAACCTGCTTAATGACTCAAGCCATTCATTCCGTTAAACGTTGAATGACCTAAAAAAGCCCGAATTTATTCGGGCTTTTTTTCAACGATAATACCCACCCTAACAAAACACCTTCTATCGAGCGGTGATTAACCACGACTCCTGATGGCCAAACGGCATGATTTTATACAGAAGACCCATTAGAACGTCAGTAAATCTAGCAAAACAAATATCCCGTCTATTCAGTTCTGTTAGTATACGATCAATAACTTGATTTAAATCAAGAACTCTTTACTTATAATTACTCATCTGGAGATGATCATGAATCCACTTAACAGCATTATAGGCACGATCGTCCTAGGTTTTATTGCCGCGATTTTAGCTATTTTTGCACTCGACATACCAAGTTTGTACGTCGCAACCTCAGGTTACGGCAGCTTTTCATTCCTAATCACTGTATGGCTACACGTTTTAGCAGGTATTATTTGGATCGGTCTACTTTACTACTTCAACTTTGTGCAAGTTCCTGCAATGGGTGCCGCCTTAGCGGATTCTGACGGTCCTGGTCCAGCGGCAATCGGTAAGTATGTTGCACCGCGTGCTTTACTTTGGTTCCGCATGGCGGCTGCAACCACATGGTTGGTAGGTGTATCACTGCTTGCTCAAGCAAATGGTGCTGGTTTCCAGGGCATTATGGATGCATTCTTATTTGCGCCAGGTTCACAAGTCATCGGCCTAGGGGCATGGTTGGGTACGATCATGCTCTTTAACGTTTGGGTACTTATTTGGCCTAACCAGCGTAAAATTCTTGGAATGGTTCCAGCGACAGCTGAAGAAATTACCAAAGCTAAGTTCGTTGCCGCGATGGCTTCACGTACAAACGTAGTGCTTTCAGCCCCGATGTTACTCACGATGTTTGCAGCACACGTCTAATCGTTGCTGACAGACACGCACTGAGCATTTTATTCGCTCGATCATTTAGAAACCGCCTTTCGGCGGTTTTTTTTTACTTAAAATAAAGAGTCTGCTGAGCCAGTCCACTTAATGGCTATAACCTTCTGTTCGCCTACGCTGCATAAGTTCAAATTTAAATAGTATAAAAAGTTGACATTCATTTTTTTGGGAATATAATCCCAAACTATGAAAGAGACATTAATAACAGCACTCAACAAAAGTGCACTGCAAATACTACGCCCCCTCATTCGGACAATGCTTCGAAACGGAGTGTCTTGTGGTAATTTTGAAGAACTCGTACGTAAGACCTATGTTGATGAAGCTTACTCAATCGAAAACTGGCATGGAAAGCAGTCTAAAACGACCATTTCGAGCGTCTCCGCCCAGACCGGACTCTCAAGAAAGGAAGTGAAACGCCTCAAAGAAATTGAGCAAGTAGACCACCATCAGAACGATCAAAAATATAACCGTGCAACGCGAGTTATTAGTGGCTGGATGCACCACAAAGAGTTTTTGGACCGTTCTGGCAACCCCGTTCCTTTACGATTAGATGATATCGCACCTTCGTTTAGTCATCTGATCAAAACGTACAGTGGTGACATTCCTGCCAAAGCGATGCTTGATTTATTAATAAATGCAAATTGTGTCGAAATAAACAACGACATGGTTTACCTAATCAAACCCGCTTATTTACCTGGCACTGGCTCAACCGAAGTTGCACGTATCTTGGGTACGGATACCGCAGAACTTCTTGAAACCATTAGCCACAATCTGACGGCCAGCGACAATAACAAACGCTTTCAACGAAAAGTGTCCACTCTTAAGTTAGACAAAGCTAAAAATCTGGAATTTCAAAAGATTGCGGCACAACACTCTCAAGCTCTTCTTGAGCATTTAGATACCTGGCTCTTAGAGCACGAAACGCATAACAACGAAGACAGTCAGTATGTCAGTGTTGGGGTTTATTACTATGAAGACAAAGATAAGGAAGACCATCATGATTAAATCTATTAAAACAACAGCCCTCACTGCAGCTATGGCTCTGGGTTTAACCGCATGCGGCGGCAGCGGCAGTGGTAATACTGCTGGCATCGGTGGTTCAGGCTATATTTCATCTGGTACGATTACAGGATTTGGTAGTGTCTTTGTGAATGGGGTTGAGTTTAATACCGACAGTTCAACATTTGACCTAGAAGGCACTGGTGGTACTCAAAATGATCTTGCTATCGGCATGGTGGTTCGTGTCAACGGAACCATTAACGGCACAATTGGCAATGCCACTAGCATTATCTTTGATGATGAATTGCAAGGACCTGTTTCTGGTTTAAGTCCTACTCCTATTTTGGCCACCACGACCAGCGCCACTTTTACGGTATTAGGAACCACAGTAAAGATTGACCGTAGCTCGACTTACTTTGATGGCACTGGCTTTAGTTTTGACGGCATTGATGGCATTGCTAATGGTGATAATGTTGAAATCAGCGGTTTCTTCGATGCCAGTGGAGCACTACTGGCTTCTCGCGTTGAACTCAAAGAGCCTTTTTCAGTCGATTCAAGTATTGTAGAAATCAAAGGGAATATCCTAAATTGGGATAATGGAACCAACTTTACCCTAAACGGTATTGCCATTGATGCATCAGGCGCCAAATTTGAAGACCTTCCTAGCGGGCTGTCTGAAGGCATTCGTGTCGAGGTTAAGGGCACCTACAATGGTACGGACACGATCACGGCCACTAAAGTGGCCTCCAAAGAACTTCACGTAGATGATTCAGAAGAGTTTGAAATCGAAGGCTTAATAACAAATTATGATGACATCACGAAGAAATTCAATGTCAATGGTGTTCTGGTAGATGCCAGCGATCCCGGCATCACCTTAGTTCCATTAAACCTTAGCTTAGCAAATGACCTTAAAGTCGAAGTTGAAGGAAGCATTAAGAACAATACTTTAATTCCAAAAAAACTTAAACTACGCGGTGGAGAGGTTAAAATTTCAGCTAAAGTGACCAACGTTAACACTGACGCTAATGCTAATGCTAACCCTAAGACTATTCAAGTCTCTCCAGTGAGTGGCCAGTTTATTACTATTGAGTTAGGCACAGAGACTGAATTAAAAAATGAGATTTTAGGAACTGAGTCTTTAAAGGTGTTTTTTACTACTGGAAATTTTGTTGAAATTGAAGGTTTTGAAAACGGTGACACCGTTTCTGCCGCACAAGTAAAGATTGTGAATCCTGAAAATCCTGATAGGGTTAAAGTTCAAGCGAATATTCAAGAAACGGTTGATAATGGATCCATTAAGGTTTTAGGTGTTGTGTTTCAGGTTATTACTGGAACAACGATTTTTAAAAATACCGACGGTAGCACTTTTTCTGATGAAACCAGTTTCAATAATGCTGCTAGGCCGACTTCAAATCCATTGATCTCAGTTATTGATATTAATTCTGATGGAACTGCCGATAAAGTAGAAATCGAAAAGCCTTAAAGTGATAAACATTTAACCTACTTAATGCCCGGCTAACATCTGGGCATTTTTTTGCCTTAAATTTATCTTTATTCAAAACCCCATCCTATTTGCTTACTTTTTAGTAAAATTAACCTACGCCTACATACCCCAACCTAAGGAATTAACATGGTCAGCTTAACCACTCCCGTCTGTAATTTTGAGTTACCTGCTTTTGATTTCAATCTACCCGGAGTTGATGGTCAGAATTGGACGTTAGACAAGGCCAAAGGCGACAATGGCTTGTTGGTGATGTTCATCTGCAACCATTGCCCATACGTCAAATCGATACAGCAACGTTTAGTAGACGATACCCGCATATTGCGAGATGACTTTGGAATCAACAGTATCGCCATTATGTCGAATGATCCTAATGAATATACTGAAGACTCTTTTGAAAACATGAAGAAGATTGCGGATTTATGGGACTTTCCATTCCCTTATGTCTTAGATGAATCACAAGCCATCGCCAAAACCTACGGCGCGGTCTGCACTCCAGACTTTTTTGGTTACAATGCCGATTTAAAACTGCAGTATCGTGGCCGATTGGACGCTTCTCGTAAAGAGACCGCGCCAGACGATGTTAAACGCGATTTATTAGAAGCGATGAAACAAATCGCTCTCACGGGTCAAGGTCCATTAGAGCAAATCCCATCGATGGGCTGCTCTATTAAATGGAAAGACTAAAACCCTTGGCGGAGTATTCAATTTATGTCCCATTTTAAAATGACCAGGCCTGGTCATTTTGAATTTCAGACAAATCAGGTCTTTCTTGCTGTTCTTTACGAGACTAATTTGCTAATCTAATCACAACTGTTTTCGTCAATCGCCTCTTCTAGCCGTAGACTTAAAACTCAAAACACCCTTCAATATCCGCAACGTCGCGTATCATTGTTCCACTTTCATTGCCATTATCTTTTGTGATGTCTTGTGACACTGAGGAATATTATGCCTAAATCATTTCGAGTACTGCTCGCGCCAGACAGCTTTAAAGGTTCTTTAAGTGCCATCCAATTTTGTGAAATAGCCACCCAAGTGATTCATTCCATTCAACCGGATGCATTGGTCGTTTCGAGACCAATGTCCGATGGCGGCGAAGGTTTTGTGGATAGTTTTGTCTTTGCGGGTCTAGCAGAGCAACAAACTCTCTGGACGTCAAATGCCTTAGGACGTAAAACCAAAGCGATCTTTGCTTGGCAAGCCGACTCCAAAACCGCCATTATAGAGATGGCGCAAGCCTCTGGTCTACCGCAAATTCGTCAAGAAGAACGCAACCCTCTGCAAACGCATACCTATGGCACGGGTCAAATAATTCAAGCCGCGTTAGAGTTAGGCGCTAAAAAAATTATTTTGGGATTAGGGGGCTCGGCAACCAATGATGGTGGTGCGGCGGCATTACAAGCTTTAGGCATTCCTTTGTTAAACAGCAAAGGCAAATCGGTTGGGTTAGGCGGTCAAGTACTTGCACAGATTAAAGAGATAGGTGATATTCCTGCCCATCTATTACAAATAGAGTGGCAACTTGCCTGTGATGTCACCAACCCATTGCTTGGAGAACATGGTGCGACCCGAATTTTTGGACCGCAAAAAGGGGTCACAGAACGTAATTTCGATACCTTAGAAAAGGGCTTAGCCAATTGGGCCACTCTAATAGAAAACAAAACCGGCAAGCAAGTTAAAGATATTCCAGGTGCGGGTGCGGCGGGCGGTATGGCTGCTGGCTTTATTGGGTTACTCAATGCACAGGTGACGCCAGGGTTTGATATTTTAAATGAGCGATTAAAGCTTGAAACGCTTATTGCAGAAAAAGAGTTCGATTACATATTGACGGGTGAAGGTCGAATGGATGAACAGACTCGATTTGGAAAACTCCCGATGCGTATCGCCGAATTAGGGTTAAAGTATGGCATGCCGACCATCGGCATCTGCGGTAGCCTCACATGTTCGCCAGATGATTTACCTGAGTTCAAGGCTCTATTCAGCATTATGAACCACCCTATGTCAGAAATGGAAGCCTTGCAAAACACCCCGGTTTTACTGAAAGATACTCTCACATCGGTCATTAACTTGATCGTTTAACGACTTCAACCTTTAGTCACTAACGACCCTGACTCAACTTGTTCAGTTGAGTGCAGTGCAGAAGATTTTAACAATGCAGCGCTCTTCTTAGTTATTTTCCACACTTTCTTAAATGACGCAGAGTCTTCGTGGCGACTGTTTAAACTCAATAAAGCTAACCGTCACAAAGCTGTTATACAAGCTTCACATTTTATTCAACTAAACCTTTTATGATGATTCAAAACAAGCTACTTAGCTAGAACAATCAAAAGGGAATAAAATGCCTGCCAGCATGCCAACGATGGAACAACCCTCTAACCCGCAAACTAAAACCAAAATGCTTTTAGATTCGGCCGTGAACAACACCTCTATTTTTAGCCGAAAAGGGTTATTAGACAGGTTGTTTACAACGTGGTTTGACCGTTTAGTGTATCCGCAAATCTGGGAAGATCCGGAAGTGGATATTCAGGCCCTTAAATTGAATAGCCAATCGCGCATATTCACAATCTCTTCAGGGGGGTGTAATGCCCTTAATTATCTTACAGAGCACCCTGAATCAATCACCGTTGTCGATTTAAATGAAGCCCACATCGCCTTGATTAAACTCAAACTAACAGCGATTAAACATCTGCCTGATCAAATCGCCTTTTTTGATTTTTTCGGCAAGGCTGATTTAAAGAAAAACTTAGATCGTTACCATGCTGACATTAAGCCAAACCTTGATGAAAAAACATTAGCTTATTGGGAAGCTAAACCCTCTTTTTTCGGCAAAAAACGCATCACTCAATTTACCGATGGCTTTTATCGCCATGGTTTGCTTGGCCAGTTTATCGGCTTGATTCACTGGCTGAGTAAACGCCAAGGTTATGATATTTCCAAAGTCATGCAGGCACAGAACCTTAAAGATCAACAAACGCTATTCGACCGTCATGTCGCACCTGTATTTGAAACCCGCCTGATCAAATTTTTGTGTCATCGCCCTATCGTCATGTATAGCTTAGGTATTCCGCCTGCACAGTTTGAAGAGATGCATCACGAATCTAAACAAGACCGTCAAGGCATGCATGACTTACTCAAAGAACGCGCTCGCCGATTAGCTTGTGACTTCCCGCTTAAAGATAATTACTTTGCTTGGCAAGCCTTTAACCGATCATATGACATTGTTCACAGAGAAGCTGTACCTCGCTACTTAAAAACAAATCAGTTCAACACCTTGCAATTAGAACAAGACAAAGTGCATGTCTTCCACCAATCCATGACCGAGCGCTTAAAGGCCATGCCGGCTCAAAGCCTCAATGCCTATCTCTTTTTAGATGCACAAGACTGGATGGATGCGCAGCAGTTAACCGAGCTCTGGCAAGAGGTAAATCGTACCGCAATGACGAATGCCCGAGTGGTTTTTAGAACTGCTGGAACCACCTCGCCATTAGAAGAAAAACTGCCCGCAAACCTTCTGCAAAACTGGCATACAGATTCTTTACAAAATGAGCTCTGGACCCGTCAAGATCGCTCTGCAATCTACGGGGGTGTTTTTGCCTACTACCTGATTGATGAGCCGGACATTTAAATGACGCAAACGTTGTTCAAAATTAGCCCTCAACTTTACCTTCGATACCCCAATAAGAAGCTCAAAACATGCCCCTACCCTCTTCCGAAATAAAATGGTTTCCAGCTCAAGCCTTTGTCATTGGCTTAGAAGCCATGCAATGCCATCAACCGCCCAAAGCGATTAGAAACGTACAGACCGAGTTGGATAGTATCTGTATTGAGGAGCATGTTATTCCGTTGACTCGTAATCTTCATGAATACAATAATAGCTATGTATGTTCGCCTTATACGGCATATATCCGCTACGCTCGTGATGAGCTCGGTTTGATAGATAATCAAGCCTTACGTTTGGGGTTACGTGCATTGATTACCTTGGCCTCTGGTCTTTTGCGTTTAGGACAAATAAACCAGACGCTTTCAATCAATAACTGGTTATTTTCCACCAACATTGTGCCAAATTGGCAAGCAGAAAGCGTGCGTCAGTTTACCCAGCAGTTGGCATCCAAAAACCCTACGCACAGTTTATCCATTCGTTCTTTAAACCAAGAAACCAATGCTGAACTGATGCAAATCCTCACCGCGAATGGCTGGCAACTTCTGCCTGCTCGTCAGGTATACCTATTTTTACAAGGTGGCCAGGCCTGGTGGAAAAAGAATAATGTCCAAAATGACCAACGGCTATTACGCAAAACAGAATTCACTTTAATCCAACCGATCGAACATAACAGTCCTGATTTTGAAGCCATCGAAACGTGCTTTAACCAACTGTTTATCGAAAAACACTCGACACTTAATCCCCAATTTAGTGCGGAATATTTTGAATTCTTACATAATCATAAACTGGTAGAGTTTTTCAGTTTTAGAAATGCTGAAGGTAGAATCATCGCCAGCATTGGACTGTTTACGCAACATGGACTGATTACGGCTCCCATCCTAGGTTACGACACCGATTTACCGCAAAAATTAGGACTCTATCGCCTGTTGATTGCAGTCCTTCTCAAAGAAACGCATCATCGCCAACAATCACTAAACCTAAGTTCTGGAGCAGGTGATTTCAAAAGACAAAGAGGTGGCAAACCCGTGGTCGAATACACTGCACTCTATACCAACCACCTCCCCTGGTTAACGCGCATCATCCTCAAAAGCTTCAGTAAGCTGCTTAACAAATTTGCACCCGAATTCTTACAAAAACACCAGCTTTAAGGGTTATCAAAGCTTGATTTATTCATTGCAGAAAGGTAACAACAATATGAATACAGAACATCCCGCTTGGATGATGATACAAGAGACATTGAACACACCTCAAATGCCTCAAATGCCTCAAATGCCTCAAAACGAACAGAATAAAACGACTAAAAAGCACTACCGAACCATATGGATATCCGATACACATTTAGGCTCTAAAGGATGTAAAGCAGAGTTTTTAAGCGATTTTCTAAAGCAACATGATTGTGAACATTTGATTTTAGTCGGGGATATCATTGACGGCTGGCGCATGCGCAAAAAAGTATTTTGGCCGCAGTCGCACACCAATGCTATTCGCAGACTTTTAACTATGGCAAAACGAGACACGCAAATCGTCTATATCACCGGCAACCATGATGATATGTTACGTCGATATTCCGGCATCGAGTTCGGTAACATTAAGTTGGTCGATGAATATGTCCATCACACGGCAGATGGCAAACGCTTATGGTGTATTCATGGCGATCAATTTGATGGTGTTGTCCAGTGCCATCGGTGGATTGCTTTTTTTGGCGATTGGCTTTATGAGACTGTTTTGCATTTTAATCGCTGGTTTAACCAACTTCGTCACCGTTTTGGGTTTGGTTACTGGTCTCTATCTGCCTACTTAAAGGGTAAGGTTAAACGGGCGGTCAATTTCATCTCAGCCTTTGAAGAGGCGGTGGCTAAATCTGCACATGAAAAAACTATGGACGGCGTTATCTGCGGACATATCCATCATGCCGAAATTCGTACTTTGGAAAACGGAGTCACTTACTATAATTGTGGTGATTGGGTTGAATCCTGTACCGCGCTAGTAGAAGACTTTGAAGGCAATATCAAACTTATTCAATGGGTTAAAATTGACCATGTGCAATCGTTGTCGACTTAATTTTTTCAAGACTATTTAATTCGTGGCGTTTAAACCACCCATCTAAAGCGTATTAACCTCACAAAAAGTCCATATTCAGTAGGATATAAATTGGACTTTTTTAGCATAAAGAAAGCGCCATAAATGTAGACTCCTGTTAGAATAAGGCTCTTATTTATTTAATATGACAAGTCAAATAATCCTATGAGTAATGCACAGCTAATTCTGATCGACAAACGTAATCAACCTTTAAAAGAGTATCTTGTGGCCGTTGCCGCTTCGGATGGCCTGAATATTAAAGGTGTTGAAATCATGGCCTCACCCGCTAAAGGTGAAAAATCCTTATTGAATGCGGCCATCGTCATTCCCCCTTTAGAAGCGTTTGATTTCAATGTTCCAAAATTAGTTGATGCGTGTTTAAAACAACTCATGATTGGTGAAGAAGCCCACGAAATTGCCGAGTTTATTCAAAAATGTTCAGCCGATGAAGTCGTGCAAACCGCCTTAACGAAGTCTCTACCTAAATTGCGTAAAAAACTTGAACTCTTAATGAAGGATTTCTGTCAATCAGACGTGATCGACCTCCTTAAAGAGCGCCGTAATGATGCTTTATATAAGCTTAAACAACATGAGGTTGAGCTTAAGGGCAAAAACGTTGTCTGTATCGATATTGAAGCAACCAATGTTTCAACCCACCCAGAAGCCGATATCATTCAAATTTCTGCCTGTGACATCCATGGCAAAGAGTTGTTTAATCAGTTAATTGATCCGGGCTATGAAATCCCTGAAAATGAAAAACACAATATCACGACCGAAATGGTGCAAGGTGCGCCTTCTCTGGTTGAAGCTTGGGATCAAATTCACGATGTTTTGCAAAATGCAGATATCGTGCTCGCATACAGCACCGAAAGTGATTATATGTACCTTGAAAAAGCGGCCGAGAAGAAGATGCTTAAATTTGAACTCGACTATAATGACTGGCTAGATGCTGCCGAATTAAGTAAAGACCTTATGGGTGCATTGCGTTGGCATAGTGAAAAAATGTACTGGTTCTACAAAACACCAAAATTGACCATGGCCTATGAAAAAGCATTAGCAAAACCTTTCCCGGGTGATGCGCACGATGCCCTTGCCGATGCTCGCGCTACAGTAGAGTTGTTTAATGCCATGTTAGAAAAAGGTAAACTCTCACAAGTCGCTCAGAAAAAAGCCAAAGTAAACAGCAACCTAATCACTAACAACCCTTTTGCAGCGGCTTTTGCAGCGGCAAAAGGGCAATAGAAAAACGAGACCTTATCATGTGCCAAGCAACCGGTTCACCGCTGAGCTTTAAACAACTTGAAAAAGCCAAATCAGGTGACCACTTTGATTGGCAAACCTTAAAGTCTCAAGTTAAGTTTGATCAAAATGGTTTGATTCCCGCCATTGCCCAACAGTTCGACACCAAAGAAGTGTTGATGATGGCGTGGATGAATATGCAATCGTTACAAGAGACGCTTGATACAGGACGAGTCTGCTATTGGTCCCGTTCACGTCAAAACTATTGGCGTAAAGGGGAGGAGTCTGGACAGATTCAAAGATTAAAGTCGCTTGCCTTTGACTGCGATGGTGACACCATTCTTCTCAGTGTCGATCAGACGGGGCCAGCGTGTCATTCAGGACGTAGAAGTTGTTTCTACACGAACGTACAAGGTTCCGACGTTGAAATCACCAGTAACCCACTGATTGATCCAAACGAACTTTATAAAAAATAACTCTTTTTGCCTGACCGAAGGGGATAAATTGTGTTGCCCCTTCAGCCAACAAGCACCAAATGTCTCATATTAAGTTTAGCCTGCCTGCGCCATGAAGCTGTCTATTGACACGATCTTTACAATCAAACTCAGTCGATTTAGATCCAACCAGGCCTGGTTATACACAAATAAATGGTCTATCCCATCCATTTCAACAAGGTTTGATCAAAGTATTCAATATCAATCGGTTTTGAAATAAAGTCATTCATTCCCACTGAAAAACAGTGCTCTCGATCTGCGGGCATAGCATTCGCGGTTAATGCAACAATCGGAATGGGCTGCGCCACACCCCCTAGCAACTCTTCTTTACGAATTAATATACTGGCTTCGTAACCATCCATGATCGGCATCTCACAATCCATTAAAATTAAAGAATACTTCTGACAATGCGTTCGCCAGAAAGAGAGACCTTCTATACCATTTTCGGCAATATCGACACGAGCCCCTAATCGAAGTATAAATTCTGAGATCACTTGTTGATTGATGAGATCATCCTCAATCAATAACACGGACTTACCTTTAAGAGGACTTGACCAGTTCAGAGAAGAGTGACCATTGGACTCTGCAGAATTTTTGGACAACAAAGAGACATCAAAACGTGGTTTAATTCGTTTTTTAAGATACGGATTACTCTTCGCTGAATCGTCAGATGTTCGCCTGTTGGCCCTCTCTGTTTGAACCACCGTCTTTTTGAGGTTTATAGGCTTTAATTCACTCTTATCATCCACTATTTGGAGAGGCAGTTTGACCCAGAATTGACTGCCTTTATTGAGAACGGAAGTCACCCCGACCTCTCCTCCCATCATCACAACCAACTGCTTGGTAATCGCCAAACCGAGACCCGTGCCACCATACTTACGTGTGGTCGATTCATCTTCTTGGGTAAATGAATCAAATAATTGATTGATATTTTCATGAGCAATACCGATTCCAGTATCTTTTACCTCAATAATGATATTACACATATCTGAAGCATCATGAATCTCATCTGCTAACATCAATGAGATATCTACTCGGCCTTCTGATGAAAATTTAATGGCATTGCCCAGGAGGTTTAGGATAATTTGCTGAATTTGACCAGCATCGCCTATAAATTGATTATCCCCTGGCAGACGGTTTTCAAATTGGAGTGTTACTCCAGACTCGTTCGTCTGACTCTCAAGCTTGTCCATACTCTCAAAAACCAATTCATTCAGATCAAAAGGTTGAAATTCCAGCTGTACAGCACCTTCATCCAACTTGGCAAAATCTAGAATACTGTTCACAATCCGCAATAGAGACTGCCCACTGTATTCAAGCGCCTGTAAATAATCCTGCTGTTTATTATTCAAAGGCGTGTCCAAAAGCAGGTTAGACATGCCTAAAACACCATTCAATGGGGTTCTTATCTCGTGACTCATCGTTGCGACAAATCGGCTACGTGCTCTGGCTAATGCTTCGGCATTCTCTTTCGCAATTTGCATCTGTTTCTGTGCTTCAATTTGGACTGAAACATCTCGAATAATATGAACAATCTGTAAACCTTTAAGACCATTGATACTGCTTAAGCTGATTTCAACCGGTAACTCATTGCTTGATTTAGTCATGGCAAACAAGGGGTTTTTTACCCCCACTGAGCTGAAATGTGATGCCCTATTTTCAAGAGATTCATGCCTAAATTTATTAAAAATTTCATGACTATTTTGATTCATACAGATTTGAATAGGATGCCCAATCATCTCTTCACGGCGGTATCCAAATAGAGATTCAAACTCTTTATTCACGCGCACAACAATACCTTCATCATTGGTAACAGCAATTGCATCTGCAGCATTTTCAATGAGATTATTCGCATATTTCTCTGCCATTTTTTGGGCATGCACCGAACTCACATAACTCTGTAGTGAAATACAAAGACCATTTTGGTCGTAAGTTATATGTGTCACATCATTGACCCAACAGAAGCCATCAGAGACATCTTGCAATTCAAGACGATACTCCAAATTCACTTCTGGAAGTAATTTTTCAAAGGCTTCTAGCAATGAGGTTTGAACCTTTGGCCGGTCTTTGGCTAAAATTAATGTGCTGTAAGGTTTGTTTAATACCTCATGCTGAGAACACCCTAACAGAGCTTTAATATTAGGCGATACATACTGAATAGACATACACTCATTGGGCTGCTTCTGAAAAAGTATCGTTGGCCCGGCATTAAATAAAAAGTCTTGAATCGAGTCATCCTCCAATTTTCTACGCGCTATTTCAACTCTTCGCAGATAGATGACCAGCCATAAAACCACTCCAGCTGCGGTTAAAAACAGGATGACAGCCATAAAACGCACTCGATAGGCATAGTGCTTGAAAACACCGGGTTTTTCCAAACCCAACAAAGACCAGTGAGTACCACTAATTGGCACGTGGGCTAACCCTTGATGCATTAACTCTTGGGTAATACTTTGACCATAAAAGTGACTGTCTGCCGATTTGGTGGAAGCCATGACATCAAGCTGATTCCGAGTATCAACGATAACGAATTCGAAATTAGAAGTATTGAAGTTCTCAAGAAGCCTTTTAATAGGACTGAGTTTAAAGCTCAAAAGTAATCCCGCAATCTCTCCGTTACGTTGCAGTTTATGGATGATTTCGTAGTGTTTTGTGCCCATTGAAAGGTCGGGTAATTCGATTAAAGTAGGCGTAAAACTATTTCTTGCTAACGTATTATCAATAGTGGCCTGACACTCCTTTCCAATGGATAGATCATCGCTAGCCACCACCACTTGCCCCTTTGAGTTGAGGATGGCAAACTGCTGTACATCAGGTAATAAATTGTTAATTTCATCGGATACATCATTAAAATCGAGTGGATAGCCTTCTCCTACCGACAAGTTAAAGATATGGTTTAGGTGATGCATTGAGATGGCTTGAATAATGACATAATGCTGTCCTATACGCTCATCAATGACATTCGCGAGCCCTTTCGATGAGATAGTCGCAGCAACTTCCACTTTTTGATGTTGATGTTTTATCAGATACTCTGTCGTCATATATCCCACAAGAGCCATCGCAAACGTAAACAACCAAAATAAAATGGATAAGCTTTCTAGTGAAAATCCACGTTGGGAATTTCGAGACTGATGATTTGAATTAGACAATAATGCAACCCATTTAAAAATTAAAACGATCTTTAGTAGCCGTTGTATCCTAATTTTACCACCAGCACTGTCATTGAGCTGCTGGTGAGCAGACATC
>Ga0307486_1000843_pt1 | contig 25681 bp, 23 predicted proteins | sample CBIW02metaG_FD_203663 | JGI IMG/M metagenome (GOLD analysis project Ga0307486, IMG submission 203663) | Sea-ice brine microbial communities from Beaufort Sea near Barrow, Alaska, United States - CBIW 0.2 | ecosystem: Environmental > Aquatic > Marine > Coastal | place: USA: Alaska | collected...
TTTAGGTGGGAGGGTCGAAAAAAAATATAAAAATCAAATGCCTAAATTTATTAAATCAGTAAGACTACGTGATTTTTTAAATAAACCTATTGAAATGCTTAAAATTGATATAGAAGGTTCTGAATATAAGGTGATAAAAGATTGTGAGGATTTATTATATAATGTTAATCATATTTTTATAGAATATCATAGTTGTTTTGATGAAGAACAACATTTAGATGATATATTAAACATTTTGAAACATCAAGGGTTCAGATATCATTTAAGAGAATCTTTTTCACGCGATAAACCATTTATTGATAAACAACTCGTATGTGAAAAATTCGATATGGCTATAAATATTTTTGCTTATAAAAACGCTAAAGTATTTTAATTTCGTTATAGGATATTAAAAATCTTTAGTTGCACCATTTATTATGAATAATTTACTTAATAACAAATATTATCATTGTTATGCCACGGCAAATGACGATAGATTTTATTATAGAGATATTCAAAATTTATTTCGGATTAAAAACACTTATTCCGGTGTGAATAAATTAGTATTATGTATTGCAATAAGTGAGGTAAATAAAATTAATCTTTTGGATAGAATCTTTGTTTGGGCTGTAAAGAAATTATTTTTTAAATATCCGTTCATTGATTTGAAAAAAGTATTTTTTAAATCAAATATTGGCAGAGATTTTAGTTCGTATTCAATGATGAAGGATTTCATTCAAGAAGAGGCAGCTCCTGATGACTATGTTTTTTTTCAGAATAGAAGCGGATTTGGTCCTTTTCGTAAAGGATGGTTGAAGGAAATAATTCTACAATTCGAAAAATATGATGGAACTGCAATTTGTGGTAGTACCATCAATTTTAAAGATCATCCAAATAGAAGTCTAAGAAATGATTTGCCTCACGTTCAGACTTATGCTTTTTTAACAAAGCGATTATTTTTAGAAAAGCTTGGTAGCTCTTTTCCTGGTAAGGAAGAAATTTCACGCTTAGAAATTATTCTTCAGGGGGAAATAGGTTTAAGTCAATTTTTTATAAGTAGAGGATTTGGAATAACTTGTATGGAGTGGCCGGATGAATATATTACCAATGACAGTAAACCAATAAATAATAAGGACATAAAAGATAGTGTTGTCCAATCGCATCAGTTTTATCATAAAGTGTATTTGAATAAACCTGAAAATGTTTTGAGCAAAACCTTAAAAAAGCTAAATCTATTTTTTTTATTATTAATAAATGGAATTTTGAAATAAAATTAGAGTTTGAGATAAATATTGGCAGAGTGTGATTTTTTGTCTTGTGAATAGGTGAAAAAAATGGATTTTAAAAAGGAAATAATTAATAAGATACCTTATAATAAGAATTTTAATGACCAGTATTTCTATTATTATAGTGAGCTACAATGGGATTTCTTGGTTGCCAACAACTTTGGCGTCAATTCCAGATAAATATCATGTAATTGTGATCGACAACAATTCTACCGATGAGACGGTAAATTTCATTAAAGCAAATTATCCTGGTGTAACTTTATTAGAGCAATCCAAAAATTTTGGATTTGGGCAAGCTAATAATTTAGGCTTGTCTTATGCCTTAAAACGAGCTGCTGATTATCTGTTTTTATTAAACCAGGATGCATATTTAAATGATAACTGTCTTGATATTCTAATTGACTTTCAAAAGGAGAATAAGGAGTATGGAATTCTTAGTCCTATACATTTAAATGGAACCGGAACAAGGTTAGACGCTAATTTTTCTAATTATGTAAATTACACCGGTAATAAAGATTTCCTTTCAGATTATGTGCTGAATAAAAAAAGAAAGAAAGTGTATCAGGTGCCTTTTGTAAATGCTGCGGGATGGCTCTTGTCAAGGGAATGTATAGAAAAAGTTGGAGGTTTTGACCCTATCTTTTTTCACTATGGAGAAGATGATAACTACTGTCAACGGGTAAATTACCATGGTTTTAAAATTGGGGTTGTCCCGGATGCAAAACTTTTGCACGACAGGGAAAATCGATCTAGTCCGGAAATAGCTTATGGAGACAGAAAATATTTTCAGGCAATGGAAAGACAACTGAAATTGAACTATGCAGATATAAACAAACCCGGGAATCCGGAACTTGACAATTTAATACGCAAAAGAAGAAATGCCTGGCTAAAAACTACAATAAAGCTGGATTTTAAAAGAGCTTCATTTTTCAAGAATGAATATTTAATGCTTCAACGCATAAAATCCGAAATATTACTGAGTCGGAAAATTAATAAATTACCCGGTTTAAATTATTTGAAGTTTGAAGAGCAATAATCCTGTTGACTACACAAACTTGTTAAATTTTTTTTTTCTGTAAAAAAAATTATTACATTTAAACTCGGAAATTCGTTTAGCTGGAATTAATACGGGTTTTCATTAAAACTACAGCCCGAAAAAGGTGGTACTAGCCGCAATTTTTTTGGGCTTTTTTATGCAATTATCTCAAGGGGCTGTCGTAATGTTGGGTTGAATTAATTCTAAAGGTAGCAGGGATCTTTCACGTGTTTTCCAACAGGAATTTTTAGCTATTCCGGATTTTGGAATATTTCAGGGAAATAAATCGGAGGAAAATCTTTTGAAATAACCTTTCAAAAAGTGAAAATTATAGTGCTGCGGCAGTTATTTTGGAATTGCTTAGCAGTTTTTTGATATTCCTAAGAAGTTTAAAGATGGCAACAGGGAGGTTTTGAGGTGGACTTTGGAAGCAAAAAAATAACCCCCGTTAGCTGGAAGTTAACGGGGGTTTTCATTAAAACTACAAACCGGGTGGCACTAGCCGCTTATCAATTTATAGTTTAAGGTAGTCAACATGTTCCGCAGGCGTTTGCCTGGACGGAAGTTGAGATGGGCTTTTCTTATGGACAGAGGTCCTACCTCTTCAATAAGTTCCTTGCCATCAGACCGCACGCCAACCTGGAAGTTGCCGATCTTTCCCAACTGCACAACCCTGCCCTGACTCAACTCGTCGATGATGTTGTGTTCCAGGGCGAGCAGCACTGCAAAGCAGTCCGGCTCCCGCACGGTACATTGGTTGGACACTAAATAAGCCAATCTTTCCAGATCGACTAAGCCCGCCGAGATGGCGTGGGCGTAAAACTTTGTGGGTGCCACCGCATCCTGCGGATTTGCTCTCCCAATGGCTTTGATATTCACCATGTTTAAAAGGTATTTATGAAGCCTTATTACAGGCTGCCGCATGAACCATTCATGAAGCAATACTAAATTAGCGTTTTAAAAGAATCAGATTTCGATAAATGAACATTACTTTTGAACATAGTTATTAACAACATAATAATGACGGCGTTTTGCCTATTCCTTGACTTGTCAACTTTAATGCACAAAAATTAGTAATAGTAGTAATAATTATGTATATAGAGCTGGTGTCAGTTCACAGGTTTCTTTTAAATTTTTGTTTTGTCCCGAAACCAAATAGAACTTTTAAAAATCTCAGTTACTTTTTAAAGACTATTTCGCAGGAACGGGAGATTAGACTTGCAAAGCTATTTCGAAAAATGTTTTTATGGTGTGACATGATTTAATTGAATTTTTTTTTCACTCCTTCACAGTTTCATTCAATTCCCCCTTCACTCTTTCACTCCTCACTCCTCACTCAAGAACATTTTCTTTCTTATCTTGCAACCCTAAACCAAACTCCTTCGTGCAACCGCTTGTCTCCATCATTATTCCAACTTATAATCGTGCTCACCTGCTTGGTGAAACTTTGGACAGTATACTGGCGCAAACATACCGGAATTGGGAATGTATCGTGGTGGATGATGGTTCTGCTGATAGAACTGATGAGTTGATGGGATTTTATTGCGAGAGAGATGCAAGGATTCAATATAATCATCGCCCAAAAAATCGTCCGAAAGGAGCAAATGCTTGTAGGAATTATGGGTTTGAAATTAGTAAAGGAGAATATATAAATTGGTTTGATAGTGATGATATAATGCATCCTCAAAAACTTGAATTTCAGATTACCGTATTGATGAATAGTAACTCAGTTCTATGCGTTTGTCAAACTGAAGTTTTTGAAGATAATATCAAAAATGTCCAAGGGTTAAGACATCCATATTTAATATCTGATAATTTTTGGGAAGATTACTTAATGTTCAAGATATTATGGCTTACACAATCCCCACTTTGGAATAAAAGATTTCTTAAAAGTCTGGACTATTTATTTGATGAAGAACTTCAGGCTGCTCAAGAATGGGAATTTCACATAAGAGCTCTTAACTTAATTGATAATTATAAAACCTTGGATAAGCCACTCGTGTATCTGCGAAATCATCAACATAATATATCTAACGATAACAGAGAGGAAGTATTATGGAATTATTTTTTAGCCAGATTAAAAGTATTCAATTATTTTAATAAGCAACTCTCAAAGAAAAGTTTACATTTTTTATTGACATATTTTTTAAATACTTATAAAAATGCACTGATAAATTCACAAATGAATCTTGCAGGCCGTATTTGGTTTCATTATATTTCTAAATCAAAACATATTTCCTTCATTTCTAAAATCAGACTTACCATTGCATATTTGAGTTTTAAATTAACTAAAAGAGGGAATTTATTTATTTCATATTTAAACTAGTCTACTATGATCAATCCCTTGATTTCTATAATCATTCCATCCTACAACCGAGCTGATCTTATTTCTGAAACTTTAAACTCAGTAATAGCCCAGACTCATGAAAATTGGGAATGCATTATTGTGGATGATGGATCTATAGATAATACTGCTAATGTGATTTTAGAATATACCAGTAGGGATAAAAGGTTTAAGTATTACTTAAGGCCAGAGATATTAAATAAGGGAGCCAGCCCATGTAGGAATTATGGCTTAAAACAAGCAAAAGGGGATTTTATTCAATTTTTAGATTCAGATGACCTATTGAATAAAAACAAATTTCAGGAACAGCTTAAATTGATGGTAAATTCTCCAGGATTAACTATAACTACTTGTAGATGGGGGAGTTTCAATAATTCTTCCAGCTTAAGAATTAAGACTAAATATAATTCATATAAAGATTTTGAAAGAAGTGTTGACTTACTGCATACTTTTGGAAAATTTAATGAGTATTTTCCTCCTTTAGTATATCTGATACCTGCTGCACTTGTAAAAATGGCAGGTAACTGGGATGAGATAATTGTGAATAATCCCAATGATGATGGAGAATATTTCACAAGAATTATTATGAATGCGAATAGGATATTATTCTGTGAAAATGCCGAAGCTTATTACAGGGCTGGAAACCATGATAGACTAAGTGTATTAAATGAAGAAAGGAAAGTGCTTGCCTGTATGGATAGTTGGAGCTTAATTGAAAATCATTTGAAAGATCATCACGAAATTTCTAAGGTTTATATAAAAAATGGTAAAAGGAATATCTATAACCAGATCAAAAATTCAAGACCAGATATTGTTGATGCTAATGCTAAATTCTTTGAAGAGGTGATCCCTTTTAAAAAGCGTTTTTATAATTTTTTTGGAAAATAGAGATTCCGGTTGGTTCTAAATCGTATCCTAATTAAATAATTTTGGAAAATTGAAAGTTTTACTTCCATTTAAAAAAGATCTAAATCCTTATTTGGATCAGATAATAAATAACTCTGCTCATGCTTTTTATTATGATCATTATTTAAATTTTAATCCTACTTATGGTGTTGTAAATATTCATTGGCCGGAGGCCCTTTTTAAATGGAAGGAACCTACTTCAGCTGAATTGAATGTATTGGAAGAATGTATAAATGAGTGGAAAAGGAATGCTGTAATAATATATACAAAGCACGATTTTCGGCGAAATAAAGGAACTACACTTAATTTTACCAGATTATTTGAGCTTATAGAAATAAATACCGATGTTTTTATACATCTTGGGGAATACAGTAAAAAATTTTATGAGAAAAAATATCCGAAGGCAGAACACGAGATCGTCTATCATCCTACCTTTGAAAACAGCTTCGAGGTTTACCCTAAAACCGCAGCCAGAGATTTACTTGGAATCGACCAAAAAGCTTTGGTTGTTATAGCCCCGGGTAAAATACGATCTTTTAAAGAACGGAATATGGTTCTGAAATCTTTTAAAGCTCTCAAAACAGAAAATAAGGTTCTTATCTCTACAAATATGAGAACCGAGTTAAGATTTGATTTTCCCGGTAGGGTGAGATTGAAGAGGTATTTTGATGTGCAAAAATATTTAAAAAAAAAATTCATAGATAAATACCTTCCTCCTGGATACTTTTTCAGCTATGAACCACTGACAAATGAGGAACTTTCCTTGCAAATGTCTGCTGCTGATGTTGTTTTAGTACCTCGAATTCATATACTTAATTCTGGAATTGTTTTTTTAGGCTTCACATTTGGGAAAGTGACCGTGGGACCGGCTATTGGGAATATCGAGGAGCAATTAAAAGAACTTCATCTTCCCGTTTTTAATCCTAATTCTATATCTTCGGTTACCGAAGCTCTGGGAAAAGGAATAAAATTACATCTGTCCGGAGAATATTCAGGAAGCACGCCAGCTAAGTATCAGCCAATAAATGTTGCAAAAGAAACCGACAGGATATTTTCGAAATATAAAAAACAATGATTCCTAAAGTATCGATAATCATAGCCTGCTATAATGATCCCGATGTTGTGGTTGCAGTAAAATCTGCTTTTCAACAAACATACTCCAACAAAGAAATAATTGTAGTGGATGATGGTTCAAATCAACAAACTAAAACAGCTATTAAGACAGTTAAGGAATTTATTAATATTGTAATCACGCAGGATAATCAAGGTCAAAGCATCGCGAGAAATAAGGGTATTAGAGAAGCAAAAGGAGAATTTATTTTAAATCTGGATTCTGATGATTTTTTTGAACCAGATTTTTGTTTAAAAGCAGTAAATAAATTTCAAGAATATGAGGCTATTAAAATTGTGACATGTTTAGCAAAAAGATTTAGCAAAAAAGGAACTATTGATATTTTTACACCAAAAGGAGGTACTATTAATAATTTTTTATTTGCGAACTCTGCTTTGGGAAGTTCAATGTTTAAAAGAAAAGATTGGGAGATATGTGGTGGTTATGAAGAGAAATTACCTATTCTGGGTTTTGAAGATTGGGAATTCTACATTCAACTATTGAAACAGGGAGGGTATGCATACGTAATTAATGAAATTCTTTTTAATTACCAGGTAAGAGAGAATTCAACTACAGATAGAATACGTGATTTAAAATTAGATAAATTCAAACATATTATTTTTAAACATAAAGGAATGTATAAAGATAATTTTGACGGTTTAATAGAAAACCTTTTTTATCGAATTAAAAAAGAGGAAAAAGAAAATTTAAGAATAAAACAAAAAATTGATTTTAAAACTGGAAACTTTATTCTTAAACCTCTTAGAAAAATAAAAAATATATTCAAATTCTTCTAAAATAATTATATGTTTAAGAAATATATAAAATCCATTTTGCCTAATAATATTGTTTTTCATATTGGTAAAAACTTAAATAAACCTGGTGCCGCAATGAATTTGCTTAAATCTGCTGTAGATGGATTAAACCATAAAGAATTTATCTATCCTGGTTATCAACCTTCTTATTTAGATGAAAATATTATATCTGTGCATTTCTACCATAATCTTTGTTTTGTTTATAAAGGGACCAACAAAGAACCATCTAATTACTTAGTAAGGAATGAGATTCCATAACGTAATGAAAAATTAAACCAATTGACGAAGAAGAAATGAATTAATTATACAATTAAATTTAAATGGAAATTAATAAAGAAAAAATAGCAATAATAACTACAGTTTCTAATTGGGATCTATATGAAATAACCAAAACATTTTTTCCAGCTGGAATCAAGATTTTTGCAATAGATGGTACTAAAGGTTTTTTTGGAATAAATAGTTTAATATTATTCATGAAAGACCTAAAAAAGAAGAATGTTGACTGGTTGATAATGGCCGATGAGGATGTAATTTTCACTGATACCCAAAGAGTATTTCAACTTATAAACTATCTTGCAGCTAACGATTATAGTGCCTGTGGAATGCGCGATGGTGGAACTTTAGAATGGAGGAATGAAAATCCAAATATGCTTAATACCTATTTCTCTATTCTCCATTTGAATGATATATATACTATTTATGATCAAAATGTAATGCTTAAAAATCAATATGTTTTGGAAAATGAATTTAAAGAGGATCTACAAAATTTACCATTCCAGAATTATGATACTAATTCCTTATTTGAAGGCTATTATTGTTTCTTTTTATGGTTGCTTAGAAATAACAAAAAGATAAAATATCTTGATGCCACAAATCCAATAAAAGGTGATTATGCTACAACTAGGTTATTAGACCATGGTGGAGAAGAGATTTTATATCATACTTGGTATGCTAGATTTTTTAATAAAGAGAGCACCCAAACCCAAAGAATAAATGAAATATTGAAGTTGGGAGTTCTCGCAGGATCAACTGAAAAAGTTGAAATATTAAAAAATAATTTTTATCTTTTTAAGATGTTTTTTTATTCCTACTCCAGAAAATTTTTAAGAATAAGAAAAAATAATCCAAATAATCTATCAAGAAAATAAGATTGCTATGGTTTCTATATCGATTATCATTGCTACTTATAACAGAGCTCATTTAATTGAGGAAACCTTAGATTCAATTCTTAAGCAATCTTATATAAATTGGAGATGTTTAATAATCGACGATGGCAGCACAGATAACACCAACGAAATTCTCCGGCCATATTTACAGAAAGATTCCCGGTTTAAATATTTTAAAAGAGACGACTCACATCAAAAAGGATTGCCCGGCTGCCGTAATCAGGGATTGGATTTAGCTAAAGGAGATTATGTGATTTTCTTTGATGATGATGATATCGTACATCCTGATAATCTGAAAATATGTACGGAACTTTTATCTGACACGGATTTATACTTTTGCAGATACGACAAAGAACCGTTTGGAGGGGAATGGGATCCTGATACCTTAAAACCTGATTCCGGTTTTAGACCAAAATTTGTTGATGTCAATGATCTTGAAAATATGGTAATTGGAAAGTTACCTTTTGCTTCCTGCACGGTACTATGGAAAAGGAAATGTTTTGAAGGTCAAAGATTTAATGAGAAATTGATGTACGCGGAAGAATGGGAATGTTATACCCGGATTTTATCCACTGGAATTAAAGGGATTTCAATAGATAAAATGCTTTATTACAACAGGAAACATCCCAACTCAAATACAGGGGAATTCTATAATAACGATCCGGTAAGAAGGGCTTCCAATTTGATGGCAATTCATTTGGTAATAGACAATTTGTCCAAAAAGGGATTATTAACCCCAAATTTGGTGCAGTATTTTATAAGAACAGGATTTTTCTTAAAGGAAATTTCGGTAATTGAAGCTGTTCTCAAGTGCTCCAATGCCGGAAAATTAAAAACGCTGAAGTATTTGTTGGGTTATAAAATATATCCTGTTTTAAAACCAATTTTTAATATGAAAGCTAAACTGAAGAAATCTTGAAAATCCTTATTTATTTTGCATTTAAAACTGCACCTTTCTACCGGGAATTTAAAGGAACTAAAAAGTAAATTTAGGAGGAAATATTTGAAAGTGAGAAAAAATAATTTAAATCAGGTTTTAGTCAGTATTGTGTTGCCTGTTTATAACGGAGAAAAATTTCTTGCACATTCAATAAAAAGCTGCCTCACTCAAACCTATACAAATTTTGAATTAATAATTGTAAATGATTGTTCCAACGATACCTCTTTACAAATAGCTGAATATTTCGCTCAAAAAGACGGGAGAATTAAGGTAATTTCAAATGAAAGTAATTTAAAATTACCTGCCAGTTTGAATATTGGGCATCACCACGCTAAAGGTGACTACTTTACCTGGACTTCCGATGATAATTATTATGAGCCAAACGCAATTGAAATCATGCTGCAAGAAATTTCAAATAACAATGCAGATATAGTTCATGGTGATTTTAATATCATAGAGCTTAATGGAAATTCAAGGTTTAATAATGCTATGTGTAAAAATTTATCCCTGTTATTAGGAAATAATATTGGATCCTGCTTTTTATATAAAAGAGAAGTTTTTATTAGAAATGGAGGGTATGATGAAGCCTTGCATACAATTGAGGACTACGATTTTTGGTTGCAAGCTCAGGTTCATTCTAAATTCAGGCATATTCCTCTTATTCTATATAATTATAGAATTCATGAAGGAAGTTTAACCTCTCAATTAAAATCTAAAAATTCGCTCATGCAAGTGTTGTTTCAAAAAAAATTGGAAACCTGCTATTGGAAATTTTTTAAAACTTATAATTTAGAGAATAAAGGGTATTCAGGTTTATTTAAAAATTTTCATCTTAATCAAAAGATTAATGTTTATGATTTTTTAAAGAATTATAATGTATTTAAGAAGGATTTTGGTCCGATTTTTAAATATTTGGATAAAAAGATATTATTAAAAGAGATAGATCTTAAGCTTCGAGCTTATATATTTGACTTTACTGAAAATCAAAATTTTAGCACATTATTTCTATTATTAAAAAACAGACCTTTTATATTTTTTGAATATAACACAAAAAAAAGTTTAAAGATTATTTTAAGATGTCTAACTTGAATTAAAATTCTTATTTGAAGAAAATCCTCATTTGCTTCGGCACCCGCCCTGAAGCCATTAAAATGGCTCCGGTAATTCATGAGTTCAAAAAACAAAAACTTGATTTTAAAGTCTGTGTTACTGCGCAACACAGGGAAATGCTGGATCAGGTGTTGGATTTCTTTGAAATAGTGCCAGATCTTGACCTTGATCTAATGCAACCAAACCAATCATTAAATCAGCTTAGTTCAAAAATTCTCAAAGAAATAGATGGAGTTTTTGAAAAGGAACAACCTGACATAGTTTTGGTGCAGGGAGATACTACCAGCGCGGCCATGGTTTCCCTTGCGGCTTTTCACAGGGGAATAAAAGTTGGGCATATAGAGGCAGGCTTGCGCACCTACAACAAAGCGGCGCCTTTTCCCGAGGAAGTAAACCGCCAAATCACTGCCAGGATCGCCGATTGGCATTTTGCGCCAACTGCTAAAGCAAATTCCAATTTATTAAAAGAACAAATCCCAAAAGAACAAATTTGTATTACGGGAAATACCGTGGTTGACGCGTTGGAGTGGGCAATTAGAAAAATGGAATCCGAACCGTTGAGCGAGGAAATTCAGAAAATAGAAGCCTTACTTAGCCCGAATAAAAAACTGATCCTTGTAACAGGTCACCGCAGGGAGAATTTTGGGGAAGGACTCAGAAATATTTGTGAAGCCTTGTCGGAACTGTCAGAAAGGGAGGATGTAGAACTGATCTATCCGGTGCATTTAAATCCCAATGTATCAGGACCCGTGCAGGAATTGCTGGGCAAGCAAAAGAATATCCATCTTATTGCACCGGTTTCGTATCCCACAATGCTTTGGCTAATGCAAAATTGCAGCCTTTTAATTTCCGATTCCGGCGGGATTCAGGAAGAAGCCCCTACTTTTAAAAAACCGGTCCTGGTGACCAGGGAAGTTTCTGAAAGAATGGAAGGGGTGGAGGCAGGCTTTTCTTTCCTGGTGGGAACAGATAAGGATGAATTAATAGCTGAGGCACTTCGGATTTTAGATAATTCACCTGATTTCTCAGGAATTAAGAACCCTTATGGAGATGGGAAGGCGGCGGTTAAGATTGTAGAGTTCTTGAGAAATAGTATTGAGCCCCGAAGGGTCGGGAGTGGAGAGAGGAAAGTGGAGAGTGGAAAATAGAAAAGAGAGAATAGAATAAAGAAAAAAGACTTTTCGTTCTCCTTACTCAGATTTCCTAAAATTGCATAGTTTTACAACCACAAACCATAAACTAAGAACCATTAATCCCAAACAACAATTTGCCTCACCAAAAAAAAATATTAGTCGTTGTTGAATCCATTGACGTGGAAGACAGCAGTGGTTCCAAGGCAAATGTAGCCCTGATTCAAAATTTACACCAAGCCGGGTTTGAGGTACTGGTGTATCATTACACCCGAAAGGAAATTCAGCTTGCCGAAATATCCTGTATGGCAATTAAGGAAAAAAGGCGGAGTGCTTTATTTTTACTGAGCAGGCTCGAAAGGTATATTCGTTATTATTTTAAAATATCCCTCAGTAAACTCCTGGAAAAAGTATTTGGATTTTCCTTTACGCTTTTTAATGACCGAAACAGCATAGTTGCCGCTTTGAAGGAGATGAAAGGTTTTAAACCCGACCTTGTGCTAACTCTTAGCAAGGGAGGGAGTTTCCGGCCGCATCATGCCTTATTGAAGATGCCCGGACTTCATGAAAAATGGATGGCTTATATTCACGATCCGTATCCTATGCATCTTTACCCAAAACCTTATGCCTGGACTGAAGCAGGGGCTCGCCAAAAAGAGGATTTTATGAAAGAAGTTGCATTAAAAGCGGAAATCACCGCTTTTCCGAGCAAACTTCTAATGGAATGGATGGGGAGTCATTTTGCTCCTTATCAAACCAAGGGAGTCGTTATTCCTCATCAAGTGGAACATGGAAGAATTGAGGACCTGACCGAAAAACTGCCCGAATATTTTAATCCTCAAAATTTCAACCTGGTACATGCCGGGAATTTATTATGGGGCCGTGATCCCAGAGGGTTAATTTTAGGATTTCAGGAGTTTTTGAAGGCAAACCCAAGCGCAAAAAAGGATACAAGGCTGCTATTCTTAGGTGGTGCAAATCATTATTCTTCAGAACTTTCGGAGTATGAAAGGGAGCTACCCCAATTTAAGGTTATTCCCGATTATTTACCTTTTAATTTGGTTCAAAAGATCCAAAAAATAAGTTGTGTAAACATTATTTTGGAAGCTAAATCAACAATAAGTCCCTTTTTACCGGGTAAGTTTCCTCATTGTGTAAGTGCAGATAAACCAATTTTATTGTTGGGACCTTTTATCAGTGAAGCAAAAAGATTGCTGGGAGATGATTATTTATATTGGGCTGAAATTGATGAGATTGAAAAAATTGCAGGACATATTGAAAATCTCTATTTTGAATGGAAAAAAGATTCAACCCATTTAGAACTAAACAGACCGGATTTGGAAGAGTATCTTTCTGTTAACTATTTATCTGAGACTATTAATAAAATATTTCAAAAGAAATGAAAATACTTATGGTTTCAGTTTTTTCCAATCATTTTTTTAATTGGGTTCTTCAACTGAAAGAGTCTGGACATGAGGTTTATTGGTTTGATGTAAATGATGCTAATACTTATGTAAGAAGAATAGACTTTGTTCATCAGACCGTAAAATGGAAAAGAAAATTTGAATATCCTGGAAGGCACTGGATCAAGAAAAATTTTTCTTCCCTGGATGCATTTATTGAAAAATTTAATCAGAAGGAATTTATAAATGTTTTTCGTAAGAAGTTGGATGAAATTCAACCCGATGTAGTTCAAAGTTTCGAAATGCATTCTTCATGTGTTCCTATATTGGAAATAATGAAAGTATATCCTAAAATAAAATGGATTTATTCAGCCTGGGGGAATGATTTGTTTTATTATCAAAATGAACCTGAAAAATTAAAGGGAATAAAAGCAGTTTTTAATCGTCTTGACTATATGTTTGCAGATTGTACCCGGGATTCCTTAATTGCTAAAAAATATGGATTCCAAGGGGAATATTTAGGCACATTTCCAGGAGGGGGTGGCTATGAATTGCATTTATCTAATTCCTGGATAAATGAATTTCAAAACAGGAAAACTATATTAGTTAAAGGGTATCAACATAAATTTGGAAGATGCAATAATGTTTTAGAGGCTTTAGTAGAAATTGAGGATGATATTAAAGGTTTTGAAATTATTGTGTTTGCTGCAACTGAGGAGGTATTGAAATTTGTAGATCATCCAAGATTTAATAAAATGAAAAATTTAAGAATAGTAGGTTCCATTGGCCGTGAGGAAGTTTTAGAGTTAATGGGGCAATCATTAATTTATATTGGCAATAGTATTTCTGATGGGATGCCTAATACACTTTTGGAAGCAATAATTATGGAAGCCTTTCCTATCCAGTCAAATCCCGGGAATGCTACTGCTGAAATTATAGAGCATGGCAAAAATGGCTATTTAATTGAAAATCCTGAAAGCAGCAACGAAATTGCAGCTTTAATCAAAAAAGCAATCCAAAATCCCTGTTTATTAAAATCGGGAATTATATATAATTCAAAGTACATTAAACCAAAACTGGAAAGGGATTATGTGAAGGAACGCGTTTTAAAGAGATATGATTTAATTGAACAAAATCTTTCAATGCCGTTCTAATGAAAATACTAATGGTCTCCATGTTTTCAAATCATTTTTTTAATTGGACAGAGCAATTAAAAAAATTGGGCCATGAAGTGTATTGGATAGATGTGTATGACTCCAATACACAGGTCAAAAAGATTGATTTTGTTAATCAAATTACCGGTTGGCGAAACAAAATTAAATATCCGGGGCGTTATTGGATAAAACAAAATAGTCCAAAATTATATAAATTTATCAACCGTTTTAATCAACGGGATCTGGCCCAGATGTTCGAAAGTATACTATTGGAAATTAAACCGGATGTGGTTCACAGTTTTGTAATGTATTCAGCCTGTGTTCCTATTTATAATGTGATGCAAAGGTACCCCCACATTAAATGGGTTTTTTCCGCCTGGGGCAACGATTTGTTTTTTTATCAAAATGAAAACAAAAAGTTACAAGATATGAAATTTGTCTTGCCTAAATTAGATTATATGTTTGCAGATTGTACCAGGGATTATGAAATTGCGAAAAGCCATGGATTTAAAGGAGAATACCTGGGAACTTTTCCAACGGGTGGTGGCTATGAATTTGGATTTTATGATCCGTATATAAAGCCTTTTTCGCAACGTAAAATAATATTAATAAAAGGATATCAACATAAATTTGGAAGATGTAACAAGGTTTTAGCGGCTGTATCCATTCTTAAAGAACAGTTGACAGATTATGAAATTATTGTATTTGCAGCCAATAAAACAGTATTGGAATACTCAAAAGAGAAACATTTGGATACCTGGAAAAATTTAACAATCTACGGACAGTTGACACAAAACGAAATTCTTAAGTTGATGGGAAAATCCCAGATTTATATTGGAAACAGTATTTCGGATGGGATGCCAAATACATTACTTGAAGCAATCATTATGGGAGTATTTCCAATCCAATCCAATCCCGGCGGGGCAACTGCGGAGCTTATTATAGATGGCAAAAATGGACTTTTGATTGAAAATCCCGAAAATGTTGGGGAAATCAGGGATTTGATTCAAAGAGCCATTAGTGATAAAGAATTTTTAAAAGAAGGGATTGAATATAATTTTATAAATATAAAGCCTAAATTGGAGAGAGAAGCTGTTAAAGATCAAGTGCTTGAAAAATATAGGCTAATCGAAAAAAATCTAAACAATTAAACCTTTGCTCACACTTATCTACCCATACAGAAATAGGGATTTAGAAAGATTAAAGAATTCTTTAGATTCTTTAAAAAACCAGACTGTTTCAGATTTTAAGGTTTTTTTTGTAGATTATGGTTCGGATGAGAAAAAGGCAAAAATGGTAGAATTACTTTGTGGAGAATTCGGTTTTGTTACTTATAAGTTCTATTCAACTCAATTCCAGCCCTGGAACAAATCTAAAGCATTAAATTCGGTAATAAAAAATTTAATTACAGGTTACTGTTTTGTGGCCGATGTGGATATGATCTTTCATCCTCAATTTATTGAGAAGGCACTAAAACTTCAAGCTAGAAATAAAACTGTTTATTTCCAGGTTGGTTTTTTGAGACCTGGCGAAACTGTAAAAGAGAAGGAATTTTTTTCTTTCAAAAATTACCGGCTCAGTAATGATGGAGCATCCGGGTTAAGCATGTTCCCGGTAAATATTTTGAAAGAATTAAGAGGATTTGATGAGTTTTATCATTTTTGGGGTGCAGAGGACACTGATATGCATATACGAATAAAAAATGCCGGAAATGAGATTGAGTTTTATGATGAGGAAGTTTTGATGTTGCATCAATGGCATTCCAGTTATAGAAGTTCTGAATCCGGGAAGTTAAGTAAGGAATTGCAAATAAGCGGAATTGTGCAACTCAACCATCAGCATTCAAAATATGCACTCGAGAATAAAACTACCATTGTTAATCGAAAAAATTGGGGAGAATGCATCAGCGTCGAAGAATTTAATGAATTGGAAAAAGCCCCTGTTAATTTTGTGCTGGATAATGAGCGACGAAAAATAGATCATTTCCTGTATGTTTTAATGCCTGAAGTTAAGAGTGAAATTTTAAAAATCACAATTCAAAATGATCCTTTTCAAAATACCCTTAAATTCAGGGCTAAAAGATTATTGAGAAAAAAAGTCCCTGAATATTATTCCTTAAAGGAAATTAACGATAAAATTTTATTGCATCTTATTTCATTTTATAGAAATAAAGCCTATATATATAAAATCTCGGATGACTTAAAAAGTATTGAGATAGCTGTGAGGTTTTAATAGGAGTTGAAGTTCAGGCTAGGATCAAAATACAAGCTGAAAAAAGTTAGAAGTTAGAAATTTGTAGAAGATCCTTTTTTCCATACTGTAAAATACAGGAACAGGAAGCTTTTAGAAAAGCAAACGCGGCCTTATTGTTCGTTAAAGGAAGAAAATGAGCTGGTACTAAAGAAATACTTTTTTTGAATACCGCAATGCCAATTATTCATTTGTAATTTCTGGGAATTTAAAAATGATTATCTTTTGCATAAAATTATAATTTGATCTAAAAAAACGAATTTCTGAAAACCATAGCCATAATAACAGCCCGGGGAGGATCTAAACGCTTACCCGGAAAAAATATACGGTCGCTAAACGGGATCCCGTTAATTGAACACAGCATCAATTATGCGAAGGCCAATGTGCAGATTATAAACCGTATAATTGTTTCCACAGATTCACCCGAAATAAAGGAAATTGCGCTAAAGGCCGGAGTAGAAGTGATAGACAGGCCTGATTGCTTAAGCACAGATTCCTCAAGCTCTGTTTTAGCTTTGAAACATGTGTTGGAAAATACAGGGGAGGATTTTGAAAATGTAATCCTATTGCAACCTACCAATCCTTTACGCCCGGAAAATTTATTAAAAGACGCGTTTGATAAGTTTGAGGCAGAAGGCTTTGAGAGTTTAATGACTGTAAGCCGAAACAGGCAGAAATTTGGAAAAATTATCAATGATAGCTTTGTAGCCTTCAATTATAAAATGGGGCAACGCAGCCAGGATCTGGAACCTTTGTATTTTGAGAACGGATTGCTTTATATTGCCAAAACAGTTTTGATACAAAAGGAAATATTGTTGGGAGAAAATAATTGCCCGTTTATAGTTGATCATCCTTTTGCCGGCGTGGATATTGATACAAAAGAAGATTTTGAATATGCCGAATTCATTTTGAAAAAATATTTGTAAATGCCGCCGGAACAGCTAGTCAAAAAAAACTATGAAAGATTTTGTAAACTTGAAGGGAGCGAATATATAGCCTCCGGATTTGCTTTACTTCAAATCCTTAAGATCATTAAAATTTTTGAGGTTAAATTGGTTCTTGAAATAGGTTTAGGGATAGGTTCTATCTCAGATACGGTTCTAAAGATGGCTAAAAATTCCAATAGAGAGATACGGTATGTAGGTACTGAGGCCAATGAATTTTGTAATAATGCACTTAAAAATAATGTTGAGGATTATGCTAAGCTCGAACAAGCTGAAGATCTGGCTGAGATAAGTCCTGAAAGCAAATTTGATTTGGTCATAATTGATGGGCAGGATAACTCATTACAGGAAATAGCCTCAAAGTGTAAATTACGGGCTATTATTTTTATTGAAGGAGACAGGAAGCCTCAAACGAAATTAATAATGTCGGTTTTTCCAAAGGCAAGACATGTACAGGTCATCAGTTTAAAGAGGAATGAAATTTACTCTCACGGAGATCCGACTTATTTTGTAGGGGGAGGCCAATTGATTTTTACAAATCCCAACTTTAGAATGAGAATATATTGGTTTAAAGAAAAAACTGCTACTTATATTAAAAGAAATTTAAGAAAATTTTTATAATTAGGTCCAAATTATTTTGGAACAAACACAATTATTTATGAGCCCCATTTTTGAAATAGCAGGAAGAAAGACAGGACAGGGTTTCCCTCCTTTGGTAATCGCTGAAATAGGCATTAACCACGAGGGATCTTTGGAAGTGGCAAAGCAAATGGTAGATGCGGCGAAGAGAGCAGGGGTAGAAATGGTGAAGCACCAAACCCATATAGTGGAAGATGAAATGAGCGCTGCCGCAAAAAAGATTATTCCGGGAAATGCTGATATTTCCATTTATGAGATAATGAAACGTTGTGCTTTGAATGAGGCTGATGAACTGGCTTTGAAAAATTATGTGGAATCCAGGGGAATGATATTTATATCCACTCCTTTTTCCAGGGCAGCAGCCAACAGGTTGCAAAGTTTTAATGTTCCCGCCTTTAAAATTGGCAGCGGGGAATGCAATAATTACCCTTTGCTGGAGCATATTGCATCTTTTGGAAAACCTGTGATCTTAAGTACAGGGATGAATACACTGGCGAGTGTACAAAAAGCAGTCGCAATTTTTGATAAAGTTAAAGTTCCTTTAGCACTTTTACATACCACCAATTTATATCCCACTCCAAGCCATTTGGTGCGGCTTGGAGCAATGCAGCAACTTCATGAAGCTTTTCCGGAGAAGGTTTTTGGACTTTCGGATCACACCCTGAATAATAATGCCTGTTTAGGTGCGGTAGCTTTAGGAGCTTCAATCCTGGAGCGTCATTTTACAGATCATATGCAACGTACAGGTCCGGATATAATATGCAGCATGGACGAACAAGCTTGCAGGGAACTCATTATCAGCAGTATCGATATAGCCCAAATGCGGGGAGGGATAAAGGAGCCGGCAAAAGAAGAAAAAGTCACCATTGACTTTGCATTCGCAACTGTGTGCAGCATTTCGCCCATAAAAAAAGGAGAAATACTTTCCAGGGAAAATATTTGGGTGAAACGTCCCGGGACAGGGGAGATCCCGGCTGAACAATTTAAAGATGTTTTAGGAAAAAAGGCAATAAGGAATATAAAAAATGATGTGCAATTAAAATTTAAAGATTTTGAATAATACAATCTCTGTCGTAATCAGAAATAAAAATGAAGCCTATGCGCTTGAAAATGTATTAAGCATTTTAAGCAGACTTTATTTTTCAGAGATCAATGAAATTGTGGTGGTTGATAATAATTCTACGGATAATAGTGTAGAGATCGCCCAAAAATATAATTGTAAAGTTATTACGATAGACAATTTTAGTTACGGACGGGCAATAAACAACGGGATGCAAGCCTCAAATTCAAAATATGTTCTGTTGTTGAGTTCTCATGCTATTCCGGTTGGCACTAATTTTTTTAAAAACACCTTAGTTGCACTTAAAAGCGCTGCGAATATAGCAGGAGTCAGGTATATAAACAGTATTGAGAATTATAAAAGAGCCATTCAAAATGATTTTGAAGTTACAGAACCTTTAAAATATGGTTTAATGGCTGGTTGTTGTATTGTAAACAGGGAAATTTGGGAACAGCATAAATTTAATGAAAACCTGGTTTTTAGTGAGGATAAAGAATGGTCTGACAGGGTAGTGAATAAGGGGTTTAAAATTTTAGATATTAATGAGACCTTTTTTTATTTTATAAGTCGTGACCAAAAGTCAATTTTAAACAGGTATAGAAATGAAACTATTGCCGAATATCAGTTAAACAAAAAAAAATTTCCTTCCCCAATACGTTCAGTAGCCTCCTTTTTTAAGAAAATACTTATAACCAATAACACAAGGTATTTTAAGACTCTGGCCAACGATTTCTCGATTTTAAGAACCAAGTTTAAAATTTACGAAAAGCTCAAAAACAATGAATAAGATCAAAAAAATTTCAAATTTAAAAAGACTGAATTTTTATAATAAATTAATCGTTTGTACTTACTTAGTGAAAATAATTTTCAAAATAAAACCAAATTCTAAGGAACTTGAGGGAAGAAAATTACAATGTACTGAAGAGTTATAACTTTGAATATTTTAATCAAGGTGAATTAACAATAGGTTATAATCAGAGGCTAACCTTGACAGTAAACAAAAAAATTTAAATGTTTGTTTCAAATAATGAAAAGAATACTATTCCTCACAGGCACCCGGGCCGATTTCGGCAAAATAAAATCCCTGATACGGATTTTGGAATCCGATCCGGATTTTGAAGTTTTTGTATTTGTAACCGGGATGCATTTACAACACGAATACGGATACACTTTACTGGAAATTGAAAGATGTGAATTTTCAAACGTTCACACTTTTGAAAACCAAACCCATGAGACTACGATGGACCTGACCCTGGCAAAAACCATAGAAGGTTTGTCGGGGTATATAAAAGAAATTCAGCCCAATCTGATCGTGGTACACGGGGATCGAGTTGAAACCCTTGCAGGCGCTATAGTAGGCTCTCTCAACAATATTCTTGTAGCGCATATAGAAGGAGGAGAACTATCGGGGACGGTAGATGAACTTATCCGCCATAGCGTGAGTAAACTTAGCCACCTTCATTTTGTATCTAATGAAGCAGCGGCCAAACGACTGGTGCAAATGGGGGAGATCAAAAATTCCATCCTGGTAATTGGTTCTCCCGATGTGGATTTGATGTTTTCGGAACAACTTCCCGATCTGGATACGGTTAAAGAATATTATGAGATCCCTTTTGAAAAGTTTGGCGTGGTCATGTTTCATCCTGTAACCACAGAGGCGGATGATATGCGACAATATGCAAGGAATTTTGTTTCGGCTTTATTAAATGACCGGCATAATTATGTGGTTATTTATCCCAATAACGATTTGGGCAGCAGGGCCATTCTTGAAGAATATAAGAATTTAGACAGGAATCCCAGATTCAGGATAATTCCCTCGTTGAGGTTCGAATATTTTTTGACCCTTTTAAAAAACACACAGTTTATTATTGGCAATAGCAGTGCAGGCATTCGAGAAGCGCCCTATTACGAAAAGCCTATTATCAATATTGGTACCCGACAACAAAACAGGTCCCTTTACCCGGAAATTATCCATGTAGATTACAATTCAAATAATATTGAAGAAGCCTTAAAAAGCATCGACAACCACCGGGTAAAGCCTCATCAGGGGGCTTTCGGGCAAGGAAATAGTGCCCGGCTATTTTTAGAATCCCTGAAGGGGGGTACCGTTTGGAAAATAAATCATCAAAAACAATTCAGGGATTTATAATTGCTGATGCTTCAGGTTAAAAATCAAATTTTGGGTTTAGCAGTCCTAGCTAAAAATGTACTACAGAATCGAATGTTTTTTTTATGACTTAGGGTCATTTCGAGCGAGCGGTTTTAAATTTGGAATTAGGTTGCTTCAAGGATTAATTTTTATCTGGATTTTTTAAGGTTTAGATAATAAAGCGACGAGAAATCTCATGAATTAAAGCGAGGGTATTCAATGGGGTTTGAGCTTTGGGACTTCGGGATTTCTCAATCGCCAGGTTGTTTTTCTCCGATTCAAAAATCGGGATCGCGAAGGCAGGCTCATTTCGAAATGACCTGGTTTTTTTTTTGAAATGACTTTTTTTACGACCATGGAAGTCATTTCGAGTGAGCGGTTTAGATTTGAAATTAAGTTTGCTTCAAGGATTAATTTTTTATTTGGATTTTAATAGTATTGAGAATAAAGCGACGAGAAATCTCATGAATTAAAGCGAGGGTATTCAATGGGGTTTGAACTTTGGGACTTCGGGATTTCTCAATCGCCGGATTGTTTCTTCCCGATCCAAAAATCGGGATCGCGGTGACGGGCTCATTTCGAAATGACTTGGGGTTTTTGAAATGACTTTCTTTGGGACTTCGGGATTTCTCAATCGCGGATTGTTTCTCCTGGTCCGAGTGATGTTGTGATGAAGTGATGTTGTGACGAAGTGTTTGCTTGCTGGCTTCTTGTATTTTTGTCTCTTTTCTTTTCTCTATTCTCTATTCTCTATTTTGAACTTTGTCTTGATTCTTGTCTCTTGGTTCTTGTTTCGAAATGACTTTCTTTGGGACTTCGGGATTTCTCAATCGCCGGATTGTTTCTTCCCGATCCAAAAATCGGGAGCTCTGAGACAGGCTTATTTCGAAATGACTTGGGGGTTTTTGAAATGACTTTTTTTGCTACTTCGGGATTTCTCAATCGCCGGATTGTTTCTTCCCGATTCAAAAATCGGGAGCGTGATGACGGGCTCATTTCGAAATGACTTGGGGGTTTTTGAAATGACTTTTTTTGCTACTTCGGGATTTCTCAATCGCGGATTGTTTCTCCTGGTCCGAGTGATGTTGTGATGAAGTGATGTTGTGACGAAGTGTTTCCTTGCTGGCTTCTTGTATTTTTGTCTCTTTTCTTTTCTCTATTCTCTATTTTGAACTTTTGTCTTGATTCTTGTCTCTTGGTTCTTGTTTCGAAATGACTTTCTTTGGGACTTCGGGATTTCTCAATCGCGGATTGTTTCTCCCCGATTCAAAAATCGGGAGCGCGGTGATGGGCTCATTTCGAAATGACTTTGTTTGTCGTTGTTCATTATTGATGAATGAATTACATTTGTTTAAAGCCAAATCTATTTAATGATAATCCTTATCCATCAGAATGCACATCAGGTAGTCAAGGTATTGAAGGGGGAAACTGAAATAAAAATCTCAGAGACTCATTGCACAAAAGCTTTTTGGGAACTGGCAGAAAAATACCCGGAGGAGATCATTGCCTGGTGCGAGGAGAAATATATCGCTGATCTCAATTTAGAGCAGTGGCCGCAGATATTTCACCAGGATCTTATTATGGCTTCCTATGCTGTTGAAAATGCATTTCTTCCGGAAAGTATTGGTTATATCGACCAGTTGCCCTTTGTAAACGTGAACAGAAAGGTTTTATACCCCACCTGGCAAATGAGCAGTGATGTGGGGGGAATCAAAGGGGAAACACTGCTGAAATTCAAATCCCTTTTTGAAGGAATAAGTAATTTTGATTATTTACTGAATTCCGTCGCAAAGATTGGGCAGCAAAACGGACTTTTTTGTTATAGTGTTCCGGGCCTGGTGAGCCGAATTTCAGATAAAAAACCCGAAACCACAGCTACCTCAAGTCAGTTATTTTCCTTTGTATATAGCTATTACAACACGATCTGGCTTACGGTTTTGTTTTGGTGTTACCGGAGATATGAGAACAAGTTTCCTCTAAAGGCTTATTTTCTGGCATTCCTGGAGAAAAAGTGCTTTTTGCAAAAGGTAGATCTTTCAGCAATTAAAATTCAATCCAATAAAATTACCGAAACTTCTATTTCCATGGATGTGATCATTCCTACTATGGGCCGGCCAAAATACCTGATGCAGGTAATTGAAGACCTGGGCCTTCAAAGCCTGTTACCAAAGAAGGTAATTGTGGTCGAGCAAAATGCGGATGTGAATTCAATTTCTGAATTAGCGGAACTTCATTCTAAAACCTGGCCTTTTGAAATCATACATCATTTTATCCATCAATCCGGGGCCTGCAATGCACGGAATATAGCTTTGAAGGAAGTAGATTCGGATTGGATCTTTTTTGCTGATGATGATATCCGTTTAGAACCTGATCTATTGGAGAGAGTCATAATGGAAATGAACAGGTTGGGGGTGTCTTCAATCAATATGAACTGCAAACAAAAGGGGGAAGAAACAATTTTCAAAAAAATAAAACAATGGGGCAGTTTTGGTTCTGGAACCAGTGTAGTTAAAAGTATTTTTGCAAAACAATGTGCTTTTTCCCCGATCTTTGAACACGGTTACGGGGAAGATGCCGATTTTGGGATGCAGCTGCGGCAGCTGGGATGCGATATCATTTACCATCCCGAAATTGAAATTCTGCACCTTAAAGCGCCCATGGGAGGTTTCCGGGAAAAACCCGTTTTAGCCTGGGAGCAGGAAGAGCCGCTTCCGAAACCTTCGCCCACTTTGATGGCTTTCGCCCTTAAATATTATAGTCCGCAGCAAATCAAGGGTTTTAAAACTTCCTTGTTTTTGAAGTATTATAATAAACAATCGGTGAAAAACCCATTTTTATATGTCGGTGAAATGAGGAAAAGATGGGAGAAAAGCGAGGTGTGGGCGGGGAAGTTGATGGAGGAAGAGTGAATTGGAAACAAGTGGAAAGAGGAGAGTGGAAAGTGGAGAAAATAGAAAATAGAGAATAGAAAATAGAGAATAGAGAATAGAGAATAGAGAAGAGAAAAAAATATTCGTGCATTCGTGGCTAAAAAAATGAGAAGATGTATTAGAAATCAAGAATCATCAAAACGAAAACTTATAGAAACACACAGATAGAATACATGATTTATTGCCACTAAGGCTCTAAGACTCAAAGTTCCACTAAGAAAACCTTTGTGATTCTTTGTGTTTTGGTGTCTTTGTGGCAATTTTAACATCAGGCAGAATCCATGATTTATTGACACTAAGTTCTAACACTCAAAGTTCCACTGTTTCTAACCAATACATTATACAAAGGTAAAAAATTAATTTATTTGGTCCTGTTTTAGAAAGTTATAGAAACACACAGATAGAATACATGATTTATTGCCACAAAGGCTCTAAGACTCAAAGTTCCACTAAGAAAACCTTTGTGATTCTTTGTGTTTTGGTGTCTTTGTGGCAATTTAAACATCAGGCAGAATACATGATTTATTGACACTAAGATCTAACACTCAAAGTTCAACTAAAAAAAATAGCTAACGCAAACTTCTAAAACAGAACTATTTATTTTCAAAATCAAAGCTTTAATTTTGAAGATTCAAATAAATACCAGAAAGGTTCAGGAGAAATATGCCTTGTTATTAGTTTATTAGTTTATATTTCTGCAATCTTAACCTATTGCAACACATTGATGAAATTCCTAATTACAAATACTGAAATAAGCAATGAGACATCTGAAAAGCTGCCTTTTACTTTATTCAGTAAAAAAGCAGGTCCTTTTAATATTCTGACAGAAAATAGGGAGAAAATAATTGAAACCGGTTCATACAGCAGTATTACAGATGGATATCTCAGGGATTTAAACCTTAAAACAGGAAAGGTTGAGGAACATGAAATTAGTGCTCTGGAAAGCATGGTTAATCAATGGCCGCTGCCGGAAAATATAACCGGGTCATTTTCTTCCCTGGTGATCGGGAAAAAAACGGGGGAATTAATTTTATGTAATGATCTGATAGGGCTTTACCCGGTTTATTATCTAAAAAATAAGGAAAGTTTTTACATTTCGAACAGCATCATTTTGATGGCCCTTATTTCCGGGTGTGAATTTGATGAAGTTGGGATATTGCAACGATCGATTGGGCAGGATTTTTCAAATATTGGCAGCAGGGCTATTTTAAAAGATTGCAAGCGGCTGTTGCCGGGGGAATATTTAAAGATGGATAAGTTTGGAGAAATGTTGGAAAAGAAATACGATAATTCCCTGTTTCAGGATGTATCTTCTCCAGACCAAAAACA
>Ga0307486_1000844_pt1 | contig 25680 bp, 20 predicted proteins | sample CBIW02metaG_FD_203663 | JGI IMG/M metagenome (GOLD analysis project Ga0307486, IMG submission 203663) | Sea-ice brine microbial communities from Beaufort Sea near Barrow, Alaska, United States - CBIW 0.2 | ecosystem: Environmental > Aquatic > Marine > Coastal | place: USA: Alaska | collected...
CCGCGTCCTCGCTACACAGCCCCGCGCCCGCGACCAGAGTATCCTCGAGGTGCTCCTGCGCGGTGTCCTCAGGATGCAGCGCGGCAGCGATCCCACCCTGCGCCCAGACGGTGGATCCCGAGCTCAGTAGGCCCTTGGTGACGACCAGCACGCGGGCCACCTTGGAGCGCAGTTCGAGAGCGGTGGTGAGGCCGGCAATGCCGGATCCCACCACGATGACATCGGCGGACGTCGTCCACCCTGGCTGCGGCGCTGCAAGGCGCTGCACAAATCGCACGTCGGTCATGAGTGAACGCTACCCGGTCGCAGCCCCAACACCACTGCGTGCTACGTCCGCACCGTAAATCGACTGTTGGATCACATCGCCCCGCACGCGCGCAGCAAAGCGGGTGCGATTTGCGGTGCGGACGTAGAGGCTGTTGGTGAAGCTGGTCGAGATCGGGTTGCGCGTTACCGGCGGAACGCCTGCCAACCGGTGGCACGGAAGTCGTGTAGCTCCAGGCCCGACCTTTCCAGCCCCGAGCCGTCTGGCACGTCGCCCGGCTCGTCGCCCCGCTCCACGACGCGGTTCTCGCCGTCCACAAACACCACCGATGGCCGATAGTGGTGTGCTTCCTCGTCGCCGATCAGCCCGTACCCCATGATGATCACGACGTCGCCCGGGTCGATCAGGTGCGCTGCCGCCCCGTTGATGCAGATTTGCCCACTGTCAGGCTCGCCCGGGATCGCGTATGTGGTCAACCGCGCTCCGTTGGTGACGTCCACGACGTCTACCTGCTGACCAGGCATCAGGTCCGCGGCCTCCATCAGCGTGGCATCAATCGTGATGGAGCCCACATAGTGCAGATCCGCCTGAGTCACCGTGGCGCGGTGAATCTTGGAGATCAGCATGGGCCGCTGCAGGGTCCTAAACGTCACTGGGGTCCTTTCATAGTGTGCGCGAGACGGCGAGGCAGCTCACTATCCTGCGCATGGTTGGCGTCGCCTAGTTGTTGGCGAGACCTATGTGGGTGGAAACGTTATCGATGAGCCGCGTGTTCCCGACGCGTGCCGCCACCGCAATCATCACCTCGCCGCGGTAGTCATCGGGCACAGGCTGAGCGGACACCGGATCCAGCGCAGCGAGGTACTCAACGCGAGCGGCGGGTACTGAGACAAGCACGTCGCCCCCGGCTCTCAGCACCTCGGTGACCCCGGCGCCCTGCCCCGCACGAGCATCGGCCGCACGCAGGGCTCGCGACAGCACCAGGGCGTGCGCACGTTCGTTGGGCGACAGGAACACGTTGCGAGAACTGCGGGCAAGGCCATCGGGGTCGCGCACGGTGGGTGCAACCGCGATCTCCACCGGCACGTTCAGGTCGCGCACCATTGCGCGAACGGCGATCACCTGCTGCGCGTCCTTAGCGCCAAACACCGCGACATCGGGCTGCGTCAGATTTATCAGCTTGAGGACCACCGTGAGCACGCCGTCGAAGTGTCCAGGGCGCGAGGCTCCTTCGAACACATCGTTGATCGCCCCCGCGCAGACGGTCACGATGGGTTCCCCGCCCGGATAAACGTCCTCCTGGGAGGGCGCGTACAGCACGTCGACGCCCTCCGCCGCGAGTAGAGCGGCGTCGGCTGCGAGAGTGCGCGGGTAGCGCTCCAAGTCTGCCGGGTCGTCGAACTGGAGCGGGTTGACGAAGACGGTGACGAGGACCTCATCTGCGATCGCGCGCGCGTGGCGCACCAGCGCCAGATGGCCGTCGTGCAGCGCACCCATGGTCATCACTACTGCGCGCTTGCCGCCTGAGGCGGGGTCCAGGTCGCGCGCGCTCGTGATAGTCCTCACGGCGCCACCTCACCCGTCGACCCGAGGGCGGCGATCAGGTCCGCGTACTGCGCGGGGCCGATGCGGCTGCCGGCCAGCGCGAGGTCCGCCGTCGCACGCGCCATGGCGACATATGCCCGGAGCATGTCCGGATCCGTCGTCAGCGCCGCTACGTGCGCAGCGACGGTCTGGGCGTCCCCACGCACCACGGGCCCCGTGAGCGTCGACACCGCACCGGGGGCCTCGCTCAGTGCCCCCTCGACCGATGCATGGGTGACCGGACCGAGTACCCGTCCAGGGTTCTCCACCCCCAGGCGCGCGAGCATCCCGCTCGACTGCACCACCGCCGTGACGACGTGGTTCGCGGCGTGACAAATCGCCGCGTGATACGCCGGACGGTCCTCCTCGGCGATCACGATGGGCTCGCCCCCCATCTCGACCGCGAGCGCGAGCGCGATGGGCAGCACCGCGGCCGGTGCACTCACAGCGAACGTCGCGTTGACGAGCCGGGCGTGGTCGAGCGACGTGCCCGTGAACGTCATGGCTGGGTGGATGGCGAGGGTCAGCACCCCGCGCTGCGCGGCCGCGGCAAGTACTTCGGTGCCGTAGCGTCCAGCACAGTGCACGGCGATTTGACCGGGGCGCCACGCGTCGACGGCGGCGAGACCCCCGACGAGTTCCCCCAACGCGTCGTCGGGCACCGTCAGCAGGACCAGGTCCGCGGCGCGGACCACCGCCTCGGGATCGAGGTGCGGGACCCCGGGCAGGAGAGTCTCGATGCGGCTTATCGACTCTTCGGACACCCCCGACGCGCCCACGAGCACATGGCCGGCGTGGCTGAGTGCCGCTCCGAGCACCGCTCCCACACGACCCGCCCCGACGACTCCTATCGAGAGGCGACCCGGCCTGGGACGGCCCGGCTCAACTGCTACTGCGCGCCCCAATGGCTCGGCTAGGTCTTGCTGCGCTGCGTCAGGCATCGAGACCCACTGCTTTCATCCACTGCTCGGGCGTCTGGTGTTTGCGGCCCTCGCGCGCACGCTCGGCTTGAGCATCGAGCAACGCGACGGCATCCGCAACAGCGAGGTGCCTCGCAATGGGCTTCACCGGGCCATTCGTCGAGTGGACCTCGACTGTTGCCAACCTGAGAGCGCGCTGCAGTGGACCTTGTTGTAGGGCGAGCGACTGAGTCCGCGCGTGAGGCACAATGCTCACCTCCTTGACGAAGCGGCCGCTGCGGATGAGCAATGCCCAGTCGGTGGTCCGCACGCCACGCTGACGCCACTGGAACAGGTCGTAAGCCCTCGAGCGCGACGGCGACGCCGTGAACCCATCGTCTGCGCCCGTCCCGTCCATGGCGGCGGATACGGCGCTATCGGTCGCTCCCGTAGCGTCTACCAGTCCTAGTTCCGGCAGCACAAGCCAGATCGCCTCCAGTGCATCCGCTCGGCTTCCCACGGGCAGCAGCGTCGACACCGCGTCTTGGTCGTTCTGATAACCGGCGACGTTGATGCTTACCTCCCACCAACCTGCCTTGCGCCACCACCAAGACTGGCGTAGACGCACGGCTTGCACGCGCCCAGGGGGCACTGTCTGGCGGCGCGTCTCCAGCATGCCGTGACGCAATCGGATTCCGTCCTGGGAAATGCCCGCAGCAAACCCAAATCCGCGATTCAACTTGGTCCAGAAGTACCCAAAGAGGCCGGCAATCACGGGCACCGCGGTCACCAACGACGTGCCGACCACCGCCGTTAGGACATCGCCGATGTCGACGCGGAAGAACACCATCAATGCCACGATCCACACCGGCGTGAGCACCAGCCAGAACGTAGGCCACGACAGCGCAATTGAGGCGATGAGACGCCCGACCGGCACTTTGTAGACCGGCCTTTCGGCCGCGGCTGCGTGCTCGATGCGATCGTCCACGGCGCCGTGGCGCAGGCCGGCGAAGACCACGTTGTCTCCCTGGAGCGCGCCCGCTGTCCCGTCGGGGGCGATGGCCACGACAGCATCGGCCTCATGGCCGCCGGAGGCCGGCACTTCCGCTGCCGGTCCGCCGCGTCGCTTGTAGCCCGCTGCGAGTTCTACGATCTCGTTGCGAAGCGCCTCCGCGTCACCGATGCGTAGGTACTCGAGTGCGATTCCCGAGTTCTCGCCCCCGGCCACTTCTATGCGAATCACGCCAAACCCCACGAGCCGTGCTAGCAGCGGTTGCACCACGTCCACTGCCTGCAACCGGTCTAAGCGAGCCTGTCGCTGTTGGCGAAAAAGTACGCCTTTGCGCTGGTAGACCGCATCGTCCCCGATGCGGTACTCGTTCATGCGCCAGCCCACGTACCCCGCGCCGGCGATCAGGAGGACTATCGCGAGAAGCCCCGCCGCAATGATAAGCCAGGGGATGTGGGTGGCGCTGATCGCGTCCGTGACGTCACGTTCCCCACCACCGATCCAGTCGGGGGCTCGAGAGATGACCAAGTAGAACAGGGCCGCCCCAACCACGGGCCAGATGCCGAGGAAGGGCGAAACAGGGTGCACGCGCGTCCACTCGCGGGGTGCGCGGTAGATGCGCCCGGTGCGCAGGTCGGTGGGCTGGCTCACAAGCCCGCCAACTGCGCCTCGCCGCGGGTGGTGAGCCGATCGCGCAGACGCGCCGCCTGAGCCACAGGTACGCCCGCGATGTGCGCATCAGTGCCGGGAGATGCGGTATGCAATTGCACGCGCGCGATACGGAACATACGCGACAACGGTCCCGCCTGCACCTCGACGTATTGCATGCGTCCGTACGGGACCACAATGACGCGGCGGAACATACGCCCTTGCTTGATCACGAGGTCGTCGTCGCGCTCCGCCCACGCGTGGGCACTTACCTGGCGCGCGGCGATCCACGAGGCCCAAAGTGCAAAGGTCGCCACGACCACCGCGCCGATATACCAAAATCCGCCTGCGAGGACCTGCGCCGCCACGAAGCCCGCAACGAAGGGTGCAGCCAACAACCAAACAGAGATCAGCCGTGCAGCGGTGAGACGACGCGACACGTACGTCCATTGGGCATCATCGGGATTCAACCAGCTCATGGAGATAGTCTGCCACCCGCACGAACCTTGCGGTGCGCTTGCCTAACTCGCGTGGGCCGCAGAGCCGCCATGATCATTTTCGTCGTCACGCGGGTCTGTCTTGCACCAATGCTCGGCGACGATTCCGGCGGTGAGCAACAGCAGCCCTCCTAGCACGGCGATCAGCGCTGAGATGGCTGTCTCGCGTCGAGGCGCATGCCCCCACATGTCGGCGAGCGCCCCCGCGTAGCCGCCGTAGACTCCTGCGACCACGGCCCCGGCGTACGCGCTCGCCTGGGCGAACGCAGCGGTGCGTGCGGCGCGGATACCACTCAGGTCTGGCTTCTTGCCTTGCTTGTACTCCCGCACGGCCCACGCAAGTATGAGCGCCGCAACCGCCAGGACCACACACACCACGGCGACCGTCCACGGAACTGCTTGCGGGGTGGCTCCGCGCGACAGCGCCACGCGAGTCACGATCCAGCCCGCGGCTCCCGCCACGGCGACGATCGGGACGATGTGCCGCCAAGTGAGGTGTGTCACGAGTCAGGGACCCGCCACGGCGTCCGGTGAAGGCTCCTCGAGGTACGGCGGCCAGGGGTTCGCGACTATCCGAACTCCCGCATGTCCAATAGCGTTTGCCAGGTCGGCGACACGGCCACCGTGGGGACCCGCGAGGGTCTCGTCGGGCGCGAGGTAAGCCCACGGGATCAGCACGAACCCGCGCTCGTGCGCGCGCGGATGTGGCACCAACAGGTCCCCCGCGTCGAAGAACGAGTCGCCGAAAGCGATCACGTCGATGTCGAGCGTACGCGGGCCGTTGGCCACGGAACGCTCGCGGCCGTGCACGATCTCGATTCCCAGGCAGGCCGCAAGCAGCTCTCGCGGGGCGAGGCTAGTGCTTACTTCGATCACCGCGTTCAGATAGTCCGGCTGCTCGGGACCGCCCACAGGATCGGAGCTGACTAGCGGCGAAGTCCCAACGACGTCAATGCCAGCGATGCGATGCAGGTCCCCCACAGCCGCCCGTAACGTGGACTCCACGTCGCCCAGGTTCCCGCCCAAGGCAACATAAGCGGTCACCGGCCCCTCCGGCCGCTCGTCCGCGGGATCGCCGGCAACCGCGAGCGTGGGCACCTTCACCGGATCGTTCGGGACGTCTGCCGACGAGCCGATGCGGCGGTCCGCGTAGAGGTCACCCGTGCGCAGATCGCGGCGGATGCGCAAAACCACGTCCTTAAACTCGACATGCAACGGTGCCTGGGGCTTATGAATCGCCACATCGACGCACTGCACGCCTTCCATCTCCAAGATTGCGCGCGCGACGGCTGCGGCCACGGTTTCGAGGAGGTTCGCCGGCTCTCCTGCCAGCACCTCAGCGGTACGGTCAGCGATGTCGGAGTAGCTCACCGTGTAGGTAAGTTCATCGTTTACCGCAGCTGCCCGGGTACTGACATGAGCGACGACATCGGCGAGAAATAGTTGCCCTGTCTCACGTTCAGTGGCGAACACGCCGTGAAAACCGGTGACGCGAATCCCCTCGACCACGATCTGGTCCAGTTCGATTCCGCCTTTGACATAGGGCCTCGCTGAGAGCGTCATGAGTTCATCGTGTCGCTTCGCGGGCATTCTGCCAAGCGGACACGACCCGGACTGCATCACTTGCTGCCCGAGCATCGTGAACCCTCACCGCCCACGCGCCCGCTTGCGCTGCCAACGCCGTAATCGCGGTCGTCGCATTGTCGCGTAACAGCGGCTCCACTTCTTCCATGCCTGGCCGGGCTATGACCATTCCCAAAAATCGTTTCCGCGAGCCCGCGATAAGCACGCGGCGCCCGTCGCTCCACTCGCCCATACGTGCGAGCAGAGGCCAGTTGGTATCCCCGACCTTAGAAAAACCAAGCCCCGGATCAACGATGATGCGCTGCTCGTTGACGCCAGCCGCCACGAGCGAGTCCACCCGCGCGCCCAGCTCGTCACGCACCTCACGCACCACGTCGTCGTAGCGATCGTGGGCGTCCATCGTTCTCGAGTGTGCCCGCCAATGCATCGCGACGTAGTCAACATCGGCAGCCGCCACGACACTGGCCATTCTTGCGTCGGCGAGTCCGCCCGACACGTCATTGATAGTGCTCGCCCCCGCCGCCACGCATGCCTCGGCCGTCGCCGCGCGCATGGTGTCGATGCTCATCACGATGCCATCCTGGGCGAGGACACGGATAATCGGCAGCACTCGCTCGAGCTCTTCTTCCGGCGGGACCCTGCTGGCTCCGGGTCGGGTCGACTCACCGCCGACATCCACGATGTCTGCACCGTGTTCTACCAGTTGATGCGCGTGTGCAACGGCTGCATCCGTAGCCTCAAAGCGCCCGCCGTCGGAGAAGGAGTCTGGGGTGAGGTTGAGCACCCCCATCACCAGCGACCTGCCCAGGGACACTTGATCCGCCTGCCCGCGAGCACCCACGGCGCTAGTGTCCTACGATCAGGCTCATCGCCTCAGCGCGCGTGACGCCGTCCCTCATCGAACCGCGAACGGCGGAGGTCACAGTGCGCGCCCCGGCCTTACGGATGCCGCGCATTGACATGCACAGGTGCTCGGCCTCTACCACCACGAGCACGCCGCTAGCACCGAGGTGCTCGACGAGCGCGTCAGCGACCTGGGTGGTGAGACGCTCCTGCACCTGCGGCCGACGGGCGTAGACATCGACCAGACGCGCGAGCTTCGACAAACCCGTAATTCGGCCGCCCGCTCCGGGAATATAGGCGACATGCGCCATGCCGTGGAACGGAACCAGGTGGTGCTCGCACATCGAGTAAAGCTCGATGTCCTTGACCAGGATCATCTCTTCGTGGCCCAACTCGAATACAGCACTCAGCACGTCCGCTGGACTCTGGTTCAGGCCCCCAAAGAACTCCTCGTAGGCCCGCGCCACGCGAGCGGGGGTGTCAACAAGGCCATCACGGTCCGGATCCTCTCCCACCGCAAACAAGATCTCGCGGACTGCCGCCTCAATGCGTCCGTGGTCGATGCCCGAGGGCCTAGGCGAAGAATTCATGACGTGACCCTATTCTGCGTCGGTCGTGGGAGGTGGGGAATCTACACCGGCCGGCTCAGACTTAGGCGCGACCGGCTTCTTGGCGACCGGCCTCTTGGCAGTAGGATTTTTAGGTGCTGGCGTCTTCGTTGCAGGCTTCTTGGCCGCAGGCTTCTTGGCCGCAGGCTTCTTGGCCGCAGGCTTCTTGGCCGCAGGCTTCTTGGCCGCAGGCTTGGCCGCGTCGCCCTTCGGTGCCGCTACCGATCTCTTGACTGCGGGCCGCTTCGCGCCCCTCGTCTCAGTCTGCGACCATGCGCCACTGACCCACTCGTCGCGCGCGGGGATGCGCTTGACCTTTTCGAATATTTTCGCGAGGGCGTCCTCCCCAAGGGTCTCCTTTTCGAGGAGTTCCTCTGCCAGCGTGTCAAGCAGCTTACGGTTCGCCATCAGCGCGGCCACGGCCTCAGTCATGGCGTTGTCGAGCAGTGTGCGGACCTCGGCGTCGACCACCGAGGCGACCTGCTCCGAGTAGTCGCGGCCGTGACCCATGTCCCGCCCCAGGAACATCTCGCCCGACTTGCCGGCGAGGCGCACAGAACCGACCTTGGCGCTCATTCCGTATTCAGTGACCATGTTGCGCGCGATCTCGGTGGCCTGCTGGATGTCGTTTGACGCGCCGGTGGATGGGTCGCCAAACACGATTTCTTCGGCGATACGGCCGCCCATGGCGTAGGCGAGGTTGTCGAGCAACTGGTTGCGCGTCTGCGAGTAGCGGTCCTCTTGCGGCATTACCATCGTGTAGCCCAGCGCACGACCGCGCGGCAGAATTGTCACCTTCGTGACGGGATCCGTGTCGTTCATGGCTGCGGCGACGAGCGCGTGTCCACTCTCGTGGTAAGCGGTGACGCGCTTATCGTGCTCATTCATCATGCGCGTGCGCTTCTGAGGGCCGGCGATGACGCGGTCGATCGCCTCGTCGAGTTGCTCCGCGCCGATAATCGTGAGGTCGCCACGAGCGGTCAACAGCGCCGCCTCGTTGAGGACGTTCGCGAGGTCGGCGCCCGTGAAGCCAGGAGTGCGCCGCGCGATGAGCTCGAGGTTGACATCGGGGCCAATGGGCTTGCCCTTCGCGTGAACCTCCAACACCTGCTTGCGACCCTTGAGGTCGGGCGCGTCGACACCCACCTGACGGTCAAAGCGACCCGGGCGCAACAGCGCGGGGTCAAGGATGTCCGGGCGGTTGGTCGCCGCGATCATAATGACGTTGGTGGTGGCGCCAAAGCCGTCCATCTCCACCAACATCTGGTTCAGCGTCTGCTCGCGCTCGTCGTGCCCGCCACCCATGCCGGCGCCGCGGTGGCGACCAACAGCATCGATCTCGTCGACAAAGATGATCGCGGGCGAATTCTTCTTGGCCTGCTCGAAGAGGTCGCGTACACGGCTCGCGCCGACGCCCACGAACATTTCAACAAAGTCTGAACCGGAGATGTGGTAAAACGGCACCCCTGCCTCGCCGGCCACGGCGCGCGCAAGTAGCGTCTTACCGGTTCCGGGCGGGCCGTAAAGCAACACGCCCTTGGGAATTTTCGCTCCCACAGCTAAGAACTTCGCGGGCTTCTCGAGGAACTCCTCGATCTCTCGCAGCTCCTCTACGGCTTCGTCCACGCCCGCGACGTCCTCGAACTTCACGGTCGGAGTGTCGGGCGTGACCATCTTCGCCTTGGACTTGCCAAACTGCATGACCTTGCCGCCACCGGCACCGCCCTGCATCGCCCTCATGATGAACCAGAACAGGCCCACGAGCAGCAGAATGGGGAGCAACGTAAACAGCAGTGAGGACAAGAAGCTGGACTTGGGGACCTCTGAGTTGAAGCCCTTGGGCGGGTTCGCGGCCGCGACATCGGCAACCACGGTGTCGCCCTGCGGAACTACGTAGAAGAACTGAACCTTGTCCGACAAGTCCGCCCACTCCGCAGGAGAATCCTTGGGCAGATCCTTGAGCAGCGTCATCTCAACGCGTTGGTCGCCGTCCACAATCTTGACCTGTTCAACCGCGCCTCCAGCGAGCAGGGCAAGGCCCTCGGAGGTGTCGACCGAGTCGACCTTGGGGGAGAACAGACCGGAGACAAGCCAACCGCCAACGACGGCAAGCAGGATCAGCGGTATGAGTCGGCGCAGGCTTAAGACTTTCTTCATGGTGTTCCGAACTCTACGCGAGGCGACAGGCGCCGTGGACAGGTTTCGCCATCAGCGGGATTAGTCCGTGCCATAGTGCGCGGGTCGCGCTACTCGTCGGAGTAGACGCTGGGGCTGAGTACTGCGACGAACGGCAATGTGCGGTACTTCTCTGCGTAATCCAATCCGTACCCGACGACAAAATCGTTGGCGATGTCGAAGCCGATGTACTTCACCGGGATATCGACCGTTGCCGCCTCAGGCTTACGCAACAGCGCAGCGACCTCTACCGACTCCGCGCCTCGCGAGCGCAGGTTCCCCAACAGCCAGGAAAGCGTGACCCCGGTGTCGATGATGTCCTCCACGATCAGCACATGCCGGCCGTCCAGGTCCGCGTCAAGATCTTTCAGGATTCGCACCACGCCAGAACTCTTGGTGCCAGCGCCGTAAGAGGACACCGCCATCCAGTCCATCTGCACGTGCGGGGGCAGGCGGCGCGCCAGGTCGGCCATCACCATGACCGCGCCCTTGAGAACCCCCACGATGAGTAATTCACGGTCTGCGTAATCCTTGCAAATCTGAGCGGCAATCTCGTCCAACTTTGCCGCAATCTGCTCCTCGCTGACCGCAATCCTCGTGAAGTCACCCATGTCGTATTGCGCCGCATTTTCAGAATGCGCGATCATTTCAGAACGTGCTGGCTTTTCGAATTGCGCTGTCACTCGCTGCTCCCAAGATCGACCGTGCTGGAAATAATCAGCCTGCCATACTCGCGCCTGGCCTCGTAGCCACCGGGAAGCGCGACAGCACCCTGACCCTTGTACTGCATGACCAGGTTGTCGAGCATGCGCACGTGCGCCGCCGTGAGCGGCCCCGCACCCTTGCCCTCGGCAAGCATCTTGAGCATCCGGGAACGGATCGCGTCGGGCAGGGCGGCGAGGTTGTCGCAGCGCCAATCGTCGTCGGCCGATGCGCCGGCTGAGGACTTGCGCAGCGTCACCCGTGCTTGACGCTCAAGTTCGTCCGCGTCGGCTTGCAGGAGCGCAGCCGAGCGCGCGAGCCCGGACACGACACCGGGGCCTAGGACGTCCACGAGGGCGGGCATCACCTTGCCTCGCAGTGCCGACCTCTTGGGACCTCCATGGGTCTCGTTGGTGGGGTCCATCCACGGCTCCAGGCCCTGCACCTGGCACGCGGTCACTGTGTCATGACGTCGGATCGACAGGAAAGGTCGGATGATCCGTCCACGACGCGCAGGGATCCCGGCAAGCGCGCGTGCGCCGGATCCCCGGGCGAGTGCGAGCAAAACTGTCTCGGCCTGGTCGTCCATCGTGTGGCCGGTAAGGATGTGCGGGTCGACGCCACCTTCGGCGCTGACGCGCTTCTCGATCGCCCCGTATCGCGCCGTGCGCGCCGCAGCCTCAAGTCCCCCGTCGCGCCCCACCACCACTCGCTCAATGAAGACCTGGTGAATGCCGGCCTTCTTGACCTGCATGGCAGCACGGCTCGCCACCTCGGCACTGTCGGACTGGATGCCGTGATCCACGATGATCGCGCCGGAGAAGTAGCCCTCTTTGCGCGACACGTACGCGGTCGCGGCGGCGAGAGCGAGAGAGTCGGGTCCTCCGCTGCACGCAACCCAGACGCGGGTCCCGATGTCATAACCGTGCAGTGCCTCGCGTACCGCCACCCTGGTGGCCGCTACCGCCGGGTGCGGACCTGTCATGCGGGAAACCTCCCCACTCGTTGCAACCTATTCATTCCTGACACCCACAGTCTGCCAGCGCGCTGACGAGCTCGTCGATCGCAGCCTTGGGCCGCGCCTGGCCATACGGCATACCGTCTGCCATGGCGGCGAACGCGAGCACCCGGCCATCCACGGTCGTCACCACGCCCGTGAGCGTCGTGACCCCGGTGAGCGAACCCGTCTTGGCGCGAAGGTACCCAGCCGCGTCGGTATCCGCGTAGCGCGCCGTGACCGTGCCCTCCAGCCCGCTGAGCGCCATATAATTCACCAGCGCTGACGCATTGGGGTCAGTCCGGGATGCCACGATGGTCGTGGCCAAGTGCGCCGGTGAGATCCTGTTGTCCTCGGAGAAGCCTGCGCCGTCCAACAGGATCAGTCCCGCGGTGTCCACCCCCATCCCACGCAACTGCGCGATCGTGGCGGCCGCCGCGCCGGTGGGGTCGACTGCCTGCCCGGTCTCGAGTGCGAGAACTCGGGCAGTGACCTCGGCGATCGTGTTGTCCGAGACGCCAAGAAAGTAATCCGTGACCACTCCCAGCGGCGCCGATTCGACTGTGGCAACCCTGACCGAATCGGCAGGTGAGACGCCGTGAGCAACGTCGCGCACTGCGAGGCCCGCGGACTCGAGCGCGGTGGCGAAGTCGTTCGCGGCGGCAAGCGACGGGTCTTGGTAGCGCTTGCCGTAACCAGTGCCATCCACCCTCGCAACGTTCACCGCGATTCCAGTGACCGGCGCGGCGTAACCCTCTGTACGGGCGTAGTCGGGCCATGCCTCGGGCCATGCCGGCCCCGGAAACGCGGAATCATCCACGGCTACATTCACCTCACCAGGGTTGTCTGGGGCAAGGGCCGGGGCCACTTGTTCGGCGAGGTCGCCCAGTCCTGCCCATCCGTTGGCCGCGGCGAGGTCGCCCTCATGGCCGATGCCGTGGTGGCCTGCGCCCGCGGCGAGCATCAGGTCGCCGCCAGCGACGAGGGTCAGTGTCGCTGTCTTGGAGTCCCAGGTCACCGTGGTCTTGGTCGTGTAGTCAGGGCCCAGCGCGTGGAGTGCAGCGGCCGCGGTCAGCAATTTGGTCGTCGACGCTGGCACCTGGGTGTCGTTGGGGGAAAGCCCGCCGATGTACTCCCCCGTGGCGTAGTCGAACACCGCAACGTTGGTGGACTCACCGGTGCGCGGGTCCGCGCGTAGCTTCTGAGCGAGCGAATCGACCGCCGCCGACGTGGGGATTGGGGTGTCGCCATCGAGGTCCGCCACGGGAGAGTCGGCAACAGGCGCACCCGTCACCGGCGGCGCGGTGAGGAATGGCGCCGGCGGATACTTTTCGGGCGTGTTGGTGAGAATGCCTGGCACAATGCCCTCGGCATCGGCCCACGCGTATGCGCCAAGCCCGCCGAGCACCACAACCGGGGTCAGAATTCCTGCCCAAATCTTGCCTCGCACACGCCACCTCCCAACATGCGCCAGAATAGTACCCAGGAACCCCCACCTCGGACGTAAGGAAGCGCCATGGAATTTGATGTCACGGTTGAAATCCCCAAGGGCAGCCGCAATAAGTATGAGGTTGACCACGAGACCGGCCGCATCCGGCTAGACCGCATGCTGTTCACCTCGACCCGCTACCCGGATGACTACGGATTCATCGAAGGCACGCTTGGCCAGGACGGTGACCCGATTGACGCCCTGGTGCTGCTCGAGGAGCCCACCTTCCCTGGCTGCCAAATCCGCTGCCGGGTGCTCGGCATGTTCCGCATGCGCGACGAGGCGGGCGGCGACGACAAGTTGCTGTGCGTCCCCGTGGGAGACCAGCGCCAGGCATGGCGTCAGGAGCTTGAGGACGTCAGCGACTTCCACCGCCTGGAAGTCCAGCACTTCTTCGAGGTCTACAAGGAGCTCGAGCCCGGCAAGTCCGTCGAGGGCGCGCACTGGGTGAGCCGAGAAGAGGCCGAGGCGGAGATTACCGCTTCGTTCGCCCGTGCCAAGGGCACCGTCTTCGAGCACCTGAACCCACTCATCCCGCCGCAGCACTAATTCGCGACGAACGCGAAGGCGGCGATGACGGCAACGTTGACGTCGCCTTCGTCGTAGCCGCGTTCCCTTCAGTGAGTTGCGCTTTCTTGAGCTAGCCCGCAGGGCCCGATGCTGCCGCGGGGCAGCGTGGTCAACCCGAGTTAGGGACGGCCCACGGTGGGAAGCATGTCGTTGACGCCCCACGCGTAAAGCGTACGCACGCGCGAGGGCGTGCCGGGCGTGGCCGCCTCCGCGACCATGCCGCCGCCGATGTAGATCGCGACGTGATAGATCCGCGAGGAACTGCGCCCGGAGCCGTAAAAGATCAGGTCGCCCTTACGCATCTGACTACTGCTGATTTTGGCGAGCCCGTTGTATTGAGTCGTTGAACTCCGTGGGATGGAGTAGCCGGCGGTGCGCCATGCCGCTGATGTGACGCCTGAGCAGTCATAGCCGGGCCCGTTGCCGCCCCATTGGTAGGGCGAACCCATGAGCGTGAGCGCCTTGGAGACGGCTGCGGATCCGTCGCTGGGTGAGGACCTCCACGACTGAGCGGGGGGGCTTGGATCAGGCGCAGGGGGCGCGGGGTCCGAGGTGGGCTCGGGATCCGGGGCAGTCGTCTGCTGGGGCTCGGGGTCCTTAGTCGATTCCGGCTTGGGAGTGCTGGTCGGTTTAGGAGTGGTGGTCGGCTTGGGAGGCGATGTTGACCCCGGCTTGGGATCCGTGCTCGCGTCTGGCTTGGGGGCTGTCGTGGGACGCGGCTGAGGCTTCACATTCGCAGTGGGCGTCGCGGCCGGTGCCGCTGCATCTTCTGCCCTTTGCGCCGCCTCGAAAGCAGCCACCTCGCGCTGACGACGTTCGGCAGCAAGTCCGTCCTGCCGCTGCTGCTCGAGCCCCACGGAGGTATTACGCATCTCCGCCAACCGGACCAGAGCGCCATCGCGGGCCTTCTGCACCTCTTTGATGGCTCGCTCGGCCTGCTGTTGCGACTCCTTCGCGGTGGTCAGCGCATCGCTCGCGGTGGCCTGCGCATCGGCCGCCGTTGTCGCCGCGTCCTGTGCGTAGCTGCGCATCGCCGCAGCGACAACCTCTGCCGCCTTGACCATCTGAATCCGCGAGTCAGCCTCCGACGAGGCACGCCCAATGACCTCGCTCTTGGTGATCACATCGTCGAACCCGCTCGCGGACGAGATTGCGGTGAAGTCCTTCATGTCGCCGCCGGTGCGGTACGCATCCATCGCAACGGTCGCGAGGTTCTCGCGCGCACGCTTGAGGGCCGCGTCCGCCTCAGCCGCACGTTCATTCGCGTTGACAAGCTCGCGATCCGCGGTGCCTTTGTCCTCCTGAGCCTGGGCGTAGTCCTCCGCGGCAAGTAACGAGGCTTGCTGTGCCTCGTTCAGCGCTGATTCGAGGTCGACCATTGCGGCGTCGAGCGCGCCCACGCCAGAGGCGGCATCGGCGACCGCGGCCTTGGCGGCATCAATTTCTGCCTGACCGGGGTAGTCGGCGGCGCTTGCCGGGCCGGCTGGCAAGGCGACGGAGATTGCTCCGGCTACCAGAACTGCGGCCGATGCGGCTGCGACAGCGCGTAAACGCGGGGCAAACGCGCGGCTTACACGCGCGGAATTCAGCCACTTCATCTGATTCACTCGCCTCCCGCGCGATTCATTTCCCGCACACACCTTGATCCGTCGATCCTACGTCCCAATTGTCACATGAGAAACATGAATATGTACAGGGTCCTTTTTGTCACCTCGGACTCGCGGAGCGGCAGGGGTGGCGGGGAGCACCCGGGTCCCTCCCGCTGTCAATGCCTCGTCACGAATCACTACGCGCTTAAGGGCGCTTGCCCTAAGGTGGTGTGCGGTATGGATGACGACGGCATCGAGACAGACGCGTGGGCTGCGGACGAGGGCCCCGGCTCGGGCGCGCCCATTCCAGCATCGGCCGCCTGGCGCGAGGGTGAGAACCCAGGTCGGCGCCAGTTCGTCGACATCGGCGACCTCTTACTTGAGGCAGATCCGCTAGGAGCGCTGCCCAACGTGCGCATGGCGTACGAGACGTGGGGCTCGCTCAACGCGGCGCGGGACAACTCCATTTACGTCGCGCACGCGCTCACCGGCGACAGTCACGTGTTCGGCCCCGCGGAGTCGGGGCACCTCACGGGCGGCTGGTGGAACGCGATGGTGGGGGTGGGCAAGCCGATCGATCCAACCCGCCATTTCATCGTCTCCGCGAACGTCGTGGGTGGCTGCCAGGGCACCACCGGCCCGGCATCCGCGCACCCGGAGGACGGTCGGCCGTGGGGCTCGCGGTTCCCGTATGTGACGATGCGCGACATGGTGAACGCGGAGATCGCGGTGATGGATCACCTTGGAATTGACCGCTGGAGACTCATTGCGGGCCCGTCCATGGGCGGCATGCGCGCTATTGAGTGGACGGTCATGGCGCCGGGCCGCGTGCGCGCGATCGCGCCGGTGGGGTCAACCGCTGCGGTCACTGCGGACCAGATCGCGTGGTCGACCACCCAACTCGCCGCGATCGCGGCGGACCCCAAGTTTCGCGCCGGCGACTACTACGATGCGGCGGACGGTCAGGGCCCTCACACTGGGCTGGGCATCGCGCGCATGATCGCGCACACGACGTATCGGTCTGAGGGCGAACTAGGCGAGCGATTCGGGCGCTCGTATCAGGGCGATGGCGATCCGATCGGACGCGGCGGCCAGTTCGCGGTGCAGAGTTACTTGGCCCATCACGCGCGCAAGCTTGCGCGCCGCTTTGACGCGAACACGTACGTAAGACTCGCGCAGGCCATTCAGTCTCACGACGTAGGCCGCGGGCGGGGGGGCGTCGAGGCGGCGTTGGCGAATATCGATGCGCCGGCACTCATCGTGGCCGTGGACAGCGACCGTCTTTACCCAGTGCACAACTCGGAGCGACTCGACGCTGCCATGTCCGGGTCGCGCGGAGTAAAAGTAGTCCACTCCACCGTGGGCCACGACGGATTCCTGGTCGAGTCTGGGCAGCTCAACGCGTTTATGGCCGCATTCGAGCAAGGGCTGTAGCCACTTTTTGCCGCGGGGTGGGAGTCCGCTCACCCGGCCGACGTCTACGAGACGGGGCGATCCCCCAGTGCGGGCACGGCGTCCGGGTGAGTGGCAACGTACTCTGCCACGTCGTCGTCGCGCCACGCCTCCATGAGGGCGTCCAACTTGGGCTTATCGAGAACCACGATGGACTGCTTGCCGTCCGGGGACCGGCCGGTCCCCGAATAGGGAACGGTCATGAACTTCACGCCGCCTGGACGCAGGCTCTTCGCTTCCACGGCAAGGCTGGCCATGTAGTCGAAGTTGATGGCTTGGTCCACGGCCGAGTAGTCCAGCACAATGTTAATGAGCGACGCAATCTTAGTGGGCGACTTCAGCGCATCCTTCTTGAACACCTCGGACAGAATCGCCTGGATCCAGGCCTGCTGGCGACGTACGCGATCGAAGTCTCCTTGCGGCAAGGAGTGGCGCTCCCGCACGAATGCAAGCGCGTCGTCACCGCTCATGCGCTGGTCACCCTTGGACGTCTTTACGGTCACGCCGCCGAGCTCGTCCGTCAACTTTTCGAAACTGATGAAGTCGATGATCGCGAAGTGGTCGATCGTGACGCCAGTGAGGTTTTGCACAGTGGAGATCGCAAGTTCGGGACCTCCGTAACTAAACGCGGCGTTGATCTTGGCATCGCCGTAACCCTCGATGGGCACCCATGAGTCTCGCGGGATGGACGCCACACTCACGGATTGCCGATCACCGGAGATTTGCACGAGCATCATGACGTCGGAACGCTGGCCACCGATTTTCCAGTCCGTGGGATCCCCACCGCCGCTGCTGGAGTCCGAGCCCAGCATGAGGAAGTTGATCGGGGCCTTGGTGCCGATATCCCGTGCCTCTGTGCTCGGGCTTGGCGCGTCGGGTGCTACGGGGAACGCGATGTCGACATGGTTAATCTTCGCGTCAATCTGATGCCGAACGACGAGCGCCGCCATGCCGGTGCCGGCGATGATCACAGCGAGTCCAGTGGCGACCGAGATGAGGATCTTGGCTCGTCGACTGAATCGACGTGAAGTGGCCGAGTGCCGCGCCTGTGGTGTCGCCATGCCGACATCGTAATAGACGCAAGGTTGTCGACTTTCCCTTCAGCTGGCCCCGCTGGTGGCGGGAAACAGCAAAACTACCCGCAGCATCGGCCGCCGTGGCCCCGCTACTGAATTCGCTCAGCGAGCAACTCGGCGAGGTGGCGGCCATCCACTCGGGCGAGGTCGGTCGCCTGAGTGCGGCAGCTCACACCGTCAGCGAGGTAGATGGCCCCCTCCGGAGCTGCGCGAAGTTTAGGCAGTAGCGAGTTCTCAGCAACCTTCACGGAGACGTCGTAATGCCCCTTTTCGGTGCCCCAGTTACCGGCTAGCCCGCAGCAGCCTGACGCCTCGGTGACCGTTGCACCGGCCCGCGCGAGCAGGTCGCGATCCGCGGCGTAACCCATCACCGAGTACTGGTGGCAGTGCGGCTGCACCACGGCGGTCACGTCGTCGAGGCGTGGCACCTGCCACCCGTCACGGGGCTTGATTGGGGCCCGGCCCGTAAGAACTTCTGCCAGCGAGTACGTGCCGTTCGCTACGGCGTGAGCGCGCGGGTCGTCGGGAATTAACTCGGTGAGGTCCCCGCGAAGCACTCCCATGCAGGACGGCTCTACCCCGATGATCGGGATGCCGTTCACCGCGTAGGGGCCCAGCACCTTGAGGAGGCCGTTCAGACGCTTGCGCGCGCCATCAAGTTGACCCGTTGAGATCCACGTGACCCCACAGCATGCTTCGCCGGCGGACACTATGACCTCGAAACCGGCGTCTTCAAGAACGGCGACCATCGCGGTAGGGATCTGCGGGTCCAGGCCATCCGTGAAGGAGTCCGCCCACAGCACGACTCGTGGCCGGAGCTGAGCAGGATCGACCCCCAAGGCCACTCCGGCGTCGGTTCCATGGCCGGGATGACCCACATGCCGCCCGGCCGCCGCATCGGAGGTCGCCGCATTGGGGGCCGCGCCGTGGGACTTTGCGATGGCGCTGCGACGGAAAGGTTGAGTGGCAAAAGTCGGCAGAGTGCGGCGCGTGTCCATTCCTGCCGCACTGACCAGCGTGCGCTGAATCCACCGCGGCCGAGCGATCGCATTCACGACTCGCGGAGCGATGCCCACCACCTTGAGCCAGCGGGGTAGCCAGCCAACTGAATAGTGGGTGACGGGTCGCACTTTTCCGCGATACGTTCGGTGCAGAATCTCCGCCTTGTACGCGGCCATGTCGACTCCGCTGGGGCAGTCACTCGAACACGCCTTGCAGCTCAGGCATAGGTCGAGGCTCTCGCGCACCTCGGGTGCCTTGAGCCCGCCAACCAACGTCCCGTTGATCGCCTCTTGCAGCACTCGGGCACGCCCGCGCGTGACGTCCTTCTCGTCCCCCGTGGCGGCGAAGCTCGGGCACATGAATCCCGTCCCGGACGTCACCGCATCGGAGCGACACTTGCCCACTCCTGTGCAGCGGTGCACTGCCTCGGTCAGGTCGCCGTGGTCATGCGTGAAGGCAAGCCCACCCGCCGACGGCTGAGTCTTCTTGGCCGCAGGCCGGCGCAGGTCAGCGTCCAGCGGCGCGGGGTCCACGATCACGCCGGGGTTGAGGTGCCCGCCGGGGTCAAAGATGGTCTTAATCTGTCCGAACGCGTCGATGGCCTCCGCGGAATACATGACCTTCAACAGTTCGCCGCGCGCTCGGCCATCGCCGTGCTCGCCGGACAGTGACCCGCCCAGGCTTGTCACCAACGCCGCGCCTTCTTCCATGAAGGCGCGCAGGGGCTGGCCGTCCTCATGCAGCGGGATGTCAATGCGCATATGAATACAGCCATCGCCAAAGTGGCCGAACGGCTCGCCTGAGACCCCGTGCCGTGCCATGAGCGCGTCTAGCGCACGTAGGTACTCGCCGAGCCTCGCGGGTGGAACTGCAGCATCTTCCCAGCCGGGCCACGCCTCCTTGTTGGACTCGGTACGCCCGGCAAGGCCGGCGCCGTCGGCGCGAATTGCCCACAGCCGGGCAGCCTCTAACGGGTCACGGACGATGCGTACGCTCGTCGTGCCCGCATCGGCCGCGAGGGCAGCCATGCGGGACTCTGCCTCGGCGGAGGTTGCCGCGCCGATCTCTACAAAAAGCCAACCGGCGCCCGGCGGGAGCTCAGGAATCGTAGCCGCGCCGTGCGCACGGCGCACTCTGTCTACTAAACGCGCGTCCAAACCCTCCACCGCATCGGGTGAGTGGGCGAGCAACGGGACCACGGCATCGGCCGCTGCGGGCATGTCGTCGTAGCCCAAGGCGGCCATCAGTCTCACCGGCGCGACCTCTACTAGTTTGACCGTGGCTTCGAGCGTGGTGGCGAGGGTGCCCTCGGTTCCCACGAGGAAGCGTGCGAGCGAGTGCCCGTTCTCGGGCAACAGATGTTCGAGCGAGTAGCCGCTGACCTGCCGGCCAAAGCGGCCAAACTCGGTGCGAATCGTCGCCAAGTGTGCGGCGACCAAGTCGTCGAGCCCCGGCACCACGGCAAGTGAATCTGCGGCCTCGTATCGGCGACCGGCGCCGTCGACCACGTTGAGAGAGACGACGTTCTCGGAGGTTTTGCCGTAGGCGACCGCGTGCGGGCCACAGGCGTTGTTGCCGATCATGCCGCCGATTGTCGCGCGCGAGGACGTGCTTGGGTCGGGCCCAAACCGCAGGCCCGCGGGGCCCACGCGCTTCTGGAGATCTGTCAGTACTACTCCGGGTTGTAAGCGCGCGGTCTTGGCATGCAGGTCGACATCTAGGATTCGGTTCATGTGCCGAGAGGTGTCAATCACCACCCCATCGCCGATGCTGTTGCCGGCCGTGGAGGTGCCGCCGCCGCGCATCGTGGTGGGGATGCCGATGGTGCGCGCGGTGGCCAGAGTGGCCACGAGGTCGTCGGCGTCGCGCGGGAACACTACTACTTGGGGGACGATGCGGTAGTTGGAGGCGTCGGTTGAGTATTCGGCGCGGCGCCTGGTGTCCGCCTCGACCTCACCGTCCACGACCGCCGCGAGCTCCGCGGCGATGTCGGTGCGGGTTGGAGTCGAGGTCACCCGTTCATTCTGGCACGTAGGCCACGCATGCCCCGCACGCGGCGCGAGACCGTCGCGTCCGGTATGCAGCCGTATCGCGCATATGTAACGAGGAGCGACTCTCGTGAGTAAAACCCCTGATAAACGTCCTACTCGCGGCACGCGGGAGGAATCATCACAGTAATTCGGTCGTTCACTTCAATCCCGTATGTCACTTCAGTATCTTTGCGTCACTTCCGTTTGTTACAAAACTCGGACGGCTCGGTCCGAGTAAGCGCGCGTCCTAACGCGACGCATAACGGCATCCATGCGCAGTCATCGACGACAGCGAGCCGCGTCTTGGGAGGAAGACCACCATGAAACAGCTGAGGGATTTTAGAAAGAGGTTGCTCGCCGGAGCAACCGTCACCGCTATTGAGGGGGTAGGGGGCGCAAGTACCGCTGTTGCAGTACAAGGGGAGTCAGATGCCCCGGCAGGGACCAGCGCGGACAACCCGATCATGGTCTCGAACGTCTCCGACGTTCCCGCTGGTGCCGTCGAAGACGAGGTCAGCACCTATCTCGCAATGAGCGAATGCGAAGACGTTCGCTCGTGGACGGTCACCGACGTCAACGACCACCCCGAGTACCAGTACAGCCGCGAGATCCCGGCAGTGCAGGGCACTCAGGAGTACATCTGGAGTATTGACGTGCCCCAGTCGCACACGGAGAACCGCACCCGAGTTGCCACCTATACGCCTGGCAAGGACGGCGTAAAGGGCCACGGCGAGACGTTCACGTCGTACTACCAGCCGCAGGCCGACGCGGTGAAGTACGAGTACGCCAAGTTCACACGCACCAAGGTAGGCAAGAAGGACCGCCATGGTGACGTCAACCATGGAGACTACGGTCCCTGGACGCTGTGGACGCTGTGGACGCCAAAGACTCACGTGTCTTGGACGGACTACGGCACCGACGCCAACCCCCCATCTGCACTGGGCGAGCCGGCATTTCACGCGCAGGACAACACTGGTCACGAGCGCTGGTACCGCCAGTGGCAGGCACAGCTGACGGGAGAAATGAAATGGGCAGGCTGGCCTAATGACGGCGGTCTTACCACCGACCCCGGCAGTGGCACTCAGTTCAAGCGTTGAGTGGTTGGCCACGATGAAAGCAACGACGACTACGTGCAGGCTGTCGAGGCGACGCACGGCCACTGGTCTTGGAGCGACTGGACGGCATGGGCACCGGGAGACGCCCCTGCGAGCAATGCGCTGCTGGCTGACCCTGTCGAGGGGCGCGGCACTTTTGCTCCGGTGACGTGGACCCAACTTGAGACGGTCCATGACCCCTTGAAGTTGGTTTACGACGATGGCATTACAAGTGGCACGACTGACATTGCCGGGGCGACTTGGGCCCAAGTTGCGCCAGGCAGTGGCTGGACCAAGGTCGACACTCGCTGGCGCGACAGAATTGAGCCCGCCGATTCCTGGACCCAGTACTACAACGGAACTGAACCTGGCTCGGCTAACGCAGAAGGCGCTGCTTGGGTGACCTATCAGCCGACCGGAGACCCCGCGTGGGTTGAGTTCAACAACCGCGTTGTGACTGACAGCACCGTTGTCACTTACTACGCGTGGACTGATGGTGTCGAGTGTGCGGTGGTTCCGCCTCCGCCAGCTCCACCTGTCGACGTCTGCAGCAACCTCCCTGGCAACCAGTCTGAGATGCCCGACAGGTACACCGCAAGCGACGGCATCTGCACCACGCCGGTCGCTCGGGAGCCAGTCGTGATTGAACAGGTCCTCGGCGCAGGGCCACTCCCCGAAACACCAGCCACAACTGCCCCGCCCGCTACCGCGGTGGTAGCTGAGGCATCGTTCGCCGGATAGTCCTCCCGCACTAGCGAAAACAACGCGAATGCCCGCCTCCCCGGGGAGGCGGGCATTCGTATGGGTTCTCTACCAATATCGCGGTACTCCCTAAACCCCCCTTCGCGCGCTAGCCAGGGTGCGGCGAGGGTGTCGATGTCCGATACGCCCCCTTTTTACTCTCGATTGCAAAATCCCTGCTACTTAGCACCGTGTCGACAAATGTGACAAATCGACACGCCATGGCGGGAAATCTCTTTCGCCACATACGTCACTTCAGTATCTTTGTGTCACTTGCGTCAAGCCGTGAATTTTTGCGGCTCAGTTCGGCATTGCATGCGTCTTAGCGTGACGCGTAACGGCAATCATGCGCAGTCACCGACGACAGCGAGCCGCGCCTTGGGAGGAAGACCATCATGAAAAAGTTGAGGGATTTGAAAAAGGGATGGGCGCTCATTCTCGCCCTCGTGTTGACCGTGACGTTTACGGGGCCGTCGTACGCGGCCGGAACCGGGAACGGTGGAGACGGCGATCAAGTGGCCGCGCAGCCCGTGACGAATAAAAAGAACCCGAAGCCCGAGGTTCACAAGGTTGAAATCTGTCACGCCACGTCCTCGGATAAGAATCCTTACTCGTCCAATAAAGTGTCGTGGTCCTCGATTGACAACGAAAACAACGTCAATTGGAATGGGCATGGTGATCATGACCGCGACATCATCCCCGTTTTCGGGGACTTCCCCGGCCAAAACCTGGGCATTATCGATGGCCTCGAGGGAGTCACCGGCGACGCGATCCTCGCGAACGGTTGCGAGGTCCCCGAGCAGCCCAAGGACAAGGTCACTCCCGACCTTCCGACCGTCGTTGACGAGTGCGGCACTGCGAACGATGGCTACACCCTCCCCTCCAACAGCGACAGCATTACTTACTCCTTCAGCGATGGCTACGCCTACGCGAAGATCACCGTGGACAACACCGAGTGGGACAGCGTGCCCCACGCGTGGAAGAAAGCCGGCGACGGCATGCTGAAGTTGAAGATCAAGTTCACCGACGAGCCCTGCGTTCCCGAGCAGCCGGCCGATGAACTTGACGTCACCAAGGTGCTTGGACAATTCCAGTGCGATTCAATGACCGTTGACGTCGCTACGACCACAATCACCACGCCGTACAAGCTGAACAAGGCCGGTACCAAGTGGGTGCTTGACAGCGAGAACGCCACCATTGTGAAATCGACGGAGGCCCGTGCGCTGACGGACGAGGAAGCCGCCACCTGCCCACCCCAGAACGTGACGGAATGGGTCATGTGGACTATCCCGGACCCGGGCTGCGCGAATGCTTCGCAACTCAACATGGGCCTCGAAAATGCTGGCAGCACAAAGGGATGGCAGAACTGCAACGAGCACCCGTTCGATCAGACCAACCCCAATGTTATGACTCAAAAAGAACTCAATGCTTTTGACCCCGCCTGCGGCACCTGGTTCCAGGTAGACCAGTACAAGGGAACCCAGGATCAGATTGACGCTGTGCTCGAAGACGGCCTGCTCACTATCAACGGCGGAGTCGTAGAAGACCACAGCATCGTCAAGAAGTGGTTCTACCTCCAGGGCGAGGACTGCGCCCCCGACGCCATCACGGAATGGCACACGTGGCAGGTCCCGGTCGACTGCAAGGACACCCTCGCGCTCGATAGCGACATGAAGAGTGCGCTCGGTGTTCCATCCACCGACTGCTCCACTCCCCGAGAAAACATTTTCGACCAGCCGTACGTCGGGCCTGGCCAGTTGGTACCGCCTTGTGGAGTCTGGTACCAAGTCGACAACTACACCGGACCGCCCGACGAGATTGCCGCGCTTTGGAGTGATGGCGTGCTCAAGATGAACGAAGACAGCTCACTGCTCATCCGCAACGACGGTGTCGGTCAGTGGTACTTCATTTACGGTGGTGACTGCGCTGTTCCAGTCACGCCGGCACCACCGACCGTGGTAGACGTATGTGGCATTGACAACAACGACACGTTCACGCTGCCAGTCGCGGACGGCATCAAGTACAAGTTCACGAAGAACTACCTTGTCGCCCAAATCAGGAACTCCGACGCGAACGTGTGGGGAGAAATGCCTGCAGGTTGGGTAGTCGCCAAGAATGGCAATGCGAAGTTGAAGCTTGCCGACTTCCACACGGACTCCAACCAGCGCTGTGTTATTCCGACCCCGCCCCGCCCCGACTTCGTAGACCCCTGTGGTCTAGATAATTGGGCAGTAACGGTTCCGGCTGACACTGCGGACGTGACGTGGAGCGCAGTCCAGAACCACATTGAGCTCAACGGCAAGGTCGGCGTAACCGCCACCGCAACCGCTGGCAACGTGTTCGACAACGGCAACGCCACTAAGTCGTACGCATGGTCAAACGTTGACAGTCTGCTTTGCTCTGTGCCCGTTCCGCCCACCGTGGTCGACTCATGTGGAACGGCAAACGATGTGGTGGTGTTACCAGAGACTGAGGGTGTTGTTTATTCTCAAAAGGTTGCCCCGTCAGGTGACATCCGCGTCAAGGCAGTACCGGCGCAGGGTTACGAGTTCGCTGACGGAGTTGGCTCCGCGAAGGACAACAACGTCAAGTGGTACACCGTCACCGTCGGCGCCGGCTCGGACTTCCAGTTGGACACCCGCGACTGCATCATCGACACTCCGTTGCGTCCCGAGTTTGTAGACCCCTGTGGTCTAGACAATTGGGCAGTAACGGTTCCGGCTGACACTGAAAAGGTCATGTGGGGTGCAGTTCAAAACCACATCGAGTTCAACGGCAAGGTCGGCGTAACCGCCACCGCAACCGCTGGCTACGTCTTTGACAACG
>Ga0307486_1000846_pt1 | contig 25672 bp, 14 predicted proteins | sample CBIW02metaG_FD_203663 | JGI IMG/M metagenome (GOLD analysis project Ga0307486, IMG submission 203663) | Sea-ice brine microbial communities from Beaufort Sea near Barrow, Alaska, United States - CBIW 0.2 | ecosystem: Environmental > Aquatic > Marine > Coastal | place: USA: Alaska | collected...
ATGACCAAATCTATTATTTCCAGGGTAATGCATAATAATATTGTACTTGCTCCAGATGCAGATGTAATTCTACATTTGGGAGATATAGTTAAGGCTGTTGGAACTGCAGAAGCCCTGGACAGGGTTAAATTTTTGATTGGTCCTGAAACCAATGTAGAAATTCCTATAGATTCCAATTTTGATGTTGGCTCGATATTGGTCACCAACAAAGACGTTGTTAAAAAAACCCTGGGACAATTAAATATCCTGGACACTTATCATGCTACCATTACGCGCATCAGACGCTCGGGGATAAATATATCGCCCAGTCCTTCATCAAAATTACAATTTGGAGATAAGTTGATCGTTGTTTGCCACAAAGACAATATGAAGGATGTGAGCAGGATTTTTGGAGATGATGACAGAAAGCTATCAAACACAGATTTCCTGCCTATTGCAGCAGGGATCATTTTGGGAATTTTGGTTGGAGAACTCAGTATTAATTTTAATTCATTTTCCTTTAGTCTTGGATTAACAGGCGGAATTTTGTTTGTAGCCCTTATTTTAGGGCGAACAGGCAAAACGGGACCTATCATGTGGACAATGACAGGAGCGGCAAATCAATTGTTGAGGCAATTTGGATTGTTGTTCTTTTTGGCAGCTGTTGGCACAAGTGCAGGTTCTAGTCTTTTTCAAACCTTTCAGGCCTACGGATTTGATCTTTTTATTTATGGTATATTAATAACCCTGCTTCCTTTGATAATTACAACTGTAGTTGCCCGGTTATTTCTAAACATAAATTTACTCACTCTACTTGGAACCCTTACCGGAAGCATGACAAGCACTCCTGGGTTGGCTGCGGTTGACAACCTGGTAGAAACCGATGCCCCCGCAATTGCCTATGCTACTGTTTATCCAATTGCTATGGTTTTACTTATAATTACAGTTCAAATAATTAGCATGCTTTCATAATTATTAATTAATCATTGAGGTTTCTGAATTGTTTTTAACCGGACTATTGCTGAATAAAAAAATCTTATGAAGGTTGAAATTAACAAATGCCTGGATGGCGCCAAAACTGCAGTCGGGATCACAGTAGTTATCTCATAACCACTAAACCATTTTTTTTATAATTTTTTAATTGTTAGTGCGCTACTATTAAAAATAGGTTAGCTAATAAAATGGCAGACAGCAGATAAATCCCTGCTGTCTGCCAATAATATTATTATGGTGCAATATTAAAAGAAACGTTATCGATATAAACCACCCCATTACAGGTGGTTGCTCCACCACACACAACCTCAATTAATAGGGACACTCCACCAGAAACTGTACCACCAGTGGTGAAGGTAAAAGTGTTGGAATTCCAATCACCTGGTGCCACATTTACTGTCCCAAGGCTATGAAGTATAGCAGGATCCCCATCTACAGCACTTTCAGAAAATGCAAACACATTGACTACTGCGCCATCAACAAGCGATTCTACCTTAGAATCGAGCTTAACTTGATATTGCGTATTTGGCAAAATTGTTCCTGCACCAAACCTTTCTTGTTTGATACCGGGGTTATTAAATTGACCACTTGTAATTTTGGCAGAGTAGGTACCACCATTACTTTCGGCATTGGTAACTGAAACTGAACCACCATTGGTGGTCGTAACATCAAAAAATACCCAGCCTGTTTTGTCTCCTGTTTCAAAATCACCATTAACGATAGTTGAAGCACCACCGCCTCCACCTCCACCAGTGCCATAAAGCATCAAGTCATCAAAATAATAGGTATCGGCATTGTTCGCGTTCAAATCAAAGAATATTACGATCTTATCATATTTATCACTTTCTGAACTTGCAAAAGGAAACGTTAGTTCCTCCCATTCGCCAGTTTTGGTCGAAGTAACTTCCAGTTCTGTATTTGTTCCTGCATTAGCCTGATCTTCAAGTTTTATTCTAACTTTAAATCCTGCTACGGCAGACCACACTTTTATTTTTAAGCCTGCATTCGCATTAAAATCTAATTTCGCGTCTAAATTAATTTGGTTATTATCCCAAGGGTTGTTTCCAAGCTTTGTGATCTTACCAACATAACACGAGCTGTTCACGGAATTATCAAAATCAGGATTTGATGCCCATTCAAAATCCCCACCATCTTCAATTATGTTTGCAGTTTGGTCTGTCTTAAAAGTTATATCTAAGCTTGCCGCACTAAGTGATTCAGCAGTTTCTGGTGTACAGACTGCTCCTCCGCCACCACCGGTACCATAAAGCATCAAGTCATCAAAATAATAGGCATCGGCATTGTTCGCGTTCAAATCAAAGAATATTACGATTTTATCATATTTATCACTTTCAGAACTTGCAAAAGGAAACGTTAATTCTTCCCATTCACCAGTTTTGGTCGAAGTAACTTCCAGTTCTGTATTTATTCCTGCATTAGCCTGATCTTCAAGTTTTATTCTAACTTTAAATCCTGCTACGGCAGACCACACTTTTATTTTTAAGCCTGCATTCGCATTAAAATCTAATTTCGCGTCTAAATTAATTTGGTTATTATCCCAAGGGTTGTTTCCAAGCTTTGTGATCTTACCAACATAACACGAACTGTTCACGGCATTATCAAAATCAGGATTTGATACCCATTCAAAATCCCCACCATCTTCAATTATGTTTGCAGTTTGGTCTGTCTTAAAGGTTATATTCAAGCTTGCCGCACTAAGTGATTCAGCTGTTTCTGGTGTACAGACTGCTCCTCCGCCAGCACGTTCATAAAGCCTAAAGTCATCAATATAATAGGTCTCCGTGGTGTTTGTATTCAATTCAAAGAACAATATGATCTTGTCATATTTACCACTTTCACTACTGGCAAAATCAAAAGTCAATTCTTCCCATGTACCGTCCGAAGTAGTAGTAGCTCCAACTTCTACATTGATCCCACTATTGGTTTTTTCCTCAAGTTTTACCAAAACATTGGTACCTGCTACTGGTGACCAAACTTTTATTTTAAAACCAGCATTGGCATTAAGATCTAATTTTGAATCAAACTCAATTTGATTATTCGCAAATAGATCTCCACCATTCCTATCTATTTTACCTACCTGACATGAACTGTTTACAGCATTATCAGGATCAGGATTTGCTACACTTATCATAACAGCTCCAGCGTCGGTAATACTTGCAGTTGGGTCTGTCTGGAAAGTCAAATTAAAGTCTGCTGCATCAAGTGATTGAGTGGTTTCCGGTGTACAAGCTGCTGGTGGCGTTTCAATTTGAATGATATCATCCATATAAAAAGTACCTGCTGTTGTACCGGGACCGTCCACAAATAGTGTTACCCTTACATATTTGTCTGAAGAATTAAAATCAAAAGAGATCACTTCCCATCCGGTACCACCATGACTGGCAGTAACTTCAATATCAGGCCCTGTTCCTTGTTCTAACTTCATCAAAACATCTACCGGGGCATCTGCCCAAAAATTCATGGTTATGGTTTTAGCTGCAGCAAGGTCCAATTGGGTTCCCAAATCAAAATTAATACCTTCATATTCTGCTCCACTATTTGTTATAGCGCCAACTTTAGAGGCTTCATCATTTGTTCCTGAAACATCCGGATTATCAAGGATCTCAAATGAAGCGCCGCTAAAAACTGCAACATTATAAGCTACATTGGGATCGTCAAAAGTAACAGGAAAAGTAATTGGATTTGGAATACTTATTATTATAGTATCCTCAAAAGTGGCCGATGCTCCTGAAGCATTCACTGCTTTTAGAGTTACCGTGTACGTGCCATTTGCATAGGTCTTTACCGGATTGATTTCATTAGAAGTGCCTCCATCTCCAAAATCCCATAAATAGCTTCTTGATTTCTCCGAGATATTTATGAATGTCACCGTGCCTGTATCCGCATTAAGAGTATACGTGAAGCCTGCCATGACTTCAGGATAATTATTGTCGTCTTTATCACAGCCAGTCAGGGATAGCACTAAGATCAATATTGTTATTGCCTTAGCTTTTTTTAGGAATTGTTTCATAATCTTATATATTATTTACTCTATTATTTTTTATATACTCTCACATAATCAACCAACATGGATTGAGGGAAAATCGTTTCGGTATCAGGAGGACCTACAAAATCGCCTCCAACAGCAAGATTGATAATGATATAGAATGGATGATCAAAAACCCATTCGCCGGGAACATTAGCTGGTGTGATTTGATTATATAATACATCATCTACGTAATAATTTATATATTCCGGACCCCATTCAATGCCAAATACATGAAAACCTGTATCAAACCTGTCGTTTTCCAAACTATAACTTTTTGTAATGGCCAGTCCGCGAGAATACCCGGGACCATGAACGCCTCCCAGTACCGTAGTTGGATCCTGTCCACGATATTCCATAATGTCTATCTCTCCAAATTTTGGCCAAACAGCAGCATTAGACTCATCGCCCAACAACCAGAAAGCAGGCCACATACCTTGCCCATAAGGCAATCTGATACGCGCTTCGAAACGACCGTAAGCCTGTTCAAATTTTCCTTTAGTTGAGATCCTTGCTGAGGTATATGAAGAACCTTCAAATGACTCTTTTTTAGCAGTGATTATCAATATGCCGTTTTCCACTGATATATTTTCAGTACGATCCGTATAGTATTCCAACTCATTATTGCCCCAGCCGTTTTCACCAGTACCAATGTCATAACCCCAAATAGAGTTATCAAGAACACCATCCGTATCGAAATCATCTTGCATGACCAGTTCTTTAAAAGTAGCAACGGTTTGAGTTTCATCAGTTGAGCAGCTGGAAATAACAAAAAATGCTACCAATAGAAGAGATATAAACAGTATTGCTTTAGTTTTGTATTTATTGGTTTTGTTCATCTTTTTATTTTTTGAATTTTATAATAGCCTGACTATTGTTTGTAGAAATATATATTGTCCAAAATAAAATCAGGGCCATCCGTCAAAATAAGGGCTCCCAGATTATTTTTTTGCGAAGTAAGATCACCTCCAAGAGGAATATCAAAAGAGGTCCATCCTCCTACTGTAAGACCAGATGCTGTAAATCTAAAATCTTTATCGTCTCCTTCGGGAAACCCATTAGTGGTATTTGTTTCTATTTCTCCATTTGCCCCTACATCCCGAATTTGTATACCAACATTAGTGCCCGTGCCCTGTGTATAAATATCAATATGAAGATGAGTTAGAGCTGAAGCATCTACCGGCTTATTAAAAATAATCCCTGTAAAATTGTTGTTGTTATACAGTTGAACTGAGTCATCATTAGATGTTGCCTCTGTTGTTTGAGTGGTCGAACCTCCGAAATTAGGATTAAAATTGCTTCCGGTTACCGACGTATATGCATCGCTATAAATAGATTTAACATCAGCTTCCGGTCTCATCGGTACCGGAGCAGAAGGTAGCGCACCACTAGATGTTATTTTTAAAGAACCCCTGGCCGCCACACCTGCCAAAACCGCGGTTATATCTGCTGTTCCTTTGCCTACAATTGAAACGATCCCCGTTTCACTTACCTGTGCAACATCCACATTGGATGAGGTAAATGTAAAATAGGATGGTGCCACTAAAATGGTTTCATTTATTCCTGATCCCAGGTTAAAGGTTTGTGTTCCGTATAATGCTATATTATTACCTATAAAGGTTTGCTGTACTTTATCTTCGCCGTCTAAAATGGCTGGTTGTGGTTGTGCAATGGTGCCCAAATTCTCAAATTTTAATTCATCGATCCAAAAGGTGTAACCGTTGCCATCCTCCGGTCCTTCGCCATACCAAAACATGCCTTTTTCAAGTGTTAGTTTATAAGGGTCAGGGATAGGGATTATATATTTTCTCCAGTTCGTGGTTAACTGTAAATTCGGCAGTGTGACTATAAACTTATTCTCATCAAAATCATATCCAAAACCAATTTCATTAATAGCTCCTGGAATAGTGCCTTTTGCCCAAAAAGTAAGGGCGTCATAGCCTGATAGATCACGTCCGGTGAAATCAGGGAAAATAGCTCCTGCGAAAGCTCCTGCAGGATCGCCAACATTTGGAACATCGAATCTCATGGAGGCCGATCCTTTATATTTTACTTCGTTATCTACAGTGAATGCATTCAATACTGATCCTTCAAAAGGTAAGTATTCCAAACCGCCACTAAAACCATCTATAAAAACTTCTGCGGTAGTTGGAAAAGATGCAAACTCCACATCACCTGACGCTTCTCTCTCACATCCTATAGCCACAGTGAATATGAAGCCTAAAAGAAGTGCGGTCTTTAAATAAATAAATTGTCTGTTTTTCATTTTCTTATCCTTTTTATTTTCCAATATTGATGTGTACATAGGTTCTGATCTCCCATTCGTTCCCATTGTCGAATCCAACGGGGCTTATATTAGGTGCAGGTGCAAATTCTTCTGCCGCACTTGGAAGGTATCGCGGAGAATATTCATTAAGAGAACGCCATGTGCCACGTAATCCAATTTTGGTGTCCGGTAAAATAAACCAATCTGGTTTCCCTACTGATGTAGATAAATCCAACATTAATTGAACAGGATAGGTCAAGTTGAAATCGCGATGATAATCATAAGGACCCCAGTCGTTAATTTTCCAAGAGTGAACAAGTTTGATTTTTTTATAAATCAGTCTGATATCACCTCCAAAACGTTCAATTAATCTTGCATCACTACCATTGGCTTGTGCATTGCCAAAGTAAATGTTCGAAATTAAACCCAGATCCGGGCTTACTTTAGACACAATACGCGAATTCACCTCCCACAGATCTTGTGCAGGAGCAGAATTAGGAAATGCAAAAGAAGTACGATTATCTGAAATCCCTATTGCAGCATCCTGTGCTGTTGGATGATGGCGAAACACAAAACCAAGATTAAAGGCAAGCTTAGCGTCTTCAGCTCTGTCATTATCCCATTCATACATCCAGGTTCCTGGTGTAGGGTCATAGGTAAGTAGAAGTTCTCCTGCCACTGTTTCTCTATTTGCCCTTACGGCAAATGGATCATCCAGGATATTCCTAAGTCTTCCAGGTGCTTGAACATCCCTAGGCATGGCATCAACAATAGGTTTTTGCCACAAAAAGTTTGGTGCAATTTGAAGATTTCCTGTAGTATAGGTAAACCCTGAAAGAAAGTTGGTTTGGTTTCCACTGCCACTATCCTTTAGTCTCCATCCGGTAAATGTTTGTGTTTGGTCTTCACCACCATATGCAACCAAGCCCATTGCTGCTGCCTGTGCATACCAGTTAAAAGGTCCATTGGAAAAGGTTATTTTAGCTTTTCCACCCCAGTTATCATCAGAATTGATCTTATCATTATAAATAATATATTTTGGTTCAGGATTAGTTACATCTGGATTAAAATTTGGATTATTTTCAGCAATTTGAAATTTTCTGCCATTTAAGGGTTCACCTCCCCAAATACCTCCAACTTCAAGACCAAAGTTTCCTAATTTTGTTTTAACATGAAGAGTAGCTCTACGTGTTTGTGGAAGTGGAATGGCAATTGAAGAAACAACATTGGATGCCTGGTCTATGTCTTCATGATAGATCCCGGTAATATCAAATTTACCTATTGTTCGACTATATTTTAATAAGACTGCCGGATTTGCCCCCCACCAAAGTTGAGGCCCAAATGCTGCTTTTAAACCTTCTAAACCCTTTTTACCATCAACTTCAAAACCAAGAATTTCACCATTATAGATATCCAGGTTTGGACCATAGTTTGCTTCGCGATATAAACCGAAAAAGTCGCCTTCATAACCCCAATGATAATGACCTGTACGATAAAACCCCCTTAAATCAAACTCTTTAGCGTTCCATTCATATTCAGCATTATATACTTGTACACGATTTAAGTCAGTAATTTCCAGGTTACCTTGATCGGTATTAACCGAGCGTGGGCGCCCTCTATTCTCATAAAAAATCTCATCAATAGGGTTTTCTGCTATATGTCCAAGAATATTAAAATTTACATTTGCACGCATATTTGAAGATGGGTTTCCTTCAATCCCTACATAGTAAGACTGCATATGATCAAAACCGAGTTGATTTGGATAGGTTAACTCATCTGGGGCTGCGTCATCTGGTGTTGTAATTAAACTACCACCAGTATTATAGGTGGTAAATTCGGCTCTTAGATTGCTAATACGGATCTTGTCAATACTTGCAACTCCTGCGGCAGCTTTATCTCCGCGCGCCCTTAAAACAGCATCCATTAATTGAATATTATCAAAATGATTTTTAATAAATTCAGGTGTAACACCATCATCATATGGATTTAATTGGTGCGCTTCTTTTAATGCATAATAGGCAGCACGGGGGTATAGATCATATAACCCTCTTTCATTTGTTGGGCCTTTTGCGCAAATTCCAAACCATTCCTCATTCATATTATTTTCTCCAAATACATAATCCTTCTGATATTCGCCATTAGACCAAGAAGCAATGTTATCATGTTTGTCTGCATTTTTTCTGTCATTAAAACCATATTTCCACCATCCATCACTAAATTGGAATGTGAAACCACCAATAGAATTTCCGGTTTTTCCTAAACCAGCTGCATTTTCATAGATCTCTTTCCAGTTCTTTACCAAATAATAAGCTTGAGATTTTTGATCCTCTGCATTCTCGATAACATTAAACGCATCGGCTCCAAACTCTGTAAGCATTATTGGTTTATCAAGTTTATCCTTCACGACTTGAAAAGCATCTCTAAAGGATTCTCCCCGATACATATTAACACCATATATATCCACATCTTTACATTCTTCAGCAACAATATCTATGAACAATACATCTCCATTACATATCGCTACAGGGTGAGATGAATCACTAGCTTTAATTTTTTTGGCAGCTTCGTTCATTAGTCTATACATGGGTCTTCCACGCGTTTCTCCTATAAACCTCTTTTCTTCCTCATCATCAGGAAAATCCTCTGTTTCAGTACCTGCCCAGAAAAGTCCATAGTTATTCTCATTCCCCAACAAATACAACAACAAACCAGGTGTGTTTTTGTATTCTTTCACCAATTTGTCCACTTCAGATAAGAGGAACTCTTGAGTACGTGGTTCAGAGTAATCGGTAACAGGAACCCAAACACCATCTAAGGTTAAACCATAGCGACCAAAAGGATCATTAAGCATCGTGTAAATACCGTAGTTTTCGTAGATATACTTGATCCATCTTGCAGGGACACCGGTATACTGACGTATCACATTGACATTCATGTTTTTTAAAAGTGACATTTCTGAATCTAGTCCAGCTCTAATAATGTCATCTGACTTCTTCCAAAAATTAGCATTCACTGTATTAGTCCCAACAGGGATATAATCCCAATTCATACCGTTGATCATAAAATCGTTGCCATTTACTACTAATTTCATTCCAGCATCATTTTTTACCACTGAAACCTGATCAACCTGGGCAGATACAACCGTTGCAAATAAGCAAAGTGCCAATCTTAGAAAATTGTTTTTTATTGTATTCATGTTTTTCGATTTTATCCATTAAATATAACGAAAAGAATTAACAATTCAATTAATCAAGACTACCTGGTATTTCGGGGTAAATCGTACATTTCCACAGGAATAAGAAATTAACTTGTTTAAATCCTACAAGTAAAAATTTCAATTATTATCATATTTTTAACAAAATGGAGAATGGAATTCCAACAAGTCCATACAAAACTCTGACTCCTATTTTTCATGGATAGGATAATGAGCAACTTTAAGAAGTCGCTGACAGTCGTTCCGAAATTAAAGACAGAGGTGCTGCTCTTTTTGCCTATGCAAAATTGTAATTCCCTGAAGTTAAACCAGAAGAACAAACTGCCATAAATAATGGAGTGCTACGCTACCGTGAATTAGATACATTTGCAATGGTAATGATCTATTAATATTTCAGGGAAGTTTATAAATAAAAAACCCAACTATGAACAAGATTATAAATCTAAATGGAAAGGCGGTAGAGCTTGCAAAAATAAAGGCGATCCCGGTGATTGACTATTATAATATGAAATATAAAATCAATCAGATTAAAATCGAGTTGACCTCTCGAACAGGATACATATTAAATCCCACCTCTAAGGAGTATGAGCTACAAACAATCAAAGACGTTTTAATAGTTGAAAATCCCGACCGTGATGCTGCAATTAGAAATTAGAAGATGCCTGGAGGGCGCCAAAACTGCAGTCGGGATCACAGTGGTTATTGATGTATTCAGGGCAAGTAACACCATTATAGCCTGTCTTGCCGGTGGCGCCGAACACATTATCCCGGTAGGAGAATTAAAAGACGCATATAGCCTTAAAAGGAAAAACCCGGATCATCTGCTTTTTGGAGAAAGAGGCGGAATCCCACCTGAAGGTTTTGATCATGACAATTCTCCTGCCAAAGCGACCCAACTGGATTTAAAGAATGAAAAAATAATCCTGACTACATCTGCCGGCTCCCAGGGAATTTTATACTCAAAAAATGCAGACGAAATATTGATTGGGAGTTTTGCGAACGCACGGGCGATCGTCGATTTTCTAAAAAACAAAGATCCGGAGAAAATAACCCTGCTCGCCATAGGCAATCAGGCAATCGAGCTGGCAACAGAAGATGAAGAATGTGCCAGACACCTTAAATCCCAACTTGAGGACAGGAAAATGGATATGGATCAAATGAGGAGCGAAATCCTGAAATCGGATGGGGCAAACCGCCTGCGAAGATTAGGGCAGGAAGACGATCTGGAATTTTGCCTTAAACTGAATACTTATAAGGTCATTCCAAAATTTGACCGGAAGACTGGAAAAATAACCGCTCTCAGGAACTGAAAATAACAATAAAGGTTTTTTTTTACTTTTCAGGATTGAATCATTTGATAACAGCTGTTGTGAACGAGCAATAAAGGTGCAAATTGATGTATAAGCTTGGCAACCCATAACAGCACCAGCCACGCTGCCGACTATTAAGCCAACTAAAGAAAGATTCTTGTTCACAAGCTTTAAGAATATTTAAAAAGGAGTACCAAGCAAGAGTGGGGCCTTAATTTTATGAAGCTATTATACGGCTCCCTGAAACTAAAGAAGAATTTTGATTTTCTATTGAACAACCCACCAAACCAAAAACAAAAAGAACTGTACACCTTTTACAAATAGATACTCCGGGAAAAACAAAATATTTTAACCTTTCTCTTCATTGAAAATGTGCCACCGGACAATAATGCATCTGGACGTGCCATCTGCAATGTCAATATGAAACAAAAAATATCAGGACAATTTAAAGAAGAAAATACAGCACAGAACTTTGCCAAAATACGTTCTGTAATGGACACAACGATCAAAAATGAATTAAATGTCTTGGAAGCCTTGGCTTTTATCGCTAAAATTATTTTTCAAATTATAGACTGATTAGTTTATTTTTTTTTCTACATTTAAAACATATTACTCCACTAATTGTAAATTTCCCTACATACCCCATTAACTTTTTATAAATATTGTAATAACCGTATTTTCCATTTAAGTATTAAAAAAGAGAGATAAATGTGGTTTTTAACTATAAAGAGTTAGGCAATTAATTTTAATTCATAACCTAATTGACTTTGGAATGACTAAAAATGAAGGAAATTATTTATTAGAGGGAAGCAGATTAAAGTATCCTGAATCGACTCTTCATGAGCTTTTGAAAGAGCGGGCAGCCTTTTCTAAAAATGCAATAGCTCTTCAATTTGGAAAGGAATTTGTGACTTATGGTGAGTTACAGATCCGTATAAACCAGACGGCTAATTATTTATGGGCAAAAGGTATTCGTCCTGGACATATCGTTGCAATTTCTTTAGAACGTACTCCCGATCTAATAGTATCTCTTTTTGCTATTTTACAATGTGGGGCGGCGTACCTCCCTATAGATATTAATTATCCAGATTCACGTATTGCATTTATGATGGCCGATTCTAAAGCTGAATTTTTTATAAATACAACATCAAAAAAGACGGTTTCACATTCAGCGATAAATATTTTTATTGAAGACATTTTAAAAATTAAAAGAAATCTATCGGTAGAGCCTATTAGCCTTCAAGTTTCCGCAAAATCTATGGCTTACATTATATATACTTCTGGTTCTACGGGAAAGCCCAAAGCTGTGCAAGTGACTCATAGGAATTTAGTAAACCTTTTATTCTCCTTGAATATAAATCCCGGTATCAATCCAGAAGATAAAATCTTTGCACATACAACCATTTCGTTTGACGCAATGATAACTGAAATTTATTTTCCTCTTATTTTTGGGGCCTGTATAGTATTTGTTGATGAAGAAACCAAACGAGATGGCCGCCTTTTATTAAAACAGGCAATTGAAGATAAAATTACGATCATGTTTGGAACCCCAAGTCTATGGCGAATTCTTTTGGATTCTGGTTGGGAAAAACCATTAAATATTAAAGCTCTAATTGGAGGAGAACCTGTTACATTGCCTTTAGCCCAAAAATTGCTATCCCGATGCCGTGAATTATGGAACCTTTATGGCCCTACCGAAACCACGGTTTGGAGCTTACTTACCAGAATTTCTAGAGAAGACGATCTAATCACGATTGGCAAGCCAATTTCCAACACACATGTCTATTTATTGGATGAAGATGGTAATTCTGTAGCCAATGGAGAAATTGGTGAAATTACCATAGGTGGGGATGGGGTTTCGCTAGGTTACTTGAATAGGCCTGAACTTACTGCAGAGCATTTTGTTCCAGATCCATATAACCAAAATGGGGATAGCAAAATGTACCTATCTGGAGACCTGGGTAAATTATTGCCTAATGGGAAAATACAGTGTCTTGGGCGTAAAGATGAGCAGGTAAAACTTAGGGGAAATCGCATAGAATTAGGCGAAATTGAAGCAATCCTTGGTACACTTCAGAATATTAAACGAGCAGCAGTTATAGTGAGTGATCAGCTTATGGGAGAACCACAATTGGTGGCCTATATTCAATCCGAAAATTCTAATTTGGATGTTGAAACAATACAAAATCAGCTAGCAGAAATTCTTCCCGATTTTATGATACCCTCTGTTTACTTATGGATTAAGGAATTTCCAATCACAATAAATGGAAAATTAAATAAAAAAGGCTTGCCATCTCCAGAGTTCAAACGACCCGATTCTGCACCATTGCTGAGGAAGCCTCGTACACAGGTGGAAAAAGACCTTTTAATCATTTGGAAAGATCAGCTAAAACTATCTAGCTTAGGTGTTGACGATAACTTTTTTAATATGGGGGGTACCTCGCTAATCGTTCAAAGGTTAGTGGCACAAATCGGGCAAGGTTTAAATATAGAAATTCCAGTCACTAAAATTTATCAATATCCTACTATTGCGGAACTCGCCAAATATATAGAGCAAGGTGAAAAATTTGAAAACTATAAAGAGCCCGAAGAAAGTAAAGCATCTACTAAATCAGGAGATATTGCAGTTATTGGTATGGCCGGTAGGTTTCCAGGAGCAAATTCTATTGAAGAGTTGTGGGATATACTTAGAGACGGTAAGGAAACAATTTCTTTTTTTAAGCCAGGAGAACTTGATCCTACAATTCCAGAATCCCTAAGTAACGATCCTCTTTATGTAAAAGCTAGAGGAATAGTACCTTCTGTTAAAGAGTTTGATGCTTCTTTTTTCGGACTAACACCTAAAGTTGCCTCAGCAATGGATCCGCAGCAACGCCTATTTTTGGAAATTGCATGGGAAGCCTTGGAACAGGCAGGACATTTGCCATCGCATTACAAAGGAAGTATAGGCGTGTATGCGGGAACTGGCACAAATACATATTACATAAATAATTTACTTCCAAACAAGGAACTGCTTGATCAGGTTGGGCATTTTCAAACCAATATACTTAATGAAAAAGATTATATAGCCTCCCGTACAGCTTATCATTTAAACCTTAAAGGACCTGCAGTAAATATACAATCAGCTTGCTCTACGTCACTTCTTGCCGTAGCAGATGCAGTTGAAGCAATTAGAAATGGACACTGTGATATTGCACTGGCCGGCGGATCTAGTATTACTGCACCTATTTATAGCGGTCATTTATATGAAGAAGGTTCCATGTTGAGTCCAGATGGACATTGTCGTTCATTTGACGCCGAAGGCAAAGGAACCGTATTTAGCGATGGGGCGGGATTGGTTCTACTAAAAAGTTTAGATGTAGCCCAAATAGATGGTGATAAAATCTATGGTATTATCAAAGGGATAGGAATTAATAATGATGGAGGAAATAAAGGAAGTTTTACGGCACCAAGTGCAGAAGGTCAGGCAGGATGTATAAGTAAAGCACTTCACGATGCACAGATTTCACCTTCAACCATTAGCTATGTTGAAACCCATGGCACAGCAACACCATTAGGAGATCCTATTGAGATGGAAGGACTTAAAATAGCATTTGGCGAACAAAACCATAAAGCTTACTGTGCAATAGGTTCGATAAAAAGTAATATGGGCCACCTCACTGCTGCTGCTGGTGTAGCCGGTTTAATAAAAACGATATTGGCCTTGCATTATAAACAAATCCCACCTTCCTTAGGTTATTCGGTATCAAATCCAGTCATAGATTTTGAAAACAGTCCCTTTTTTGTAAATAAAAATTTACGCGATTGGAATGGGGATGGTCCGCGTAGGGCGGGTATCAGCTCTTTTGGAGTAGGAGGTACCAATGTACATGTTGTGGTTGAAGAATATGAAAATAATTTACAGCCACCTAAATACGAAAGGCCTTTGCAATTACTGGCATGGTCTGCCAAAAATGAAATTAGTTTAAAAGCTTATGGGATTGCGTTGGGTAACCATATAGAAATGACACCTTCTATAAAATTGGCTGATGTGGCGTATACCTTAAATGTAAAAAGGGGCAACTTTAATCACAGAAAATTTATATTGGCAAACAATGCCGATAATGCCGTGCAGGTGTTAAAAGCGAAAGTAAATAATTTAGGTCACAAATCTAGATTAGAGGTAGTTCCCAATGAGGTGGTATTTCTTTTTCCAGGACAAGGGGCGCAATATTTACAAATGGGCAGAATGTTATATGAAAATGAAAATATTTTCCGCGAGTCAATAGACAAATGTGCAGAGCTTCTAATGGATGTTTTGAAATTGGATATTAGGCAAATACTTTTTCCTGATAAAATCACTAATGAAACAGAAGCAAAACTTAAAAATACGCGCTATACCCAACCTGCCTTATTTATTATAGAATATGCTTTAGCAAAACTTTGGATGAGTTGGGGCATTAAACCTACAGTATTATGTGGACATAGTATAGGAGAATTTGTAGCGTCTCATTTAGCAGGAATTTTTGACTTAAAAGATAGCTTACGGCTAATTGCAATGCGTGGCCGATTGGTGAGCGAGCTTCCCACAGGGAGTATGTTGTCAGTGCGAATGGCAGCTGAAAAAGTAGAAAAATTGCTTCCCGTCACTCTCGATATTGCCGCCATAAATGCCGATTTTTTATGTGTAGTTTCCGGACCTGATGAGGAAATTGCAGAATTTGCCAAAATAATTAAAGAAAAAGATATTCTGCATAGACTTTTATCTACCAGCCATGCATTTCATTCAGCGATGATGGACCCCGTTTTAAAATCTTTTGAAGAGGAGGTAGAAAAAATAAAATTAAACCCTCCCAAGTTACCCGTGATATCAACTGTTACTGGAAAACAACTTACTGCAAATGAGGCCATAAATCCTAAATACTGGACCAATCATTTGCGCGAAACAGTCAGATTTTCTGATGCTATGGATACAATGCTGATGCTTGAAGATCCAGTATTGTTAGAAGTAGGTCCGGGTCAAGCCTTAATTACTCTAGCACGTCAAAAAAAGGCAGCTAGATCTACAACAACCTTAACCAGTTTGCCTGAGCCTAAGAGTGATAAAGATGACTACTCCGTCTTGTTAAATACTCTGGGGCAACTATGGTTGAAGGGATTAGAACCAGATTGGCCAGCATTTTATGATGGACAGTCTCGACAACAAGTGTGGCTACCTAATTATGTTTTTGACCGAAAGCCTTGTTGGGTAAATCCTCCAAAGACTTTTGAATCTGAACAAATCTCTTATTCTAATGAGCCTGTAGAAAAATTTAGCGAAAAAGAAAACAATAACAACCAAGTTATGAGAAAGACTATACTTCTTCAAAAAATATCAGAAATAATAATGAATATCTCTGGATTGGAACTGGAAGAATCAGATTTTAATAGCAACTTTTTGGAATTCGGGCTAGACTCGCTTATTCTTACCCAGATGGCGCTCACCCTTAAAAAGGAATTTAAGGTTCCCATTACCTTTCGTCAACTAAATGAGGATTATGGAACGCCAGAATTTTTGGCAGATTATCTGGATCAATGCCTGCCGGCTGAGATGTATTCCCCGAAAAACGAAAATGCGGTGTCACAATCTTTGGAGACTAAAATCAAATCTATACCTCCTAATTCTAATTTGTCCACTGATCAAAACCAGAAATCTGCAATAGACCTCATAGCCGAGCAAATTAAACTTTTAAGCAAACAAATAGAACTATTACAAGGGAATGGGGCTGTTTCAACCATATCAAAAACAGATGAAGTATCGATAATGCACCCTAATTTAACTACAAAACAACAATTGGGTGAACTAACTACAGGTGAAAAGCAAGATCACAAAAAACCATTTGAAGAATCACCACGAACCGAACGAGGTTCTTCTTTAAAGACCCCTCCTGTGTCCGGCGCTAAGCTAGGTCGGGACGAGAACGGAAATCCCGCTTGGTTTGTAGTAGATGCCACACAAGATAATGGATATATCAAAATTGATATTTGAACCATTGGAATTTAGTAGAAAGAATAAAATTATCAATATGAAAAGTGATGAAAAAACCAACCTCCCAACTCATTGAAAACAAACCTTTATTTGATCCTTTTGCCGGACCAGAAATAACGAAGGTAGTCCATATTACCCAGGCGCAGTCTGAAATTTGGACTGCATGCCACTTAGGAAGTGAAAATGCAAACAAAGCTTATAATCTATCTCTTTCACTTGTTTTTAATGGGGAATTGAACCATGCTGCTATGCAACATGCACTGCAAACATTAGTTCAACGCCACGAAGCTTTAAGAGCCGTTTTTAGTACTGATGGGCGGTACATGAGTATCTTTAAAGATTTACCTATAAAGTTTGATTATCAGGATATTTCTAAATACCCTCAAGGGGAAAAAGAAAATGCCGTTGCAAACTACCTGCAAAGGGAGGTAAATCACCTTTTTGACCTGGTAAAAGGACCGCTATTAAAGACAGGTCTAATCAAAATTGGAGCCCTTCAACATCAACTAGTAATCACTGCCCACCATATCATATGCGATGGTTGGTCTTTGGGTGTAATGATGCAGGAGTTGGGAATTCTCTATTCTGCCTATGTACAAAATGAAAGCCCGGACTTACCGGAGCCGGCTAGTTTTAGTGCTTTCGCAGAATTAAATCAGTCCCTAATTGAGAGTAAAGAATATCGTAAAGTAGAGCAATTTTGGCTTGACCAATACAAACAATCTATTCCAATCCTCGATTTACCTATAGATTATCCGCGTCCCTCTTTAAGAACCTATGAAGGTCATCAACTCGATTTCCCAATAGATAAGGAATTATTAGGCGCTCTCAGGAAAATGGGTTTACAAGTAGGGTGTAGTTTTGTCACTACATTATTAGGAGCCTTTGAGGTTTTATTGTACCAATTAACAGGACAAAACAACCTGGTAATAGGACTTCCCGCCGCAGGACAAGCAGAAACTGGAAACACACATTTAATAGGACATTGTGCAAACTTATTGCCTCTGAAAAGTACAATTAATGCTAACATTTCTTTTAAGGAGCATTTGAAGCAAAGAAAGTCGTGTCTTTTAGATGCATATGATCATCAACAGCTTAGTTTTGGTCATTTGCTGCAGAAACTTAATATCTCCAGAGATCCTTCCAGAGTACCGCTAGTACCTGTGATATTTAATGTGGACTTGGGATTAGCAAATGGAGTTTCCTTTGAAGGTCTTAGCTATACATTAAAAAGCAATCCTCGAAATTATGAAATTTTTGAACTTTTTGTCAACGCAAGCGGATCAGAAAATAATCTGGTTTTGGAATGGTCCTACAACACAGCTCTGTTTAAACCTGCCACGATAAAGCAGATGATGGATTCATTTGAGAAAATACTGAATAGAATAGTAGCCGAACCGGAAAGGACGATAAGCTATATTACTAAAAATGAGCATACAGCTTTTATAAATTTAAATAACACCCATGTAAATTATACTAAATTACCATTACATGAGCTCTTAGCTGAACAGGCGTCGGTAACGCCCAATCGATTAGCTTTAAAGTTTAATGATAATCAAATTTCCTTTAAAGACTTACAGAAAAAGGCTAATCAGTTGTCCCATTATTTTTATGAAAAGGGTCTTAGGCCTTATGATCTTATTGGGGTTTGCCTTCCACGTTCTTCAGAAATGCTTATTACCTTATTAGCAATAATGAAATGCGGTGCGGCTTACGTGCCCATGGATCCAGAATATCCCAAAGAACGATTGCAATTTATGCTTGAGGATTCGGAGGCTAAGTTTTTAATGACAACTCATAAGTTTTTAAAATCCCTAACAGTCACATCCGGTCTCCTGTTTCTGGAAGATGCATTTTCTGAAATAGATCAATTTCCATATACACCACTGGAACTGAAAGTTTCGCAAGATTCGGGAGTCTATCTTTTATACACTTCCGGATCAACCGGAAAGCCTAAAGGAGTTGAGATAACCCATCGAAATCTTGTGAATTTTTTAGTTGGGATAGCAAAGGAGCCTGGCATAGATGAAAATGACAAATTATTGGCAATTACTACTATTTCATTCGACATTGCAGGTTTGGAACTGTATTTACCTTTACTTAAAGGGGCTTGTCTTGTAATGACAGACAGCAAAACAACACGAGATCCTTTCCTGTTACTGGAATTGTTAGAAAAAGAAAAAATTACTATACTTCAGGGAACACCTACCACATGGAGTTTGTTGCTTGATGCCAATTGGGAACATCCACTTAAGTTAAAGGCCTTTTGTGGGGGTGAAGCACTTCCACTTAACCTTGCGAAACGTATATTATCCAAATGCGATTCGTTATGGAACTTGTATGGTCCCACCGAAGTTACAATTTGGTCAACAGTAAAAAAAGTTATAAAATCAGATGAACTTATTAGCATCGGAAAGCCAATCGCGAATACGCAGATTTATATATTAAATGAACAGAACCAACTTATGCCCCCAGGAACAATTGGTGAAATCGTAATTGGAGGCGATGGAGTAGCCAAAGGTTACTGGAAACGCCCTCATCTTACCGCAGATAAGTTTTTGACGAATCTTTTTGGAAAAAATGATAATGAAAGATTTTATCGTACCGGGGATCTGGGTAAATTACTTCCAACAGGAGAAATTCAATGCTTAGGCAGATTGGATGAACAAATAAAAATTCACGGTTATCGTGTAGAACCAGGCGAGATTGAACATATATTACTTAAACAAGAAAACGTTCAGGCAGCTGCGGTAATAGCTCGAGACAATCAGCTGAATGCTTATATAGTGCCAGTGAAAACTCTTGATAAAACCAGCGAACAGATCAGGCAATGGCGTAGTGCCTTAGCCAGTAGTTTACCATCATATTTGATTCCCAATGAATATAGAATACTGGATGCTCTTCCAACTACTCCCAATGGTAAGTTAGATCGTAAGGCACTAGTTGAACTTCAAGTTACCAAAAATACTACTTCTACTTCTCATTTTGCTCCCATAACAGAAATGGAAAGAGTAATCGCAACTATTTGGGAAGAATGCCTGTGTATAGATGCAGTGGGTATAGATAGTGATTTTTTTGAACTCGGAGGTCATTCTCTTATGGCCGTTAAGGTTATGTCCCGTCTGGAGCAAAAAACAGGATGCCGATATCCCGTTGCTACCTTGCTGGAATATTCTACTATAAAAAGGATGGCAATGTTGCTGGATAAGGAAGAGACATCTATAGTTGGTAATTCCTTGATACCCCTCAAACCGAAAGGCAATAAAACACCTCTTTACATTATCCATGGCGTAGGATTAAACGTAGTCAAATTCAATGATATGGTAAAATATCTGGATAAAGACCAACCAGTTTATGGTTTACAAGGCATGGGTGTTAGTGGACAAGATGAATATTTGAAAAGTGTACCAGAACTTGCCGCCCATTATATTACTAGTATCATAAAATCAAACCCAAAAGGACCTTACGCCCTTGCAGGGCATTCACATGGGGGGATTATTTCTTATGAAATGGCTCGCCAACTTACATCTCAAGGCAAAAAAGTAAGTATGCTTGCTATGTTGGACACCAGCCTGGAACCTTGTTCTTATTATTCTTCATATTTTCGAATATCACTTGCAAAAGTGGACTATCAGATCAAAAAAAAGCTTTTTGTTCTAAAAGAAATGAGCGAAAGTTGGGAGAATTTCAAATTTCATATAAATCGTTCAAAAAGAAATATGATTGATCGAATTTCTTGGAAACAAAATCCCGAAAGTGAATATCTTTTTAAAATAGAAAAGGCCAATGATAAAGTTGTGGAGCGCTATCAGTTAATTCCGGAGGACTTTGAGATAGATTTGTTTCGCGCAAAAGAATTTATGTTTTTTAAATACGATCCTGTTTATTTGGGTTGGAAAAATTTAGCCGTAAAAGGATTACATGTACATGAGGTACCAGGTGATCATTTGGACATGTTCTCACCCCCTTATGACAAGTTTATGGCAAATAGTTTACAAAGGGTACTGGACCAACGAAATTCCTGAATTTAAAAGGACTATATGGTTGCCAAACTTTGTGAGTTCAAATTAATTTTAAACTGTTTATAAATTTAGGTCCAGAAATTCTTGCATCCATTTTATCCTTAAATGCTATATGACATTTATATCTGTCGTCCAGAGGGATTTCTTTTATGAAAAAATGACTATGATTTAAAGTGGTTCTTTTACCAATTATTTCAAAAGATTGCAAAAACTCGATGATGCCGCTCCCCTGGGCTTTTAAAACTGCTTCCTTTTGGGTCCAATAATCAAAAAAAGAGGAAGTAACATCGTTTGCATAAATTACTTTTTTCAATTCATTATCCGTCATTTGTCCTTTAAAATCACCAACATCTATATCCTTTAAAATTTCTATATCTATCCCTATTTCAAATTGGTCTGATATAGCACAAACTACGATATCTCCTGAATGAGAAATGTTGAATTCTAAGTTTTCCCCATTCAGGTAAGGCTTTGAATTTGAATTAAAGTTCAACTCACTGATGTCTAATTTTTTTTCGAATTGTTTAAGACTGTACCTTAAAAGATATAAACCAAGTAATGATAACTGTGCGTCTTGCCATCTCCTGAAATTTTTAATTTTGTTCTGATAATTTTCGGGAAAGTCCATTGAAAATCTCTTTAAGAGCAAAGAATGACTATTCTCCTGAATAAAAGTATAATAGATACGAGTCATTTTTCGATTTTATTGTGAAATTCATCTATGTTTCCAACACTTTTAATTTGTCCTTTTTTATAGTATTCGGTTATAGTTTTGGGAAGTTCGGGTTCAATATGGACAGCTTTACAACCAACAGCAATACAAAAGTCAGAATTTAAATTTTAAATTTCAAACCTGTTAATTTTTTTTCTATCGTGAGTTTAAATTTTATGTGATTGTATAGTCTTTGAGCATTTAATTTCTTTGCCAGTCTCATCTATCGTGATTAAATAAAGGTTTCCGATGTTTAAATATAATATTTTTTATGTTTAATAAATATTATATATTACATTATTATTCAATTATTTAAGCGCTTGTTTGTGCAATGCGCTTAATCTTATTTTGATAATTATTTCATCGAATACCTTTTAATTAATGCATACAGTTCAGATTTACTAATAGGTTTCGAAATACAATCGTTACAACCCGCCTCCAATGCTTTCTCCCAGTCGCCAGACAGTGCATATGCCGTTTGTGCGACAATAACTACCTTTTTGTTTAACGTCCGAATCTGACGGGTTGCTTCATGCCCATTCAAAATACAGCATTTGGATATCCATCATCACCAAATCGATATCGGGATTATTGCGACAGGTCTCAATGGCTTCACGACCATTTATGGCTTGAAGAATATCTTTGGTTAAAGGATTAATCATAAATTTTAATAACATTCGGGATGTATTGTCGTCATCAACTACTAGTATTTTCAACTTTTCAGACTGATATATTTTATCTTCATTAATAACAAAAACCTGTTTTTTTTCTTCAATTCCATTATGGTAAGGAATAGTAAAACGGAATATTGACCCCTTTCCTGATTCGCTTTCAACCCATATTTTACCCCCAAATAATCCCAAAAATGCTTTTGCAATCGACAGCCCCAAACCGGAACCCTGACGTGCCTGTCTACTTGCAATGTCTGCCTGAATAAATCGTTTAAATATGGCTTCCTGCTCATCTGAAGGAATTCCAATAAGTAATACCGTTAAATTACTATTTCAAAACAGATCCTGAAATTTATGTAGAGGTCAAATAAAAGTACCTCACAGCATTATGGAAAAAATAAACATCACAAAAAGTAAATACATATTCTCCTACTAAAGCGAACAAACTAAATTTAAATGACAAAAAAATAATCCTGACTACATCTGCCGGCTCCCAGGGAATTGTATACTCAATAAATGCAGACGAAATATTGATTGGGAGTTTTGCGAACGCACGGGCGATCGTCGATTATCTAAAAAACAAAGATCCGGAGAAAATAACCCTTCTCGCCATAAGCAACCAGGCGATCGAGCCGGCAACAGAAGATGAGAAATGTGCCAAATACCTTAAATCCCAACTTGAGGACAGTAAAATGGATATGGATCAAATGTGGGACGAAATTATGAAATCAGGCGGCGCAAACCGCCTGAGAAGATTAGGGCAGGAAGACGATCTGGAATTCTGCCTTAAACTGGATACTCATAAGGTCATTCCAAAATTTGACCGGAAGACCGGAAAAATAACCGCTTTCAGGAACTCTCATTAATAGCAGTATGCCATAAGTTATTAAAACAAGCCTTTGCCGTTGCAAAATCAGGGATGATACGATAAAATTTATCGAAGTGTTTTGACAATAATAACACTTTTGAATTTAATTATTTTACTGGAAATAATTAAATTCAAAAGTGTTTAAAGTTTAAACCAAATTCATTTCTTGGAAATAATAGCCACCCATCCTCCACCTGGAGCCATATTTAGAAGAGCCGTCGTAGTATTTTCAAGGTCCATCGTTTTTATTTTATAATCTTGTGCATTTTTGGAGGCATTTATACCATCTTGCATTAATTCCATTGAATAGCTTCCTTCGGTAAGAAATGAAAGATCAACGGTGAATTCGCGAGGTGTCCAATCTGTCATGCCACCGACATACCAGTTATCTCCTTTTCGTCTTGCCACAATAATGTAATTAGAGACAGATCCTTCCAGCACTTTGGTTTCATCCCATACAGTAGGTATTTGGGTAATAAAATCTACGGTCTCCTGTTCTTTATTGTAGATTGTTGGTGACTCGCACAGCATTTGAAGAGGGGCATCAAACACCACATACATTGCTACTTGATGACACCTAGTACCCAAACTCATTGGCCGAGTGAAACGAGGAGCATAGTTTTTAAGATTGGTATTGACCATAGACCCGGGAGTAAAATCTATAGGACCTGTTGCCATTCTAATGAAGGGAATCGTTACGTTATGTTCCGGAGTAATGTTTGCACTCCACTTATTGTTTTCATTTCCTTTCACACCTTCATAATTAATAATGTTGGGCCAAACACGTTCAATACCAGCAGGTTTGAACGCTCCGTGATAATCAACCAGCATTTTGTATTTGGCAGCAGTTTCTGCTATTTTTTCAAGAGATTCAACCATATACTGGTCACTCCGCTGCATAAAATCGACCTTGATTCCTTTAGCTCCCCAGCCACAATACAACTTAAGAATGTTCTCCATGTTTTCGTCAAGTGGTTTTCACAATACCCAAAGTATGATGTCAACATCTTTCGATTTTCCGTACTTAAATCAAGATTTTCGTTTGATTCTAAAATCTCTGTAGTGGATTTCGTCCAACCCTCATCCAGTATAATATATTCGATGCCATTTTTAGAGGCAAAATCAATGTAATATTTATAAGTTTCAGTATTAATGCCTGATTCGAAATCAACATCATAAATATTATTTGCATTGTACCAGTCCCAAGCCACCTGCCCAGGTTTTATCCAGCTTGCATCAGCAATTTTAGAAGGATCTGAAAGTTTGGTAACCAAGTTACTTTCCACAAAGGTTCTGTCATCATCGCTAATCATAAAAACGCGCCATGGATACTTCCTATTACCCGAAACTTTAGCGATGTAATTGGCTTTTTCCTTTAATATCTGATTACGATCTGGAGATGACTCCTCATTGGGAATGGCTTTGAGGACATATTTTGGGTGGATTGCTTTCATCAATTCCGTTTTTGTTACCTCCAAAAACATGCCTGGATAACTTTGTAATGCTGCTTCTGTGAAAAGCACTTTCACATCACCTGTTTCAAACATTACAGGTAAACTGCAAAAATCACCCTTATTTAATTATGAAAGAGCTTTATTTAGGTACAAACGTTCATTATGAGAATACATAGAATCTTCTTTCGGGAAAAAAGATGTGGAACCTTCTGGAAAATCGATGGTGAATTCCTCGCTAACAACCACTTCACTCTTCCTATTATTGTCCACAAAACGGTAGGAAATACCATCATCATAAGCCCTGAAAATTAATTGATAATCTCCACGAAAACTCATAGTCAGTTGATTGTAATTGCTCTGAATTTTGGCATCCTTATAAGGTACTTGCGGTATAATTTCCTCGCTGAAAGAGTGGGATTTATTACTTTTTAGTTTTGGAAATCGTCCCAATACCCTTCCATTACCCATGTCCATCGAGATTGTAGATTTTTCAATAACAGCCTTTTGGTCGAAGATGGCAGACCATGAAATTCTATCAGAAATACTAAGTGTTACACTGATTCTATTATCTGGGGAATTGACAACCAGGTTTTGTGCTTTTAATGGACTTAGCAAGCTCAATTGAGCAATGAGTGCAAACGAAATGATTTTTAATAGTTTCTTCATATTTGATTTAATGTGTCCTAAACTGAAATAGGTTGACCCTTTTATTTAGCTAAAATAATATTTTCCAGTTTATTTCAATTCATATTCTATAATTCTATTTACTTGTTCAGCAATTGCATTATTATATTGGGGTTTTTCAAATGCCTTACAACATTGGCATCTATGCAACGTAAGCGAAATCGTAGTTGCATCTTTATCCACATTACCAAAAGTGGTCAGCGAGAGCAAATGTTGCTTACCCACTGACACCCTATGTTTTATGATTCATTGATGGATGTTAGTTCAATATAATTGCAATTCAAATTCGGCAATAAACAAGCTTAAATATTTTGCGACTCTTTTCTTAGTTAAACAACAGTAATCAAATAATTCGCTTGTCATTCTGAATTCATTTACGAACATTCCACATTGACTTCATTTCAAATACTTTTAATTTATTAATAAAAGGACCGTATTTATCTGAT
>Ga0307486_1000847_pt1 | contig 25671 bp, 26 predicted proteins | sample CBIW02metaG_FD_203663 | JGI IMG/M metagenome (GOLD analysis project Ga0307486, IMG submission 203663) | Sea-ice brine microbial communities from Beaufort Sea near Barrow, Alaska, United States - CBIW 0.2 | ecosystem: Environmental > Aquatic > Marine > Coastal | place: USA: Alaska | collected...
ATTGCCTATCAGGAACTGGGGCATTATCTTAAATCAGTTCCTTACGATCTATGAAAAAAGGGTCAGACTTTAAAAAAGTCCAACCCCTGTTATTTTAACTTTACACACTTTGCGGGATAGTGTCAAATCAACAGTCGGAATTTAAGAGACGCCAACTCATTCGGCACCAGATGAATAGCATGTAGTAACTAAAAATTCTGTATATTTACAGATCTAAGCGGTTTTGAAGCTTGAGGGTCTATTAACTAACACTAATTACCGTTTAGGGAAGATTGAAAGATGATTATATGATGATTGTGCTTTGTGCAGTCTGGAAAATGGATGCCACCCAATGACATTTTTAATAAAAATTTAGATTGTCATTGAAAGAGACCTTTAACTAGGTCTCTTTTTTTATACGTATTTTTAAACCCAATGAATTATAGATTGCTAAATTTGCATGACGGGTTAAATTAAAAATCAATGGCGAAAATTCTTATAGTTGAAGATGATGTTCCTTTTGGAACCATGCTTAAAACTTTTTTAATCAAGCGCGACTATAAGGTTGAATTGGTTTTTTCTGGCTTAGAGGCTTTTAAAAAACTAAAAGAGCATACTTTTAACCTGATTCTTTCTGATGTTCGGTTACCCGATACCAGTGGGCTTGATATTTTAAAAGAGGTAAAGGCAGAAAATGCCGAAACCCAGGTTATTATCATGACCAGCTACGCCGAAATTAGTATGGCGGTAGAGGCTATGAAGAATGGTGCTTTCGATTATGTTTCCAAGCCTTTTAGACCTGAGTCTATTCTACAAACCATAGAAAATGCTTTAACCCATACTCAGGTGCAACCCACGGCACTGAAAAAAGCTGAAAAATCACAAAAATCTACCTTCTCAAAAGACATTAGTTTTGTAAAAGGTGTGAGTGAGGCAGCGATAAAATTAAGCGATTATGTAGAACTAGTTGCCCCTACAAATATGTCTGTTTTAATAATGGGCGAGAGTGGTACTGGAAAAGAGCAGGTGGCAAAAAGTATTCACCGGCAAAGTAAACGCGCAGGTGCTCCTTTTATAGCTGTAGATTGTGGTGCAATTCCTCGCGAATTGGCTTCCAGTGAATTCTTTGGTCATTTAAAAGGCTCATTTACCGGGGCTATCAACGATAAAACCGGACATTTTGAGGCTGCTAATGGCGGTACGCTCTTTCTTGATGAAATAGGAAATCTTAGTTATGAGTTGCAGGTACAATTATTACGCGCCCTTCAGGAAAGAAAGATTAAACCAGTAGGAAGTAATAACGAAATACACGTAGATATCAGGGTGATTACTGCTACCAACGAGGATCTTACACAAGCGGTAAAAGACGGGGAATTTAGAGAAGATCTCTACCATCGTCTCAATGAATTTTCAATTAAAGTTCCGGCTTTAAAAGAGCGAAAAGAAGATTTAATGATTTTCGCAGAGTACTTTCTAGATGAGGCTAATGTTGAACTTGAAAAAAATGTAATCGGTTTCACTGATAGTGCTATTGATGCATTCAAAAATTATAACTGGCCGGGAAATCTTCGGGAATTAAAGAATATGGTGAAACGGGCAGTTTTACTCACACAAGATGATATGATTCCTCTAAAAGTGCTTCCACACGAAATCGCAACTGCTACTCAGTCTAATACTGAAACCGAATATAGCTTGTTTAAAAATAAAAATGAAGAACAGCTTATTTTAGACGCTTTGGAGAAAGCCGGAGGAAATAAAAGTAAAGCCGCGAGGTTGTTGTCCATAGACCGAAAAACCCTCTACAACAAGTTGAAGCAATACGGAATTAAACTTTAATTTCCTGCTCCAATTCTTCCATTAAGTTTAAAATATCTCTTTTAAGTTGCAGAAATTCTTCTTCTGAAAAAACTTCGTTTTGCTCCAGTCTTTCAAATTGTCTGGCCTGGTGCATTGCATTTATTTGCTTTAACATTGGCACCATTTTGTGAGCCAGGCGTGCTACTTCTTTCGCGTCATTATTCTTTCGCGCAACAGCAATAAGCTCAATTTGTGATCTGGAACTTTCAATAAAAGCTTCTAAAATGGTTTGCACAGCTTTTTGATCTCCTGCCGAAAAATCATAAATATCCTGAAGATCGTAATTGTTATTTCTTGAATGCTGAAGGTTGCTATTAACCTTTTCTTCAAGCTCAAGTTTAAATATTTCAGCTATACATTGTTGTAGTCTTCCCGGTTTGTAGGGTTTTAAAAGGCTCTTGTTAAAGCCGGCGAGTTTGTATGTTTCTGCATCAACATCTGTTCTGCCTGATAAAGCGATAACCGGTAATTCCCCAACTTTATACTTTTTTCTAATATTTTTAATTAGGTCAAAACCATCCATTTCAGGCATTTGTATGTCGGTTAATACCAGCGAATATTTATTGGTTTCCAATTTTTTAAGTGCCTCATTTCCATTTAATGCGGTGTCGCATTGCATCCCCATAGATTTCAGCAATTCCCTGGTTAATGAAAGCTGCGATGGCTCATCGTCCACGATAAGCGCAGTCTTTCCTGAAAGATCGGGTATTTCTGGTGTAGTCGATATCTCAGGAACTTTAGATTCTTCGGGGGCTAATTTTATTACCGGAAGGAATATCGTAAACTCACTCCCTTCGCCTTGTTTACTTTTAAGTTTTAGTTCGCCTTTAAGGAGTTCGGTGAGACTTTTTGTAATAGTAAGTCCAAGACCGGTACCACCATAAGCCTTTTCTATTTTTGTGTTTTCCTGAGAAAATTCTTCAAAAATCTCCTCCTGTTTTTCTTTGGAAATCCCAATTCCGGTATCTTTTACTGAAATAATAAGGCAATAACTATCTTCAATCTCCTTTTTAAGATGAATACCAACTCTTATTTCCCCCTCGTGAGTAAATTTACATGCGTTAGTTATTAGATTGGTGATAATCTGTTTTATTCTAAAGGGATCACTAAGAACTTGAGTATCGGTTTCTTCTGAAGCTTCAAAAATAACCTCAACATTTTCATTCTTTGTTGCCGGTAAAGAATTATAAACGGTATCTTTTATGAGTTTGGCAGGGTTAAAGGGCAATTTTTCGATAGTCATTTTTCCGGCTTCCAACTTGGAAAGGTCCAATAGATCATTAACCAAATGAAGAATAAAATTAGAGGATTTTTTCACCTGATCCATATAATGGGATTGCTTGGTATTTAGCGAAGACTTTTCAATAAGATCGGTATAACCAATAAGGGTGTTTAATGGAGATCTTAGATCGTGGGTGATGGCTGCCATAAATTGTTCCCTTCTTTTTAAAAGGGTTTCCGCAAAATCCTTGGCTTCTTCCAGCTGTCTCCTGTATTTCTGACTTTTGGTTATGTCCTGAATAATAAGAATTAGCGATAATAAAATTATTAGAAAGCTCACAATTCCTGCAATAAGAAAGATTTGAGAACTTTCCTTGATCATATTATCTGAAACTTTAGCCCGTTGTATGGAGGCTGCACGTTCTTCTAACTCTATTTTTGAAAGCAAACGTCTTAACTGCTGATTGATCGTCATATCGTTCATAAGGAATTCTTCTTCCTTCTTGTCAACGGTATTTTGAAATCTTCTGTTGGCAATTTCAAGCTCGCTCAGGACATTTCTAACCGACCCAATTATGGAATCTGCAGTGCGATTGGTGAGTTGTTCTGCATTATCTTCTCTCGAATATTCCAACCATCTAATTAATAACCTGCGTTGATGTGGTTCCAGGTTAGAAAAACGCTGCCTGTAATTATAATCATCAAAAGAAGGATCTACTTTTCTCAGTTCATTTAAAACCTGGGAATAATAGTTTTGATTGCGCTGCTGTTCTCTCAACTCGTAGAGTTCCTGTAAGTTGGTTGTTTTATCGGAAAGTAATTCTGAAATACTATCCAGTTCATTTTTCATAGAACTTTCGGCATAACTGGATTTCAAACTTTGTATATCGAGTTGGATGCTATCAATTTGATTTTGATATTTTTCCAGGTCAGCATCATTTCCTGTTTGAATAAGCTGTCTGCTTAAATTTTCAGTTTCATAAAGGCTGGTAGTAATATCGCTCAGCATAAAAAGCTGCTCGTTATTGTTACTATTATTCTCTGAAACCTGGCTAAAAGCAACAACCTGGTTCCATACAAACCATACAGCAATAGCGGCTAGGGCGGCTACCAGAAGATATCCGCCAATCACTTTGTAGGTAATAGACCGCTTTGTATTTCGCATAAATTTATTGCTGCCAAAATTACACCATTTAAACGAATTGAAATAAAATTATGGAATTTCCATAAAAGCGTTATACATTTGCGGTAATCTCAAAGGGGTGCCGCTTAAGTGTGGCTGAGATCATACCCAAAGAACCTGGGCAGGTAATGCTGCCAAGGGACACGCGCAAGTAGCGTAAACGTATGTTACTCCTGAAAATGCCAAAACACCGGTGGGCAATTTCAGGATTTTTTTTATCTAATTTTTAACCAAAGAATAATAGCCCCTTTTATTCGTAAATAATTTATTGCGAATGAAATCTTTATTATTTTTTACCGGCCTCTGCCTAATTTCGCTGCAAGCCGTAGCTCAAACTCACATTTTAAAAGGAACAGTTACCCGTGGTGAAACTCCCGTAGAGGGAGTGGCAGTTTATGCCGTAGAATCTGGCGAAGGCACTGCTACCGACGCAAATGGAAGGTTCAGCCTTCAGCTTGAAGAAGGTGAGTATACGCTTGTATTTTCCTATGGAAATCAAAAAATTCTAAATGTAAATCTTGATCAGGAAAAAACGCTGAATGTGGATCTTGCTGATGCTGAGGAAGTGCTGGATGAGGTTTTTCTCTCTTCAGTAAGGGTAACGGCGCAATCGCCCATTACTTACAGCAATCTGAGCAATGAGGAGATTGAAGATCGCAACCTGGGCCAGGATATTCCGGTGCTAATGAATTATATGCCAAACGTGGTAACCACCAGTGACGCCGGTGCCGGCGTTGGCTATACCGGTATAAGGGTGCGTGGAAGCGGCCCAACCAGTACTAATGTTACCATAAACGGAATTCCTTACAACGATGCAGAAAGTCTTGGAACGTTTTGGGTGAATTTAGGAGATTTTGCCTCTTCAGTAGAAAATCTTCAGCTGCAACGAGGTGTGGGAACTTCTACAAATGGCGCAGGAGCTTTTGGGGCCAGCCTTAATATTTTAACCGATGGTTATAGCAAAGAAGCAAATGCCGAAGTAGCCAATAGTTACGGTTCTTTTAATACCCATAAACATACGGTGAAATTTAGTACGGGCCTTATGGATGATCATTGGGAATTTGCCGGCCGTGCGTCGCAGATAAAGAGCGATGGATATATAGATCGAGCCAGTAGTGATTTAAAATCTTATTTTCTGCAAGGGACTTATGTAGATGAGAATACCCTTATAAAAGCAATCACTTTTGGCGGAAGTGAAAGAACCTATCAGGCTTGGTATGGAATTGATGCCGAAACTCTCGAAAATGACAGAACCTATAATCCTGCCGGAGTTTATACAGACGAGGAGGGGAATACTAAATTCTACGACAATCAAACCGATAATTACAAACAGGATCATTATCAGTTACTTTGGAACCAGGAATATAACAAAAACTGGTCTTCTAACCTTGCTTTTCATTACACTTACGGGCGTGGGTATTACGAGGAATATGAAGAAGACGCTACTTTAAATGAATTCGGACTTGAAAACTTTCAGGCTGAAGGTGAAGAAGTTACTACTTCAGATCTTGTAGGAACCAAATGGCTGGATAATCATTTCTACGGAAGCGTTTTCAGTCTGAATTACCAGGACCAGGACTGGGATGTTATTTTTGGTGGAGGCTGGAACCGATATATCGGTGATCACTTTGGAGATGTGATTTATACTCGGTTTGCTCGAAATAACGATCCTTACGAGCCTTATTATGAAAATACAGGTACAAAAACTGATTTTAATTTCTACGGAAAAGCTACTTACGCGGTTTCAGAAAAACTTGCCGCTTATTTAGATCTGCAGATAAGAACTATAGATTATGAAACTGAAGGAATGTTATCTGAAGGAAATGAATTCATGATAGATGATCATTTTACTTTTTTTAATCCCAAAGCCGGATTAACCTATGCTTTAAACGATCAGAATCAATTCTATTTCTCCTACGCCCGTGCCAATAGAGAGCCAAGACGTAGCGATTACGAAAACGGGGAGCCAGAGCACGAAGAATTAAATGACTTTGAATTGGGATGGAGGCATAATACGCCTTCGGTTCAACTAAACACGAACCTTTACTTTATGGATTATCAAAACCAATTGGTGCTAACCGGGGGTATAGACGATGTTGGTGCATTTATAAGAGAGAACAGTGGAAATAGTTACCGTTTAGGTTTGGAAATAGATGCGGTTATAAGACTTTCTGAAAAATTATTTGTGAGACCAAACCTTGCGTTAAGCCGAAACAAAAACGTAGATTTTGTCTCTACCTGGAATGGTGAACTGGTTGATTTTGGTGAAACCAATATTTCATTTTCTCCTTCTATAGTAGGTGGAAACCGACTTACCTATTTGCCGACAGAAGGACTGGAGTTAAGCTTTCTTTCAAAATATGTAGGCGAACAATATATGAGTAATATTGAAGCTGAAAATTCTAAGCTGGATGCCTATTTTGTGAACGACTTTAATATTCAATATACCTGGAGAAATGCACCTCTTTTTAAAGAAGTTGTATTTACAGGGCTTGTAAATAATATTTTTGGAGAAGAGTATGTTTCTAATGGTTATTACTACACTTTTAACATAGAAAACCCAGATACTGCAACAGGTTTAGAAACCTTAGATGGCGCAGGATACTATCCGCAAGCCACTACAAACTTTTTAGCCGGAGTTACCCTAAAGTTTTAATTTGTTTGTCGCCTCTCTCCTCCTTTATATGGGGGGTGAGAGGTTTTAATTATAAACCTCAATCATATTACCACGGCGTTCAATGCGGTAAGGTTTCATTGAGTATTGGCCTTCGCCTTCCAGTAATTCGCCGGTGATGATATTATAAGAATTTCCGTCCTCACAATTACAGGTAGCGGTAACACCTTCTACCGTCATTGCCGAGCAATTATTTGGTGGGTGGTTTGGGTCGCTTAATTCAAAAGCAGTGTATTGCGAATTATTAATATTATAAACAACAACACCCCTTATGCCTCTGTTATAAGTTACAAAGCTATTGCCGGGGAATTGGAGGTCGTTATATTCTTGAAAGTCTAAGTTTAGTTGAAGACTGAAATTCAAATCTATAAGGTTTGGGTTATTAAGGATATTATCGTCATTGCCGGAACAAGCGCTAAAAAATGCTGAAAATAAAAGCAAAAAGAGAGGTTTCTTCATAATATCGGCAATTATTTCGCTAAATAATATTATTGTTTTCAAGGCGTAAATTTATTATATTTGTTAAACAAATCCCGTCGTGCTATGGGATTTTTTGTATTTATAAACGATGAAGTTATGAGCAAAGTATCTTATTATACTGAAGAGGGGCTAAAAAAGTTGAAAGATGAACTAAATCAACTACGAGACATAGAACGTCCAAAGGCTTCTGAAGCTATTGCCGAGGCCCGGGATAAAGGAGATTTAAGTGAGAATGCCGAATATGACGCCGCTAAGGAAGCACAGGGACTTTTGGAAATGAAGATTTCTAAACTAGAAGAGGTAGTTGCAAATGCAAGGGTGATAGACGAATCTCAATTAGATACCTCAAAAGTACTGGTGCATTCCCACGTAAAAATAAAGAACCAAACTAATGGTGCTGAAGTGGATTATAAACTGGTAGCCCAAAGTGAAGCCGACTTGAAATCGGGTAAAATCTCGGTAGATTCCCCAATTGGTAAAGGTTTGCTAGGAAAGAAGGTTGGTGATACAGCAGAAATTGATGTGCCTAACGGAACTATGAAATTTGAGATTTTGGAAATCTGGAGAGAGTAAGTTTTCGGTTTTTAACAGTTTAAAAAATCCTTTTCCAATACCTTTAACTAAGGTTCTGTGAAAAGGATTTTATATTTAATTACTAACCAATTCAGATAGTATTATGGCCAGTTTATTTACTAAAATCGTAAAGGGAGAAGTGCCTGCATATAAAATTGCAGAAGACAGTCAGTTTTTGGCTTTTCTTGATATAAACCCTAATTCTAAAGGACACACGCTCTGTATTCCGAAGAAAGAAGTCAACAAAATCTTTGATTTGGAAGAAGAAGTGTACCAGGAATTGATGCGTTTTTCCCGAAAAGTAGCGATCGCCTTAGAAAAAACCGTGGATTGCAAGCGGGTGGGAATGGCCGTTGTTGGTCTTGAAGTTCCGCATGTTCACGTTCATCTTATTCCGCTAAATAATATGAGTGATATGGATTTTTCCAAAAGTGTGAAAATGGAAGATGAAGAATTCAAACAATTGGCAGAATCTATTCACGTTAACCTGTAATGAAAGCCGAAGTTTATAAATTAGAGCTCGAGCTCAGAATAGATTGGAGTGATTTAGACATGTACAAGCACGTGAATAATATCTCTTTTATGCGCTATATGCAGTCTGGTCGTGTGAATTTCTGGGAAGCTTCAGGTATTTACAAGATGTATGAAAACACCAACATGGGAACAATGTTGGTTTCTACTCATTGTGATTTTAAAAAGTCGCTTTATTATCCCGGGAAAGCTGTAGTAAAAACTAAAATCGATTTTATAAAAAATTCCAGTTTTGGTTTAAAACATCTCATTCTAAATGAAGCCGATGAGGTTTGCGCCGAAGGAAAGGATGTAGTGGTTTGTTATGATTTTGAAAAAGATAAAACCTTTAGAATACCTGAGGATTTAAGAGAACAGCTTTCTAAATTCTAAACTTTTCGAAGGGAAATTTTAAAAGTAGTTCCTTTTTTCAATTCGCTTTCGGCTACTTTGATCCTACCGTGGTGATAGCCTTCAATAATTCGTTTTGCTAAAGATAAGCCAAGACCCCAGCCCCTTTTTTTTGTAGTATGGCCGGGTTCAAAAATTAATTTGAACTTACTTTTGTCCAGTCCCTTTCCTGTGTCCTTAATAAATATATGTGCCCACTTTTGATCTTCTTGTATTTCGATGTGCAATTTTCCTTTTCCTCGCATAGCATCTATGGCATTTTTTACCAGGTTTTCTATGGTCCAGCTGTAAAGCTGCTTATTTAACATAACAGGGATATAACCTTTAGGAACATTAATAGAGAACTCGATTAGTCGCGAACTTCTTGTTTTTAAATAATCGAAACTAGTTTGAGTAGCTTCGATAATATTTGTTTTTTCAAGAATCGGAGAGGAGCCTATTTTAGAGAACCGCTCGGTAATGGTTTCAAGACGACTAATGTCTTTTTCCATTTCAACAATGTAAGACTCATTTACATTTTCCTGCTTCAGAATCTCGGTCCAGCCAATAAGGGAAGATAACGGAGTGCCAATTTGATGCGCAGTCTCTTTAGCCATCCCGGCCCAGAGCTTGTTTTGTTCGCTGTTTTTTGTGGTGGTATAGAAAAAATAAACTACCCCAATAAAAAGAAAACCTATAAGGACCAACCCAACCGGATAATACTTAAGGCTGTTAAGTACTGGTGAATTTCCGTAATAAATATATTGTTTATCCCCATTTCCAAGATTGATAATTATCGGTGCATTTTCCTCCTTTAAGCTAGCTAGAAGTTGTTCCGACTGTCTCTCGTTTTCTAATTTATCAGGGTCAATATTGGTAGTGTAGGCAATTTCTCCATCTGTGTCGGTATGTATTATGGGAATAGTGGTATTATTATTTAGAATTTCGAGAATAAGATCAAGATCGGCATCCGCCGGCGCTGGGTCCCGGTCTAAAGCTTCCTGGGCTTTTGCCCAGATATTCATTTTAGCCCGTTCATCTTGTTTTAAGCGCTGAAAGAAAATACTGGTATTCCATAAAACGAGCCCTACTACTATAAGGCATGAAATAATAATAAACCAGCGATTAAAATTGCGTTCGTCTGTGAAGTTCATACAGGCCTTTGAGCTTTTAAGGATTTAAAGATAAGCGTTTTTAAACGAATTTTATTGCGTGCTGTGGCTTTTCATTCCCTGTTGGTTTCGTTACCTTTGCCAAAAAATAAGTATGCTTACAATAGATCCTAAAGAGGTGAGCACGGGCAAGCTTCATCGTTATTTGCTGGGTGCCATTGGCCCACGGCCTATTGCTTTTGCAAGTACCATTGATACTGAAGGACGTCCAAATTTATCGCCTTTCAGTTTTTTTAATGTTTTTGGATCTAATCCACCTACTTTAATATTTTCTCCCGCCAGAAGAGGGCGTGATAACACGGTAAAGCATACCTACAACAATGTTAAAAATATAGATGAGGTGGTGATCAATATTGTAAATTACGATATTGTTCAGCAAATGTCACTTTCCAGTACGGAATATGCCAAAGGCGTAAATGAGTTTGAAAAAGCAGGATTTTCAATGTTGAAATCTGAACTTGTGAAACCCTTTCGGGTGGCTGAATCGCCGGTACAATTTGAATGTAAAGTGAAACAGGTTATTGAAACCGGCCAGGAAGGCGGTGCAGGCAATCTTGTGATTTGTGAGGTCCTTAAAATGCATATCAATGAAAGCATTTTGGACAAAGACGGATTTATTGATCAGCATAAAATAGATCAGGTGGCCAGAATGGGCGGCAATTGGTATACCCGGGCGAATATGGGAATGTTCGAGGTGCCAAAACCACTTTCCAGTTTAGGGATAGGGGTAGACGCTATTCCTTCGGAAATTAGGGAAAGTAAAACCTTAACCGGAAATGATTTGGGTAAATTGGGGAACGTAGAGACGCTTCCAAAAGACGAGGAAATTGCAAGCTTTATAGCTGAAAATAAAGATCTGGCAGAACTTGTAAAGACAAATAACAAAAAAGATATTCATACCCGGGCACAATTGTTTTTAGAGGAAAACAATACCGATGCTGCCTGGAAATTATTATTAGCAAAAACAGATTAAGATGGAAGTACAAGGCAAGATTAAATTAGTTGGAGAAACCAAGACCTTTGGGAATAACGGTTTTAGAAAGAGAGAAGTTGTAATAACTACCGAAGAGCAGTATCCACAACATATTATGATAGAATTTGTTCAGGATAAAACCGATTTGCTTAATAGCTTTCAGGTAGGACAACCGGTAAAGATTGGAATTAACCTAAGAGGTAGAGAATGGGTGAGTCCGCAAGGCGAAACCAAATATTTTAACTCTATCCAGGGTTGGAGAATAGAAAATCTTCAGGCAGATCAATCGACAGGTGGGGAAAATGTGCCGCCACCAGATAATTTCGAGCCTGCAAATAACCTTAATGAAGAAGATTACGACGATCTTCCTTTTTAGGGAGTTTTAGAAAAATTCGATTCAAATTATAAAAAGCTTAGCATCATATTAAGATAGCTAGGCTTTTTCTTTTTGTACTTTTCTCTTTCACTTTTAATCCCCGCAAATTGCATTTCTTACAACATAACGAAAAATTTCCGCCCATATCGGAAGCGGATGAACAGGGACTTTTAGCTATTGGGGGCGAGTTGAGCATTCCGCGTTTAATCTATGCTTATAACCACGGAATTTTTCCCTGGTACGATGCTTCCCAGCCTTTGCTTTGGTGGAGCCCAGATCCCAGGATGGTGCTTTTTCCGGAGAAACTGAAAGTTTCTAAAAGCATGAAGCAATTGCTGAAAAAGGATGCTTTTGAAGTAACTTTTAATAAAGATTTTAAAGCCGTTATCGAAGCCTGCGCGGAAATTAGACGGGACGGCCAGCACGGTACCTGGATTACTCAAGAAATGATAGATTGCTATATTGAATTGCATGAATTCAATATTGCTCATTCGGTAGAAGTATGGCAGGAAGGAAATCTGGTAGGTGGACTTTACGGAATTTACCTAATGGATAAAAAAGTGTTTTGTGGGGAAAGTATGTTTACAAAAGCCAGCAACGCTTCAAAATACGGTTTCATCACTCTGGTTAAAAAGCTAAGAGAAGAAGGCGTAAAACTTATAGATTGCCAGGTTTACACAAGACATTTGGAAAGTTTGGGAGCTGAAGAAATTTCACGGGATGATTTTTTAGAATACTTAAAGCTTCCATTTCAGGAGTAATAATTAAAGCGATAAAATAATTTCACTGGTAATGAACAATTCGCTGGCCGGATCTCCGGTATAATCTTCATAACGATATTGTAAGCCTAAAGTAGCCTTGGTTTTTGCCCAAATCTCATTTCCGAGGGCTACGGAAAATCGTTGTTCTAATTTAGGTCGTTCTTCACTTCCAACACTGAATAAGGCTTCAGTATTTCCAATTATAAAAAATTCATTTTGGTCTACTCGTTGTCCGCTTAAAGGCAATTCTACTGAAAATCGATAACGGGTTCTATAAGTAGTGATCTCCCTTAAACGTTGCTCAAAACGCGTACGGTGAGCCACCTTTAAAGAATTATATTTTCGAGAATGTCCAAACTGTTCTACAATTCTTACTTCGTCCTGGCTATCTGAATCAAAAATTTCTTTAAAACGGTATCTTACACCTAAACTCAATTTGCTATAAAAACCAACTTCGTAGCTGGTGAAATGCGAAAGCTGAAGGTGCTGTGCATCAAAATTATATTCCCCGTCTTCGTAAATTATATCCCTGTTAGATAAATTGAAGTTATAAGACCAGCGAGAATCAGGGTCTATATTTACCGTAAAATCGGGATCTATTAGCATGCTAAAATTTTCCTGGGCCTTAATATTTTGAATTCCCAGGAATACAAAAATCAGGAAAAGTAAAACTGAGGATTTTTTAGAAGATAAGATAGTCATAAGAATTTCTTAGTATTTCCCGTTCATTTTTAAATTGCCCATTTTCATCAAAAAGCATTTCATATTTTTTCAATTTACCCTTGTTTTTCACCGCCACTATTATTTCATAATTATCAGGCTGTTGCGTATCAAACGAAAGAGATTTTAAGAATAATTTTTCAGCAGCACTTTCACTTGCAGAATTTGGTAAATATTGCGCCTGAATTTTCTCCAGCTTATGCCGCTCTTGATTTTTCTCCAGATAAGTTTGAATGTTTTCAAGGGTTTTTTCTGGAAGTTGCTTTTCTTTTAAAGTAACTTCAACATCCTGCAGTTTTCCGTCTTTGCCAAATTCTACACTAAAAATAGAACGTTTAAACTTAAACTTGGTTTCATAACTCACATCTTCACCATCGGTCTGGTAATAATAGCGTAACCTTTTAGCCTTCTCGGGAATTTTTTCAATTAAAAAGAATGCGTTCTCAGGCATTTCTTCCCGATCTATACCTTCTTCTTTTTCCATCTTTTTATCCTGAGCTTTTGCCAGGGCAGTAAAAAGTATAAACGTTATTATAAATAGTTTTTTCATCTGCTAATAATTTTAATTCCTGTATAGGAATTCAACACAGGCGGCTATTGGTTATTGCCGGTACAGTCCTGGTTTATTTTTCCAGTTTTTTAACTTCTTTATGTCTAAAACAGGATACCTCATGATCATTTACGATCCCTGTGGCCTGCATATGAGCATATATTACCGTTGAGCCTACAAATTTAAAGCCTTTTTTCTTTAAATCTTTGCTTAATTTGTCGCTTACATTGGTAGTTGCAGGTGCTTCCTTATAATTTTCTACTTGATTTTGTACAGGGCTTCCGTCCACATAGCTCCAGATATATTCACTAAAACTTCCGTACTCTTCCTGAATCTTTATAAAGTTTTGGGCGTTGGTCACAGTGGCTCGCACCTTTAATTTATTCCGAATAATTCCCGCGTTTTCCAGTAGTTCCTGAATTTTGTCTTCGGAATAATTAGCGATCTTTTTATAGTCAAAATCATCAAAAGCTTCTCTGAAATTTTCCCTTTTTCGTAAAACTGTAATCCAGCTTAAACCTGCTTGAAATGTTTCGAGGATAAGGAATTCAAAAATAGTATCGTCATCATAAACAGGAACGCCCCATTCATTATCGTGATAAGTTTCATAGAGTTCGTCACCTTCACACCAACCACAACGGTTTAATTTTTTCATTGGTTTGTAATTTTAATCTTAATTTGGGAATTCACAGGCTTATAATCATTTTCCTGTATAACGCTATTTCTTGTTTCCAGCATTATGCTGCATTATGGTTTAAAATTGTAGGTAATCGTGCCGGGTTGTTCGCTTCTTCCGGCAAGAGATGAAAATACAGCATTTGCGGCATATTCCAGTGCATTTTCTGTTAAGCATTCGTTATCTGAATTGGAACTCGCTTTGTTAATTGAAGTGTCAATTACCCGTCCTTCAGCGTTGACCGTAATATTTACCACGATTTTCCCGGAGATATCGCAAGTGTAGATAGGATTTGGAATAAAGATGGCATTTCTTCCGCGAAGCGAGAATGAAATAGAGCTATTTCTTAAACTTCCGGATTGAGTAGAAATATCTTTTGAAGAATCATCTCCATCAGAACTTTCTTTGGTTTCTGATTTGCTTCCTGTAGCGAAAGTACCTTGCGTAGAACTTTCAGTTTCATTTTCTGAACTTTCTTCCTGTTGGGCGCTGTTTTGCTCCAGTATTTCGTCTAACTCCCGATTAAAATTTTCTTCCCTGGCTTCCTGGTTTTCATTAAATGCCCTGTGAGTTTCAGGAGAATTTTGGGTGGTTTGAGATTCTGGTTCTTCCTCTGGAATTTCTTCTTCAGTTTCCTCTTCGGGTGTATATTCTTCTATCTCCACCAGCATTTCCCGCTGAATTTTCTGTTTCTGTGATAGGTTGAAATTATAAAGACCAAGAATCAACACCGAACAAAAGAGTACGGTTATAATGAGGGCTTTATGTTTATCGAAAAAATCCATGCTATAAAACAAAACCTGAAGTGTTTTATTTTATGCTGAAGGTAATAATTTTTCAAAAGATGAAAGATCTAGAGCATCTTCTATAGGGAATTCGCCAACCCGGGTGCGTTTCAGGGAAGAGAGGTAGGCGCCAGAGCCTAGTGCGATCCCAAAATCGTTGGCCATACTTCGTATGTAGGTGCCTTTGCTACAAACTATTTTAAAATTTACTTCAGGAAACCTGGGGGCATCAACTTCAAATTTGTGAACAGTAACCGGCCTGCTTTCTAACTTTACTGCTTCTCCTTTCCTGGCATATTCATAGAGGCGTTTTCCATCTTTCTTTAATGCCGAGAAGACCGGAGGTGTTTGTTCTATTTCTCCCGTAAGTTGAAGAGCGGCTCCAAGTAAATCTTCCTCTGCAATATGGCTTGTTTCAAAAGTTCTATCCACTTCGGTTTCCATATCATAAGAAGGCGTGGTTGCACCCAGGGTAAAAGTACCGGTATATTCTTTTTCGGTTCCTTGCAGCTTAGGGATTTTTTTTGTGAATTTCCCTGTACAGATAACTAAAACTCCGGTAGCTAAAGGATCTAATGTACCGGCGTGGCCTACTTTAATTTTTTTTATTCCGCAGCTTTTTCTAATTAACCAGCGCACCTTATTAACCAGCTGAAAAGAGGTCCACTCTAAAGGCTTATCGAAAACCAGGATCTGGCCATTTTTAAAATCTTCAGGAGTGAATTTTTCAATTTCTGTGGTCATAAAAGTTTTTTGTTTTTTAATTATAGTAAGCAACGGTTATAGAAACTATTCCGGCAATAAAACAGTAAATAGCAAAATAAGAGAGTTTACTTTTCTTTACAATACTAATCATCCAGGTACAGGCAGCAAGTCCAGCTATAAAAGAAGCAATAAAGCCAATGGCCAGAACGGAAAAAGAAGTGGTACTTTCCATTAGATTTCCCTCTAAAAGATCTTTGGCAATCTTTCCCAGAATTAAAGGAACTACCATTAAAAAAGAAAATCTCGCAGCTTTGGTTTTATCATTTCCTAATAATACCGAAGTAGAAATTGTAGCACCACTTCGGGAAATTCCCGGTAGAATTGCGATAGCCTGCGAAACTCCTATCACAAAAGCATTGCTGTAACTTACCGGTTTGAAGGTGTTCTTTGCTTTGTCTGCAAGCCATAACAATAGGGCAGTGATAATAAGCATAAATCCGACAAATATTATATTTCCACCAAATAGCATCTCTAATTCTTCTTCAAAGAAAACTCCGATAACTGTAGCAGGAATCATAGAAATAACAATTTTCAGTGAAAATTTAAACTCATCATTCCATTTAAATTGGAAGAGTCCTTTAAAGATTTCTACTACATCTTTTCTAAAAACAACTACGGTGCTTAGTGCCGTTGCAGCGTGGAGAATGACCGTGAAAAGTAAAGATTCACGAGGAATACTATTATCGCCTAACAATGCTTTACCAAGCTCAAGGTGCCCACTGGAGGAGACAGGTAGGAATTCGGTTAGCCCCTGGATTATTCCCAGAATGGCAGCATCTAATTCGTTCAATGGAGGTTACTTTTTGGGATTTAATAAAATAGCATATACCTCTATAGCGAAACCAAGAAGTACTAAAGTTGGAGCAAGCCGTATGCGCTGAAAATTATAGATATCAGGGTTAAATGAGTTTGGATTATCACTGCCGCCGCCGGCCATAAGAATAAAACCCAAAGCGATTACCGCAAGCCCAATAAACATGAACTGATAATTCTTTTTTTCAAAAATGAAATACTTTTTATGATCTGTAGGTTGCTGTTCTTTACTCATAGGAATGTAATAATGGCTAAGAGACTGATTTAAAAATATGTTTCTCAGTTTAAAGTTTCAAAATTAACCAATTTAAGTCAAAACAATAGTAAGCTTAATAACTAATATTTAAGAATAAAAAAAGCCATACGGTAGTGCGTATGGCTTAATCTTGGGCAACTTTATTAATTAAGCTGCATGATAAATGTTGTAATGATTCAAGATTTCTTGATAGAAATCCATGCTCTTTTCATCTTTCTTTAAACAGGATTTCAGAAAACGTTCTAAATCCTGGCATTCAAAAGTAACTCCAGTATATTTTCTTTTTCCTACCGGTATCTTCAAGTCTACCGTTTGTTCCTTGTAGTTGATAATTACATTTTTAGCATCAAAATATTTTTTGATAATAGCGCGATGCATAATGTTGTAATTTGAATCCTCTTCTGAATCTAAGTGAAAGATACTATAAGAAATTAAGCTTTTTACTTCATCAAGTGTAGCATTAGGGTTAGCAAGATAATTCATAGGTGTTGGTATATAGGTGTTAGTCTTAGCTAAATTACATTTAGATTTCTTTTTGTTTGTTAAAAAAGTTTTAATAAATCTATGATTAGCAAATATTTAACGACTAAAGATCCTTTTTGTATTTTTATTAAACTTTTGACGGTATAACCTGAAAGAAAAATACTACATATGAATTAAGGGGATTTCCTTATAACGACGAAAGCAAGTTTTTCGTATCTAAATAATGGTGAATTCTAATGGCAGGTGAAGAAATCTACCCTTGTTATCTAAGCAGGAGGCATTAATAAATTTTGTGCCTGAAACAGTAGTAATTCCATAAGAATCGTGAACGTGGCCAAAGATGTGAAATTCAATCTCGCGGTTTTGGATGACTTTTTTTAATGATGCACACCCAATGTGCATTCCGTTATTTAATACATCTTTAATTTTGTAAGGTGGGGTGTGGGTAATAAGCACTTTTGTATCTTCGGGGATCTGCTCCCAATCCTTATTTATCTTCTGGGCCTGTTTTTGGTTAAAAGCCCAGGTGCCGTCTCCCGGAGTTACCGGTGAACCCCAAAATTTAATGTCATTAATAATAATTTCGCTATCCTTTAAATAATGCACATTTTCCGGAATAATTTCATTAATATCTTCCTTACTGTTCTTTTCAAAATAGAAATCGTGGTTTCCTGCTATAAAAATTTTATGCTGATGTGGCTGCGAAGAAAACCACTTTAAGAAATCAATAACCTCCCTTTTGGTGCCACCTTCGGTAATATCTCCTGCATGAATTAAGACATCGCCATTGGGAATTGGTATTTGAACATGCTGGTTGTGGGTGTCTGAAATGCAGATTAGTTTCATAGGCGTTAGACAATATAAAAAAATCCGGAAGAATATAATCTCCCGGATCGCAAATCTTAAATACTTGAGTTATTAATCTTCTTCTTCTTCTGAAGAAATATAATCTTTATCTGTTGGGAGTAATTTGTTAGTTATTTTGGTTATTGCAAACGCAACAATTACTGCAGTTACTGCAAAAAACAGAAATTTAATAAGTAGACTGTCACTTAGCACAAAACTATATACCGCTAGAAAAATTTCTACGGCTATAAATACTACTTTGATGCTAAGTTTAAAGATCATGATTTCTGTTAGGTTTTGAGCAAATATACAATCAAAAACCATTGAAAATTTGAGACTTATGACCTTTTGCTAAAATTTAACGCAAACAAAACTTTGTGGTTAATTTTTTAAGTTAAAAATTCTTAAACAATGAGTCTACGTGTTTTGAAATAGTAAATTTCGGTTATAAAAAAATCTATTTTGAAGAAAAAATCTAAAGTATTTCTCGGTTTTGTTATCATATTTATTGTTCTAATTGTTGCCGTAATTGGTGGCAATATGTTTATTGAAAACAAAATAGAAACTGCTCTTGAGGATAATCTGGAACAGGCCGAATTTGATTATGAAGATTTAAACGCCAGCATTTTGGGTCAGAGTGCTTCCATAAGTAGCCCTGTCTATAAAAAAGATGGAATGCAAATTTCTGCGGAAGAAATAAAATTGGATGGAATTGATATTTTTAAATATTTAAGCAATAAGAATATTGAAATTTCTACCCTGAAACTTACAAAACCTGAGGTCGCGATTTACACTGAAAATAAAAGCGAAAAAAAGCAGGATAGTTCAAAAAATGGAAATTCAAAGGAGTTGGAAATATTAGTTAAATCGGTAGAAATCGTGGATGGCAATTTTAAGATGGCTAAAAACGATTCGGTTAAAGAGGAGCTTTTTGCAAGATTCCCCAAGGTGAATATAACTGATGTAAGCGTAGACAAGAAGTCTTTAAAAAATGGCCTTCCGTTTAATTATGAAGATTTACAGATGACTTCAGACAGTTTATTTTTAAATCTTAATGATTTACATGATATGTATGTGGAGAAGATGGAGATGAATGGAAGCTCTCTTGTCTTCAGCAATATTAAAATGAGACCGCTATACGATAAGCAGGAATTTCAGAAACAAATTCCTTATGAAAAAGACAGGTTTGATCTAAGCCTGGGAGAATTGGCTCTTGAGTCTTTTAACTGGAGTTTTAAAAACGATTCACTTAGCCTTGAAAGTGAAAATACCAAAATAACCAATGGCGATATTAAGATATACCGCGATAAACAAGTAAAAGACGATCCTCGCCAAAAACCTATGTACAGTAAAATGATAAGGGAATTGCCTTTTAAGCTAAAACTGGATACAGTGAGAGTGGAAAATCTCGCTATACAATATGAAGAGCTAGTGAAGTCAAAAAGAGGCCCCGGGAAAGTAACTTTTAAAAATCTTAGTGCTAGTATTTACAATATTAGTAATGTGAACATGGAGGCTGAAGATTTCCCGCGAACAGATATCGATGTGCAAACCCAGTTTATGGGAGAAGCAAATCTTAAAGTAAACTGGAATTTTGATATTTCAAACAAAGCAGATGTTTTTACCATCAATGGACAAATGGATCGAATTTCCAGTGAAGGTATTAACCAGTTCATGGAGCCGGCTTTAAATGTAAAAGCGGAAGGGGGAATTAGGGATATGCGATTTAATTTTACGGGAAATAACCAAAATTCTACCGGCGATATGAAACTCGTTTATAAAGATTTTAAAGTAGAAGTGCTTCAGAGTGACGGGGAAGAGGAGAATAAGCTGTTTTCTGCCATAGCAAACCTTTTTATAAACAACGATGCTACTTCTGCAGAAAAAGAACAGGAAGATATACAAACCGAACGCACCCAAAATAAATCTTTCTGGAATTACCTTTGGAAAAATGTTAGAAATGGTGCTTTAAAATCTTTTCTTTAGATCTTAAAAGTGACTACCGGCATTTGTGCGTGGTTCACTAAATCTTCGCTTATACTACCGTTAAAAAAATGAGCTAAACCTTTGCGTCCATGAGTGCTAATGCCAATTAAAGCTTTATCTTTTTTTCTGGCGAAATTTAAAATCCCCTTTTCTACACTCACATCGTTATAGATATGCATTTCGTAATCTTTTATTCCTGTATCTGAAACAAAATATTCTATGCGATCTCTAACTTCGGTGCTGGTAATAAAATTATTAGGGGTGTTGATGAAAAGTAAGTGAAATTTGGCTTCTATTAATTGTGAAAAATTGTAAGCAGTTTCAAGAGTATGTGTATTACTGGCATCTGCATCTGTGGCAAAAATGAAATTTTCAACTTCAAAATTTTGGTGTTCATTTTTAATTACAAGCACAGGTATGGCAGAGGAACGCACCACTTTTTCGGTATTGCTGCCTATAAACATTTCTTTGAACCCGCTGGCGCCGTGAGATCCCATAATAATAATATCGCAACTGTATTGCTCACTTACTTCCATAATTCCTTCGAATGCCTGGTGAAACATTACGGTTTCGTGAACTTTAATATCTTTTAAGAAGGGTCTTGCCATTAGTTTGGCAAAACGCTGGTGAGCCAGTTTCATAAAAAAAATAGATTCTGGTAGATTCTGACTACTACCGCCCCCAACGGGGTCTATAAGCTGCATGGGAAGTTCTAACATATGTAGAAGATAGATCTCGCTATGGTGTTTTTTCGCCAGTTTTGCAGCAATTTTTAGTGCATGTTCGGCGGTATCAGAGAAGTCGGTTGGAACAAGTATTTTTTTCATCAATTTGTCTAAAAGATTAAAAATGATAGCTTTATTAAAGTTAAGAATAAAATTTCATTTAGAGTCTGGTTTTCTTTCTCTGAAATTATTATTATATTTGCAGCGTTGAAACTAAAAAAGTACAGCGAGGGGACATAAAGTCCCCTCTTTTTATAAGCTATGTTGCAGGATAAAGTAGAAAATTTGTTGAAGGAAGCTTTCCAGGAAAATAATTCACTATTTTTAATAGACCTTAATATCACTAATGACAACAAAATTTCTGTTGTAATAGATGGTGATAGTGGTGTTTCTGTTAACGATTGTATTGCGGTAAGCCGTAAAATTGAACACAATCTAGACAGGGAAGAAGAAGATTTTTCTTTGGAAGTTAGCTCTGCAGGAGTTTCTGAACCTTTACGCCTGGAACGGCAATACCGGAAAAACCTGGGCAGGAAACTGCAGGTGACTACCAATAACGAAAAAATTGAAGCAACTTTAACTGAAGTAGATCAGAACGGAATTAAGCTTAACTGGAAAGCCAGAGAGCCAAAACCCGTAGGGAAAGGAAAGCATACCGTAGAAAAAGAAGCGGTTTTGCCTTATTCTGAAATTACTGACGCTAAAGTTATCATAACATTTTAACCTCAAATTGATATGGAAAATATCGCCTTGATTGAGTCATTTTCAGAGTTTAAGGATGACAAATTGATAGATCGTGTTACGCTAATGGCCATCCTGGAGGATGTGTTTAGAAGTGCGTTAAAGAAAAAATATGGTGAAGACGATAATTTTGATATTATTGTAAACCCAGATAAAGGAGATTTGGAAATTTGGAGGAACAGGGTTGTTGTAGCCGATGGAGAGGTAGAAGATCCCAACCAGGAGATTTCACTTACTGAGGCTAGAAAAATTGAACCCGATTTTGAAGTTGGTGAAGATGTTTCAGAAGAAGTGAAACTTATAGATTTGGGGCGTCGTGCAATTTTAGCTTTAAGACAAAATCTTATTTCAAAAATTCACGAGCACGATAATACAAACATCTTCAAGCACTTTAAAGAGCTTGAAGGAGAAATTTATACTGCAGAAGTTCATCATATTAGACACAGGGCAATTATTTTGTTAGACGACGAAGGGAATGAGATCGTTTTGCCAAAAGATCGCCAGATTCCTTCAGATTTTTTCAGAAAAGGAGATAACGTAAAGGGAATAATTGAAAGTGTAGAGCTTAAAGGAAATAAGCCTACGATTATTCTTTCGCGTACTGCGCCTGTTTTCCTTGAGAAACTGTTTGAACAGGAGATTCCTGAAGTTTTTGATGGTTTAATTACTATTCAAAAAGTGGTTCGTGTTCCTGGTGAGAAAGCAAAAGTTGCAGTAGATACTTATGATGATAGAATTGATCCCGTTGGTGCCTGTGTAGGTATGAAGGGTTCAAGAATTCATAGTATTGTTCGTGAATTGGGGAATGAGAATATAGATGTGATTAATTTCACCAATAACGACCAGTTATATATTACAAGGGCGTTGAGTCCTGCAAAAATTACATCTATTAAGTTAGATGAAGAAAATAAAACGGCCGAGGTAATGCTGAAGCCGGAAGAAGTTTCTAAAGCCATTGGCCGTGGAGGTCATAATATTAGGCTTGCCGGGCAGTTAACCGGTTACGAAATAGACGTTTTCAGAGAAGGAGTAGAAGAGGATGTAGAATTAAAAGAATTCTCTGATGAAATTGAAGACTGGGTAATTAAGGAATTTTCAAGAGTTGGTCTGGACACTGCAAAAAGTGTTTTGGAACAGGAATTGGAAGACCTTATTAGACTTACCGATTTAGAAGAAGAAACTATTCGCGAAGTAGTGAAGGTTTTAAGGGAAGAATTTGAAGAGTAGTAAAAAGCTCATTGAATATAGAATAATTAAAAGAGATTAATTTAGAGGGCAATTTATGGCTGAAGCAAAAACAATGCGACTAAACAAAGTATTACGTGAATTCAATATTTCGTTAGACCGGGCTGTAGAATTTTTAAATTCTAAGGGTCACGATATTGAGGCACGTCCTACTACCAAAATCTCATCCGAAGTTTATCAGGTGCTTTCTGATGAATTTGAGACCGACAAGTCTAAAAAAGTCGAGTCTAAAGAGGTTGGTGAAGAAAAGAGAAAGGAGAAGGAGGAATTGCGTTTAGCAAGGGAAAGAGAGCTTGAAGAAAAGCGTAAAGCCGAGGAGAAAAAGGAGAGTGAAAGACGCAAGGAAGAAGAAGCAATTTCTTCCAGAGCTAAATTAGCCGGTCCTAAGAAAGTAGGTAAAATAGATCTGGATAAAAAGCCTGAGAAAAAAGCCGAAATAGAAGAGGAAAAACCAGAGCCATCGCAACCTGAACAGCCCGTGGAAGCCAAAAAGCCTGAAGCCAAAGAAGAAAAGCCTGAATCTCAAGAGCCTAAAGAGGAAGCACCTTCTAAAGAAGAGAAGAAGCCTGAAGAAGTCTCTAAAGAGGAAGAAGCCCCTGCCGCTACGGAAGAAGAGCCTAAAGATCCTGAGTCTATGACTCACAAAACAAATTATACCAAGCTTAACGGCCCTAACTTTACCGGAAAGAAAATTGACCTTTCTCAATTTAAAAAACCGGAAAAGAAGAAAGACGTAAAGAAAGCTGCCGATGAGAAGAAGGAGCTGGAAAAACGTAAAAAGCGCCGTCGTAGAATTAGTAAAGATGTGAAGCCTGGAGCTTCAAATCAGGGAGCTGGTGGAGCTGGGAAGAAAAATGTAAGAAAAAGAGCTAAACCACTTACCAAAGAAGAACCTAGCGAAGAAGAAGTTCAAAAGCAGGTTCGTGAAACCCTAGAAAAACTTCAGGGTAAATCTGGTAAAGGAAAAGGAGCTAAATATAGAAGAGATAAAAGAGATCAGCACCGTCAACGTTCAGAAGATGATATTGCACAGCAGGAAACTGATAGTAAAATCCTTAAAGTTACAGAATTTGTAACCGTAAGTGAAGTTGCTACAATGATGGATGTGCCGGTAACGAAAGTAATTTCGGCCTGTATGTCTCTTGGAATGATGGTAACAATGAACCAGCGTTTAGATGCTGAAACACTATCTATTGTTGCAGATGAATTTGGATATGAGGTAGATTTTGTAACTGCAGATATTGAAGAAACTGTAGATGAAATTCCTGAAAATCCGGAAGATCTTGAAGATAGAGCACCAATTGTAACCGTAATGGGTCACGTAGACCACGGTAAAACATCTTTGCTGGATTATATTCGTAAAGAGAATGTAATTGCCGGCGAAAGTGGGGGTATAACCCAGCATATTGGAGCTTATAGTGTAAAACTTAAGAATGGTCAAAGAATGACCTTCCTGGATACTCCTGGTCACGAAGCCTTTACGGCGATGCGTGCTCGTGGAGCTCAGGTTACAGATATTGCGATTATTGTAATCGCTGCAGATGATGATGTGATGCCGCAAACCAAAGAGGCTATTTCTCACGCCCAGGCTGCAGGAGTACCAATAGTATTTGCTATTAACAAATCTGATTTGCCAACCGCAAATCCAGAGAAAATTAAAGAAAAACTTGCAGGTATGAACTTGCTTGTAGAAGACTGGGGTGGTAAAGTTCAGTCTCACGATATATCAGCTAAAACAGGATTAGGAGTTGAAGAGCTTCTTGAGAAAGTTTTACTGGAATCTGAAATTCTTGAATTAAAAGCTAATCCTTCTAAAGTAGCTACGGGAACAGTTGTGGAAGCCTTCCTTGATAAAGGTAGAGGTTATATTGCGACTATTCTTGTGCAAACCGGAACCTTAAAAATTGGAGATTACGTATTAGCGGGTCGCCATAGTGGTAAGGTGAAGGCGATGCACGATGAAAGGGGACACGAAGTTAAGGAAGCAGGTCCGGCAACTCCGGTATCTATTCTTGGCCTTGATGGTGCGCCACAAGCGGGTGATAAATTTAAGGTAATGACAGATGAGCGTGAAGCCAAAGATATTGCGGCTAAACGAACTCAGTTACAACGTGAGCAGAGTGTTAGAACTCAGCGTCACATTACACTGGATGAAATTGGTCGTAGAATTGCTTTAGGTGACTTTAAAGAACTTAATATTATCCTTAAAGGTGATGTTGATGGTTCGGTAGAAGCATTAACCGATAGTTTCCTTAAATTATCTACTGAAGAGATTCAGGTTAATATTATTCACAAAGGAGTGGGAGCCATTACAGAAAGTGATGTGTTACTTGCTTCGGCTTCAGATGCCGTAATTATTGGGTTTAACGTACGTCCTGCTGGAAACGCGAGACAGGTTGCCGATAAGGAAGAAATAGATATCAGGACTTATTCGATTATTTACGATGCGATTAACGATCTTAAAGATGCAATGGAAGGAATGCTTTCACCAGAGCTGAAAGAAGAGATTACAGGTACTGCAGAAATCAGGGAAACCTTTAAGATCTCTAAGGTTGGAACTATAGCAGGTTGTATGGTTACCGCTGGTAAGATCTATAGAAGCGCTGGAATTCGTTTAATTCGCGAAGGAGTAGTAGTTTATACCGGAGAACTTGCTTCACTGAAACGTTTCAAAGACGATGTGAAAGAAGTTGCTAAAGGTTATGACTGTGGTATCCAGGTTAAGAATTACAACGATATTAAAGAAGGAGATGTGATAGAATCATTCCGTGAAGTAGAAGTGAAAAAGAAGCTTAAGTAATTAAATTTTTGTATATCCGTTTAATGTCCACTTGCTGTAATGCTTGCTATGACTAACCTGTCAAATATTTTGTCCCCAAAATATCGTCTATTTAACTTGTAAACGAACTCATTGAGGTATAATTGCAGGTA
>Ga0307486_1000850_pt1 | contig 25633 bp, 26 predicted proteins | sample CBIW02metaG_FD_203663 | JGI IMG/M metagenome (GOLD analysis project Ga0307486, IMG submission 203663) | Sea-ice brine microbial communities from Beaufort Sea near Barrow, Alaska, United States - CBIW 0.2 | ecosystem: Environmental > Aquatic > Marine > Coastal | place: USA: Alaska | collected...
CTACGGGATCATCAGGTGTTTCGCCGCTGGGCTCGGATGTGGTGGTGCGGTTCGAGCTTGTCGCAGCGGATGCATTTCCGGTGGCATATGCGGGTGCGGATGCTCCTAGAAGAGCTCCGCCCGTGAGTGCAATACTGGCGACTGCCGCCAAAAGTTTTCTCATAAACATTATGGATAGCTTTCTGCAGGGGAGTTACATTCCGGCGCGTCGGCACGCAACTGCAGAGTCGTGGCCGTCGTCGGCACACGATCATGAGTGCGAGCGCATATACGGGGGTAAACGCGCCGCTGTGTGAGGTTCGGGTTCACCTTTCTCAGCACCATCGGGGGGCGGCCTACGGGTTAGGCCTAGTGCTCACCACAAAATAGCACGTCCCCCTTTAGGGGGACAGTAGACAGATGCGTCTGTCTATACGCGGTGGGTGTGCGGATGTCCCCTAGTCGATAGCATCACGACGTTGGCCGGAGACGTTGGGAAGGAGCCGGGATTGACGCGATCCACACGATCGATTCATACGATCCGCGAAATGATCGCATTGATGTTCCACAGCGCTAGGGGCTTGTTCACGGCTCTCCCCCGCCCGAGCGAGCAACGCAGGCAACGCTAAATCAGTTGGGCGGGAACGAAAAAACCCAGCCCCACGCGACTCGCGTAGTTCCGGGCTCTTGCCGTTGGTGCACCTCCCCGGACTTGAACCGGGAACCCACTGATAGAGGGTCAGCTATTTTTGATCCTTGAGTTTCCGGGCTAAATCGACCTCTGACCTGCTGTTATCCACGACATATGGACTCGCGCGCTTCCCGCTGATACCCGCACTTGCCCCCTGCAAACCCGCACTTCCCGCGAATAACATGCAGCAAAGGTGCAGTTGGGGGCAGAGCCCGAGACTCCCCAACTCCGCGCGGTCACCATATTGGCGTGGGGCGATGACGACGGTCACAGGGAGCGTCGCGTGCGTTAGCGTACCCGCCTGCAGAATCCGGGATGTCACTAAGCTGACGCGTTTCGCGCTCGTGCACCAGAAGTCGGAAACGGCAGTGAATATTATTTCAATGCCCGACCCACCAGAGATGTGGGCTTCTATGAACAATTCCCATTCGAACTCATTCTCGGAAACGGTCAGGATATTCTCAAAGCCACTTTCGGCGACGTTCGTCATACCGCGAGCCCAGAGCGCGGCGCACACTTCGTCTAGGAAGTTCTGTTGCGTCCACGAGGCGGCGTGCTCCGCGTATTCGATAAAGTCGAACTTCGTGGTGGGCGTTGCCTGAGGTGGTCCCGCATTCACTTCGCGAGCTAGCGCAACATCGTAACGGTCAACGAACAGAGACTCAATTGACTCCTTCAATTCTGACATTTGTACTCCTGAGTACAATCCAGGCGGAGTCTCTGGGCAGACTTGACCAAACGGCGGTTAGTCACACGACCTCTATGCGACTCGAAATCCGCTGGGTGTAAACCCCGGACACTGAACCGTCTGTGACGCGGCCCGCGGGGAAAGTCTCTAGAGCAGACAGACTGCGCAGACAGAAACCCGACACCGAGGGGCAATCATGCGGATCGTGCCGTCAATGGTGGTGCGGATTCTACAGAGCCCTCCGAACACCGAAATGTGGTCAGGACACCGGAGTACATGTTCCATTCAGCCATCGGGCTTGCGCTCGTGCGCGTCGTTCTCGTGTCAGCCTGCCCACTATCCTCTGCGGGCTGACGCCTTCACGGAATTCCGGGGCCACCTACGAGGTGACGGGAGCACGAGAGATCTGGGGAGGTTGAGTTGGTGGTCGTAGGTGAGCTCGGTGATGCGGCGCACGGCCTCCACCGGATCCAGGTTGCCGACATGCATCGACTGCTCGGCCTCGCGGATACCGCGGTAGGCGTTCTTGAGCAAGGCGAGGTAGAACTTCTCCTTGCTGCCGTAGTAGTAGTGAATCATCCGTTTCGTCGTGTGTGTGGTCTGCGATCTCGTCAACCCTCGTGCTGTCGCAGCCTGACTCGGCGAGCGCCTCAGTTGCGGCTCGGAGGAACTCGGCGCGCGTGCATTCTCCGTCACGGCGGCGCACAGGAGCTTCGGTCACGGTTTCACCATAGTTCTCAGCGTGACACTGGTGCCGGGGTTCCCTGTCGCATCTACGTACAAGTCGCTATATTGATGTGATGCGAACATCCATAGCGACTGTCTGCCTCTCCGGCACCCTCGTCGAAAAGCTCCATGCCTGCGCCGAAGCCGGCTTCGACGGCGTCGAGATCATGGATGCCGACCTTGTCGCCGCCTACGAATCACCCGAGGAGATCCGCGCCCTCTGCGCCCGTCTCGGACTCACCATCGACATGTTCCAGCCACTCCGCGACATCGAGGGCGTCGACGACGCCACCTTCACCGACAACCTGCGGCGAGCCGAGGCCAAGTTTGACGTCATGCAGCGTCTCGGAGCGACGCTCATCCTGCTCTGCAGCAACGTCGGCACCGCCACGATCGATGATGACGAACTCGCCGCCCGCCAACTCCGGGAGCTTGCCGACCTCGCAGCCACACGGGGCATCCGCATCGCCTATGAGGCACTGGCTTGGGGCCGCTATGTCGACGACTACCGCCACGCATGGCGCATCATCCAGCTCGCCGACCGCCCGAACCTCGGCACCTGCCTCGACAGCTTCCACATCCTCTCGCGCAGGCACGACCCGGCCGGCATCGAGGAGATCGACGGCGAGAAGATCTTCTTCCTGCAGCTCGCCGACGCCCCCGACCTCGACATGGACGTGCTCTCCTGGAGTCGGCACCACCGGGTCTTCCCCGGTGAGGGCACCTTTGCCCTCACCGACTTCCTCGCGCACGTCGTCCGCGCCGGCTACACGGGACCGCTCTCGCTCGAGGTGTTCAACGACACCTTCCGGCAGACCGACGTCGTGCGCACCGCGGCCCACGCGCGCCGTTCGCTGACCTGGCTCGCCGACCGCACCGCTGCCGAGCACGGCTGGACCGACGGGCTGCTGGGCGCGGCGCAGGATGCCACGGGCATCGACTTCGTCGAGATCGCCGGCGCCGACCTCGCAGACTTCGACGAGATGCTCGCGCAGCTCGGCTTCACATTCCGCGGCCGGCACCGCAGCAAGCCGGTGCGCCTCTGGACCGCCGGGGATGCACGGGTCATCCTCAACGAGCAGGCCAGGCACGAACAACCGCGGCTCGCCGGGCTCGGGCTCGTCGTCGGCGATGCGGCCGCAGCCGTGGCGCGAGCACTCGCGCTCGGCGCCCCCAGCGTGTTCCGCCGCACCTACGAGGGCGAGCAGGAACTTCGTGCGGTCGCGGCCCCCGACGGCACCGAGGTGTACTGGAACGACCGGGACGCGGAGACGTCGTGGGTCACCGAGTTCGCTGGCGGCGCGAGCGACGCTGGCACGTTCACCGGCACCATCGACCACGTGAACCTCGGCTACCGGTGGCAGGAGTTCGACGAGGCCGTGCTCTTCACCGGCAGCGTTCTCTCCCTCACGACGGAGTCGTCATCAGAGGTCCCGAGCCCGAGCGGCCTAGTCCGCAGCCAGGTGATGCGCACCCCGGACGGCGTGGTACGCCTCCCCATCAACATGGCGCCCCCCACCGCGCCCCTGCCGACCCGGCACATCGCCGTGCGCTGCGACGACGTCATCGCGGTGGCCCGCCGGGCGCGCGCTGCAGGCCTGCGCTTCCTGCACATCCCGAGCAACTACTACGACGATATCGCGGCCCGCTTCGGGCTCGACGACGTAAAGCTCACGGAGCTGCGCGATCTCGAGCTTTTCTACGACCGCGACGCCCACGGGGAGTTCATCCACTTCTACACCCCGACCATCGGCGGGGTGTTCCTCGAGGTCGTCGAGCGCCGTGGCGCGTACGACGGTTACGGGGCCAACAACGCCCCCGTACGTCTGGGCGCCCAGCGCTCCGCCCAGGAGCGGCGCTGACCACTCTCCTAGGGTGCAAAATTTGCGCTAGGTTTGCATAGGTACTTGCACCGAGGGGAGACCATGCCTGACACAGCACCACGGGTTCGGCTTCACGACATCGCCACCGCAACCGGCGTGGCGGTGTCCACCGTCTCGAGAGTCTTCACGGACCCCGACCGGGTGAGCCCCGCCACCGTCACGACCGTGCTTGAGGCAGCGCAGCGGCTCGGATACCGACGCTCAGCCACCCGCGACCACAGCAAGACCGCGATCGTGATGCTGCAGGGCATCACCAACCCCTACCTCGCCGCGGTCGCCACGGGCATCGAGCGTCAGCTGCGCACCGCAGGGTGCGCCATGACCCTGAGTCTCACCGAGGAATCCGCCGACCTCGAGCACGCCCAACTCCGGGGCCACGTCACACGTGGAGACGGGTTCATCGTCGCCGCCCGCCACCTCTGCGACGACGAGCTCCGGGCGTTCGCCGCCGCCACGCCACTCGTGCTCTTCAATCGGGAGATCGAGGGCATCAGCAGCGTCGTCGTCGACACGGACGCGGGCACGCATCAGATCATTGAGCATCTCGCGGCACTCGGCCACGAACGAATCGTCTACGCGTCAGGCCCGCAGTATTCCTGGTCGGAACACCAGCGCTGGTCAGGACTCGTTGCCGCAGCCGAGGCATCCGACATCCAGCTCACTCGAGTCGGGCCATACCTTCCGAGCCTGGCCCAGGGGACCGTCGCTGCCGAGGCCGCCCTCGCCCACTCCCCCACCGCCGTGATCGCATTCAACGACGAGATCGCCATCGGCCTCATGAACAGGCTCCGGATGCGCGGGGTCGACGTTCCCGGTGACATCAGCGTCATCGGCTTCGACGACTCCTTCGGTGCCGACTTCTGCCAGCCCCCACTGACCACCGTGGGCGGTGCGGCAGACCATGCCGGCCGTCTCGCCGCCGACACGCTTCTCGCCCTCATCGCGGGTGGCGATGCAGGCACACAGCACCGGGTCGAAGCGAGCCTCGTGCTGCGCCAATCGACAGCGCACGCCTGATGCCCGCCGCGCTCGATGTCCTGCTGGCCGCGCTGCCCATCGCGCTCGTCGCCGGACTTCTCGCGCTGCGAGTGAAGCCCATTCCGGCCATCCTCATCACCATCGGCGTGACCCTCGCGCTCTCGTTCCGATTCGCGATGACTCCGGAGACCCTGGCCGACAGCATCCAGTCGCTGCTGCCCGTCACGATCACCGTCGTGCTCATCATCTTCGGCGGCATCATGCTCGCCGAGTTCCTCTCCGTCTCGGGAGCCCAGGAGAAGATCGGCGGCTGGCTTGCCGGGGCCACCCACGGCCGCGACCGGGCTGTACTGCTGCTCGGTCTCGGCATCACACCCCTCGCCGAGAGCATCATCGGTTGGGGCGTGGGCGTCATCATCGGGGTCCCGCTCTTCATGCGGATCGGGCTCAACGCCACGAAGTCGGCGACCCTCGGGCTGCTGGCCCTCGTGGTCGCCCCCTGGGGCTCCCTCGCCCCCGGGATCATCGTGATGTCAGAGATCGGCGGGGTCGACCTGCGCGCCCTCGGCGTCTGGAGCGCCATCCTCAACCTCCCCGCGCTGCTCATCCTGGGCATCGCCATATCCATCGTCGGCATGGGCGCGCGCGGCGCGCTCCGCATGGCGGGCGAAACTCTTGGGACCGTGCTCATCATGTGGCTGGCCCTCGTGGCGGCGAATGCCTGGCTGGGTGTTCCGCTCGCCGGGGTACTCGCCTCCTTCGCCGCGATCGCCGTCGTGCTGGTGCTCGCGCGCCTGCGCGGTCCGATTCCGAGCATGGGGCGCGACACGCTCGCCTCCCTCATGCCCTACCTGCTGCTCGTCGTCGGCCTTCTGCTGACCACCGCCGTCGCCGCCGTGTTCGACCTCGGAGCATTTGGCGACGTGGCGAGCAGCCCCGCCCTCTGGTTGCTGGTCGCCGCGGCATCCGCCCCGCTTCTGCTCGGCACGGGCAGGGCGGATGCCACAACGAGCGTGCGGCGGGCGCTGGTGCTCTTCTGGCCCGTGACTGTGGTGACCATCCTCTTCATCACGTTCGGCGGTCTCCTTTCCGCCAACGGTATGACGTCGACCCTCGCGCAGGCGGCCGCCATGCTTGGCACAGGCTTCCTGCTCGTCATCCCCGTCATCGGCTTCATCGGCGGCTACGTGACAGCGTCGAACACCGCGGTATCTGCCATGTTCGCGGGCGGAGTCGCCGAAGCCGCCGGAAGCCTTGGTGCCAACCCTGCCGTCGCGCTCGCCGCCCAGAACGTGTCGACGGGGGCCGCCGTCATGACCGCCCCCTCCAGGGTCGCGCTCGCCATCAGTGTCGCCGACGGGCTGCGCCGATCCGGTGAGGAGGCGGCGAGACCCGCGAAGGCGATCGCGACCGTGCTGATCGCCAACGCGGCGATCATGGTGACGCTGGCCCCGCTGACGCTGCTGCTGGCCACCGCCTCGTTCTGAGGCGGCCTCGCTCTGAGGCGCCCGTCAGGCCACGTCGTCGGGCCGCGGCACGGGGGAGGCCGCAGAACTCAGCACCGCCAGGTCGTCCGCGGCGGCCCTGAGTTTCGGGAGCATCCGGATCGTGTCCGCGTGGAGAAACCGCACGCTGGGCCCGGCGATGCTGAGCGCACCGACCGCATCCCGTCCGGGTTCCCTGATGGGCACGGCGACCGCGACCGTCCCCAGTTCGAACGTCGAATCCGTGTAGGAGTAGCCGAGCTCGGAGACCTCCGCCAGTGCGGCGAGCGCCGCCTGCCGGGTCGACGGGCCGCGAGGACCGTATCCGTCGAGGTTGTCGAAGCCCTGCGCCTCAATCAGCGCGACCGCGCGGTCACGTTCGAGACCGGAGAGCCACGCGAGCCCGCTCGATGCCCGCACGAGTCGGATCTCCCGCCCCGGGAACGGGTCATACCGCAACCCAAAGCGGGCGCCCTGTCGATTAGCCACCCAGGAGAGCGTGTCACCGTCGGCGACGCTGAGCCGCACCAACTCACCAGACTCCGCCGCCAACTCGTCCAGCAGGGGTGCCGCGACATCGACGAGCGGAAGGTTCGCCAGGTGGCGCACCGCCCTCGACACCATGCACAGGCCCAACAAGTACTGGCCATGCACCGGGTCCTGCTTCACGTAGCCGGCGGCGCACAGGTGTGCGAGTGTGCGGTGGACCGCGCTCTTGGGCAGGTCGGCCTGCGTCGCGATGTCACTCAGTCGCATCCCATGGGGCTTGCCCGTGAGCAGGTCGAGGATGGTCAAGGCGCGCAGCAGGGTCGAACTCATCTCGACGGTGTCCTCGCATAGAAGCCGGGTCTGGCGGGGGCCGTGACCGTGATGCGCTCCCCCGAACCCTGCGACTCCACTCCGGCCTCGGCGACGAGCGTCGCCATGTAGCCGTCCCATGCGGTGGCCCCGTCGGCGCGACCGTGACGAGCGGCCTCGACCCAGCGCTGCACCTGGGCATCGAAGGCGGCCGCGAAGCGAGAAGCGTAGGTGGGATGTTCCTCCCCTCCCCACCGGCCGGCCGACCTGACCTCGGGCCCGGCCGCGCGCGCACAGTTCACGACCGCGGATTCAAAGACGGCCTCAGTCGTGGCCTGATACCCGAACTGTGCCCCCACGTTGAGCTCGACCGATACGATGCGCCCGCTGCGGGTCTCGAGCACGACGAACTGTGGGTCACGGAGCGCGGGGTCGGAAAGGGTGTTCTGGCGAGAACGCTTCACCTCGATCGCGACGATGGGCTCCTCGGCGAGCCACATCGCCATGTCGAGTTCGTGGACGAGCGCATCGGTGATGGGCATTGCGGCGCCGGCACCCTCTCGAGATTTCGCGAGGCGATGAGCCATGTGCAGCATGAGCAGTTCGCCGTGCTCTCCGCTGTCGACCATCGCCTTGAGCGCAGCGTATTCACTATCGAAGCGTCGCATGAAGCCGACCTGGATGATGGGATGCTGCAGCCGCTGTTCGGCTTCGACGACACGCATCGACGACACCGAATCTCGGGTGAGCGGTTTCTCGACAAAGGTCGGCATCCGCTGGTCGATCGCGCGCAGGAGCACCGGCTCGTGCAGGTCACCGTAGGTGGCGATGAGGACTGCGTCGATCTCGCCGCTGTCGAGCAGCGAGTCACTGTCGGAGTGTGCGACCGCTCCGGGTGCGGAGTCGAGGGCGTGTGACATCCGAACGGGATCTGGTTCGACCACCGCGACGACGCGGGCTCCCGAGATATTCGTGGTGATCCGCTCGATGTGATTCGCCCCGATGAGCCCCGCTCCGATGACTCCCACCCTGAGGTCGGTCGACACCTCCACCGTCACTCCTCCTCGGTATCCAGACGATAGGCGAGGTCGTAGACGGCGACCTCGGCCCGATCCACGGAGGGCAGCGCCTCCAGGGACGAGCGGAGCGACACCACGGCGGCCTCGACCTCACGCCGCCCGAACCCGTCGACGAGGATGACCCCGTCGAAGACTTCCTCACCGGTGGAGGCGCGAAGCTCGCTCTCTTTTGTGACGATGTGGCTGGTCTCTGGTGACGCCTCGCCGAGGTGCACTGCGGTGACGCCGTGGGCTCCTTCGAGATCGGTGATGAGGGACGCGATGTCGGATCGCCAATCTGCACCAGGGGCGACGTGCATCCGCACGGTGGCCATGGCCCCGCCCGTGCCCCGCCCTGTCGACGACGCGGTGAGACACGCGGAACGCACGAAGTTGCGGTAGTGGGGCTGCAGGGTCACTGCCCACGGGGTCGGGTTGTTGAGTCGCTCCCGATAAGCGTCAGAGGAGAAGGTCTCGAGCTGCTCGCCCTCATAGAGGGTGAAGTAGCGGTGCTTCGCGAGGGAGGGGTCGATCAGGCGGCGACCGGCGAGGAATCCCGGGGTGAAGACACGCTCCGGCATGTGTTCGACGGTGTGCCAGTGGTTGAACTCGACTTCGGCCTCGGCCTCGATGTCGTGCCAGATCGCGAGGAACGCGTTTCCGCGGAGTGTCATGCTGTTCCACCTTTCGTGGGGTGAGGGGTGAGAACGATCTTGTTGGCGCTCTGGGTGCCGCTCAGCATCGCCAGTGCTTCGCCGAACTCCGCCAGCGGCATGCGGTGTGAGACCAGACGCAGGGCCTTCGCCTGAACGCGGGGCAGTATCCGCAGCAGTCGATTCCAGGTGGTCTCGTTGTAGCCCCGGGAGCCGAGGACGGTGAGTTCTCGCAGCACGATCGGCGTCGTCACTGCTTCGCTCGGGTGGGCGGCGAGTCCGATGAGAGTCACGCGTCCACCACGACGGCTGAGGGAGAGGGCCTGCTCGAGCACGAGATGGCTTCCGCTCGTCTCGTAGACGATGTCGGCGCCATCCGCCTGGGCGTGCCGCACCACGGCCAGGGGGTCTGTCTCGTCGACGTTGATGGGGATGCCGCCCAACTGCTCAGCGAGGGCGAGGCGTTCGGTGTCGCTCCCGATGCCGGTGACGAACACCGTCGCGGCGCCGGCATCCAGCGCCAGAATGAGCGTCGCGAGGCCGATCGGGCCGGCACCGATCACGGTGACGACGTCGCCGGGTTCGGGTTGTGCCCGCTCGAGCACGGCATGGGCCGCGACCGCGAGCGGCTCCATCAGCGTCGCCATCTCGGGGTCGGTGCCCTCCGGCAGCGGGTAGAGGTTTGCCTCCGGAACACAGACGTATTCGGCCCAGCCCCCGTTCACGCCACCCCCGAGGAACACGCGGTCGATGCACAGCGTGGGGCGGCCCTCGACGCAGTAGCGGCACACGCGGCACGAGATCTGCGGGTTGACCCCGACGATCGTTCCGGGGGCAAACGCCCCCGTGGTCGACTCGACGACCGTGCCGCCAATCTCATGGCCCGGCACGAGGGGGAACCGGGCGCCGTACTGGCCGACCACCGCCTCCTTCCACTTCCAGATCGCGACATCCGTTCCGCAGATGCCGGCCGCCGTCACCGCGAGCAACGCTTCGCCCTGTCGCGGCACGGGTCGATCCATGTCGACCAACTCGAGTGCGCCATCGACGGGCCCGGTCTTGACGACTGCCTTCATAGAACGCTCACCTCTTCCATCGTTCACGGCTGAAGAGCTCCCGAACGCCACCGCGACTGCTTCAGCGCCGATGGCCTCTGCGTTCGCGAGATGGCCATGGGATTCCCCTTTGAAGGTGTAGGCATGTTCCGAAAAGTGCCTACGGGGCCCCGAGGAAGGAGAGCGTCTTCTCGTGCAGCAGACGCATGTACGACGCAGTGTCGTGGATGCGCTGCAGCTCGAGATTCGGAACCTCCACCGCGATGGGGACATCAGGCCCGATGAGCTCCAGGAGCTCACGCAGAGGCGAATCGCCGAGACCCGGCAGCAGCCGATTGAGCCGTGACTCGATCACCATGTCCTCATCCTGGGGCCGGGCCTCCGGGGGGCGATCGTCACTCCAATGTCTCAATTCCGCCGGCGCATCGCACAGCTGGAAGACGGGGAACAGCTCACGATGCCGTGCAACGAGGTTCGGGTCGAGACCCGTCCTGAGCGCGTGAAGACCGTCCAGTTCCACGGCGCAACCCGCCTCAATCGCGATCTCGACCGCCCGGTCGTAGGAATCGAGAGGAAGGTATGCGATCGGTTCGATCACGGGCGTGATGCCGAGTGGTGTGGCATCCCTCGTCAGCGCGGCGATGTTGTCGGCCACGCGTGACAGCTCCGGATCGGCGCCAACGACGTTCACGAGGCTCGCGCTCAATTCGGCGCCCATCTCGAGCGTAGGCATCCAATCGTCGCGCGACGTCGCCGCACCCATCCGGAACACCTCGATGTCGAGCACCTCGACCCCCGAGCCCGCGACGATGCGCCGCAGCTCCGCGAACTCCCTGCCGCCCGGCGTGTACCGGATGTCGGCCTCCGTCACTGGATACAGGCGGATGCCGACGAAGTCGAACCCAGCGGCCCCCGCCGTGGAGATGTACTCGGCCGGGGTGGCATCGATCGCACACAGTGGAGCAACGCCGAGCCGACGGCCTTCCGCCATCACGAGCGCGCTCCCAGCGCGTCACGCACCGCCACATAGGCGAAGACGATGGCTGGCCCCAGCGTGATACCCGGACCCGGGTAGGTGTCGCCCATGACCGACGCCATGTCGTTGCCGATCGCGTAGAGCCCCCCGATGGGCGCCTCATCGCTGCCGAGGACACGAGCGGTCGCGTCCGTGCGGAAGCCGGAGGCAGCCCCGATATCACCCGGGTAGAGGCGGATCGCGAAGAACGGCCCCTGCTCCAACGATCTCAACGAGGGGTTCGGTGACCACGCCGGGTCACCCAGCTTGCGCTCGTAGGGCGTGGTACCGCGCCCGAAATCGGTGTCGATCCCCGAGTCTGCGAGTTCATTGAACCGCGTTACCGTGGCCACCAATCGCTCGGGCACGACGCCGAGCTTCCCTGCGAGAGCCTCGAGGGTTTCGCCTCGCACCAGGTAACCGTTGCGAAGCATCGCCGTCGTGCGCCAGCCGCCGGGCATCACCGCCCCGATGCCATACCGTTTGGCGGCCTTGGCATCCGCGATCAGGTAGCTGGGCATTCCCCGCCCGCCGGGGCGCTGCTGCATCGCCAGTCCGAACCGGTGGTACGACACCGACTCGTTGAGGTATCGCTCGCCGTCCTGATCGACGACCATGAATCCGGGCTTGGCACGGTCGATCGCGAAGTGGGGGTACACGCCGCTCGAGCCGTCCCGGCGCGGCACGAGTGAGATGGGCGCCCAGAAGCCCTGCGTGTCGGGCATCGCTCGATACCGGGCGCCGAGCCCCTCGATGAGGTCGTGCAGCTGGCCGGTGTTGCCGGGCGCCATGGGGCTCCACTCCAGCGGCACGCCCGACATGAGTCGCGCGCGCCGCTGCGGGTGTCGGTTGAAGCCACCGGTCGCCGCGACGAGGCCCTTCGTCACCCGGAGTCGACGGTGGACGTCGCCCTGCACGAGGGTGACTCCCGTCACTGTGCCATCGTGCACATGGATCTGCTCCACCGACGTGTTCACCAGGATCGGAACGTCGCGGAGACCGATCATGAGCCGACCGATGAGGGCGTTGCCCATCGTCATCCGTGCCGGCCGGGGGTTGAACGGGCGAGTGAGCAGGTGACGCGCGAGCACGAGTCCCGCGTGCACGACGTGCTTGAAGTTCTTCGGCTTGAAGGGGGCGCGGGCCACCTCACTGAACGCCGCGATCTCCGGATGCTCCAGCATGAGCCCGCCGAACACGGTGAACTCCGGCGTTTGCTGCCGGATGAGACCGAGATTCGGCACCGTGGATCCGTGGAGGGTGCTGGCCTCGAGTGGCCGCCAGCCGAGCGCGGCGCCGGGGACCTCACCCATGTAGTCGGGGTGGTCGGGGCGAGCCCGCAACTCCATTCCCGGCGCGGTGGCGAGGGTGTCGATGGCCTCGGGCCCGGCGTCGAGGAACGCGCGGCGGAGCTCACGGTCCGAGCGGTCACCGACGGCCGCGTCGAGGTACTGCTCCGCGACCGCAGCATCGTCGCTCGGCCCACCCGCCTCGCGAGCGATACGGGTGCCGGGCACCCACAGGGTGCCAGCGGTATACGACGTCGTGCCGCCCACGAGGCCTGTCTTCTCGACGAGAGCCACTCGCGCGCCGCGCATGTGGGCGAAGAGTGCGGCCGAGAGTCCGGCGGCACCCGCACCCACGACGATCAGGTCGAACTCCTCATCAGGCTCGAGGTCCGCCAGCTCACAGGGGCCCGGGCTTCGTCGCGGCATCAGCGGCCTCTCAGAGCTCGAAGTCGACGACGCTGAGCGACGCCTTGACCGGTCCGGAGATGTCGAGCACCTTCTGGTGGGCCGGGTGCGCGCTGTAGGCGTCGAGGTCGTCGAGGCTGTCGAAGTCGGCGACCACGGCGAGTTCATGCGAGTGCGGACCGTGCACAACATCCTTGCCGACAGTCATCGAGCGGATCTGGGGGATGTGGTGGGGCAGGTCCTTGATCAGCGCGATCCATTCATCACGCTGCTCCTCGGTGAACTCTGGGATGAAGCGGAACAGGGCGACGTGCCTGATCATGGTTGATCCTTTCGAAAGGGGGAGAAGTCAGGAGATGCCGACGACACCGGGGATGAAGTTGCCCCGGACTCCGCCGTCGACGGCGATGTTCTCGCCTGTGATGTAGCGTGCATCCTCGCTCAGCAGGAACGACACGACACCCGCGATGTCGTCGGGGCTGCCCATGCGGCGCAGGGGGATGCGTCCCTCACGACTGATGCGGAGCTCCTCATTGTGCGCTGCCGGCGACATGGGCGTCATGATCATTCCGGGTGACACCGCATTGGCGCGAACGCCGTCCGGGCCCCACTCGCGGGCGAAGAGCTGCACCAGCATGAGGAGGGCCGCCTTGGTCGCACTGTACGGCCCGAACGGGGCCGGGTTGCTGGCCGCCATCGACGCGGTCGCGACGAGGGAGCCCTTCGTCTTCACGAGGTGCGGAAAGGCGGCCTTGGCGAGGATAAACGTTGCCCGCGTGTTCACGGCGAAGGCACGGTCGTAGTCCTCGTCGCTCACGTCGGTGAGGCGTGACCCACCCATGATGCCCGCATTGCTGACGACACCGTCGAGTCGGCCGAAGTGGGCCACCGCCTCCTCCACCGCCTTTCGCGGCCCCTCGGTCGATTCGAGGTCTGCGCCGATCTGCAGCACATCGGCGCCCTGCTCACGCATTTCGTCGGCAAGTCGCTGCAGGCTCTCGAGGCTGCGGCCGACCAGGGCGAGGCGCGCCGGGCCGTCGGTGGCCTCTCGTGCGAGCCGCCGGGCGATCGCCTGGCCGATGCCTCCGGCGGCGCCGGTGATGAGTGTGACGGTGCTCATGTCTCTCCTTTGTGAGGGTGTCAGGTCGCGACGGAATTGGTCGTGAACGCGACCGGCGAGGTGGATCCTCCGAGGAGGGCCAGCTGCTCGGAGGCGTCTTTCATGGCTGGCACGAGCGACACTGCGCGCTCGTGGGTGAGGCGCACGCTCGGGCCGGCGATACTCAGCACCCCAACGGCAACCTCATCAGCGGAGCGGATGGGCACAGCGATCGTGGCCGTGCCCAGCTCGAACGTCGAGTCGGTGTAGCTGTAGCCGAGTTCGCGCACACGGGCCAGCTCGTGAAGGGCGGATTCGAGATCACTCGGACCATTCGGTCCGTACTGGTCGAGGTCATCGAAACCCTGCGCTTCGATTCGCGTGGCCGCCTCCTGCTCAGGCATCGTGGAGAGCCACGTCATTCCGCTCGACGTGCGCGCCAGCTTGATGGCGCGACCCGCATCCGGGTCGTACCGGAGGCCAGAGCGTGCCCCCTGCGTCTTGGCGACCCAGATGAGTTCACCGCAGTCGGGGATGCTGAGGCGGGCCAGTTCTCCGGATGTCGCAGCGAGCCGATCGAGCAGGGGCTTCGCCAGATCCACGAGGGGGATGTGCGCAAGATGGCGCAGAGCGTGCGACACGATCAGCAGCCCGAGCGCGTAGTCGCCCTGTGGGCCGCTCTGGGTGACATAGCCCAGTTCGACCAGCTCCGAAAGGATGCGGTGGGTCGCGCTCTTGGGGAGGTCAAGCTGTGTGGCGATGTCGCCGAGGGGCACACCCTCGAGCTTGCCGACGAGCAGTTCGATGACCGCGAAGGTACGGGGAAGAGCCGAACTCATGACCGAGCACCCCTTCCTGCAGCGGAGTGACGGCGAACGTAGTCGGCAACCGTCACGGTGCCTCCCGACTCTCCGGCCTCGCGTGCCGCTTCGACCAGCGCAAGGGTCTGGGCGGCGTCGGGGACCGAGACGATGGGGTTCGCCTCGCCTCGCACGACCTCCACGAAGTGGGCCATCTGACGCGTGTACGAGTCCCCGGTGCCCTTCTCCACGTAGCGCCGGCTCAACGGGTGGTGCCAGTTGGCTTCTGACCCCGAGTAGAAGTAGTGGGCGAGGTTCGGCACCGCGAGGGATCCCGCGCTGCCTGCTAGGAAGTAGGCGGCGTTGTCAGGGAGGAAGGGGAACGAGTTGAAGTCCTCCGTGGACTGGTCCCACCCCCAAGGGGAGGCTGCGGCATCCGATGCGATGAAGCTGCCGAGGGCACCGTTCTCGAATCGGACGACCATACTGACCGTGTCTTCCACCTCGAGCCCGCGGGCCTCGTGGCTGAGCGCGGCCTGCACTGTCACGATCTCACCGCAGATGTAGCGGAGCAGGTCGAGGTCGTGCACGAGGTTGATGAGCATGACGCCCGCCCCATTGCTGCGGTGCCACTCCTCGTCGAAGTAGGCGTCCTCCTTGCGCGCAGCCCACATTCCGTTGACCGCGATGAGCCTGCCGAGTTCGCCTCCCTGCACCATGTTGCGCGCGACCGTGATCGAGGGGTGGTGGCGTCGGTGTTGGCCCACCAGCACGGGAACCGCGGATGCTTCGACTGCCGCCATGAGGCGGAGTACCTCCGAGTAGTCCGGCGAGACCGGCTTCTCGAGCAGGGCTGCAACGCCAGCATCGACACAGTCGATCGCGGTGTCGACATGGAGGTTGTTGGGGTTGGCGATCACCACGGCGTCGAGTCCCGGCTGGGCGAGGAGTTCTCTGTGATCGATGAACGAGGGCACACCGAGTTCGTCCGCGACGGCAGCCGTGAACGGGTCGGCAATTCCGGCGAGCACGCAGTCGGGGTTTCGAACGATGTATTCTGCATGCTGGCGGCCCATGAAGCCAGCCCCGATGAGCCCGACTCGGAGTGGTTCGCGTGCAGCAGTCGACATCTTCGTCACCTTTCGCAGGAGTGTTGGGGGGTTACCCAGATAGGATACCATCACTTTGGAACGTTATTCCAGAATTGATGGGCAATCGGGCGCGAATAGGAAAAGCACATGCGACGACGCGGTACCAGACCCGCGGGGCGCGGCGTCGCCATCCTCGTGGCCCTTACCCTGTTCATGGAGCATCTGGACGGCACAATCCTCGTCACCGCCGCCCCGCAGATCGCCGCCGACTTCGGCGTCAACTCCGCCGACATCAACATCACTATGTCCGGCTACCTCGTAGCGGTCGCCTGCGCCATCCCATTCGGCGGCTGGCTCACCGCACGCCGCGGGGCGCGGCTCGTCTTCTGCTCCTCCATCGTGCTCTTCGTGATCGCGTCCGTGCTGTGCATCATGAGCGAGAGTCTCACCTGGCTGCTCCTCGGGCGACTACTGCAGGGGTTCGCGGGCGGACTCATGGTGCCCGTCGGTCGTTTCGTCGTGCTCCGGGCCACCGACCACACGGGAATCGTGAGGGCCATCGCCCTCATCACCTGGCCCGCGCTCGTCGCTCCCGTACTCGCCCCCGTGCTCGGAGGTTTCATCACGGAGATCGCCAGCTGGCACTGGATCTTCATCATCAACGTGCCGCTCGGCATCGCGGCGCTGGTCGCCGCGCTCATCATGGTGCGCGACAGCGAACGTCAGCGACGCACTCTCGACTGGGGAGGGCTGCTGCTCACAACCCTGACGATCCTCTCCGTCATGACCGCCGTCGAACTCGTCGCCCGGGGAGCCCTCCTCGCTGCGGCGATCGCCGGCGCCACGGGTCTCGCGGCGGGAAGCGCGAGCGTCGCGTGGCTGCTGAGGGCGACGCATCCGCTGCTCGATCTGCACATGTTCGCCCTCGCCACCTTCAGGGTCGCCAATTCGAGCGGATTCGTGTTTCGCATGGTGGTGACCTCGGTACCGTTCCTGCTGCCGCTGCTGTTCCAGGACTCCTTCGGGTGGAGCGCCGTCGACTCGGGCCTCGCCGTCACCGCACTCTTCGTCGGCAACATCGGTGCCAAACCGTTCACCACCTGGCTGATGCGCGTGCTCGGGTTCCGCGCCGTCATCATCGGTTCCGTGGTCGGCATGGTTGTGACCCTCGCGCTGTTCGCCGCCTTCAGCCCGGCATGGACGGTCGGCCTCATCTGGGCAATCTCCCTCGCGAGCGGGGCCGCCCGCTCGGTCGGCTTCACCGCATACAACTCGATCCAGTTCGCGGATGTCCCCCGCGACGAAATCGGCGCCGCCAACAGTCTCTCCGCCATGCTCGCCCAGCTCTCGGGGGCACTCGGTATCGCCGTCGGCGCGACGACCCTCCGGCTCGCGGATGCCATCGTAGCCGACGAGGCGACCGCCTACGTCGTCACCTTTGCAGTACTGGCGGCGCTTCTCGCGCTGCCCCTGCTTGGCACGTACAGGCTGCCGGGCGACGCGGGCCGCAACCTCAGCGGCACCCGGCGCTGAAGGCCGCCGCCCGGCCTCAGGGCTCGGGCCTAGCGTCCCTCGGCGATGAGTTCCATGAAGTGGGCACGGATGCGCGCCGAGTCCGGAGTCACCCCGGTGATGAGCTCCATCGTGTCGATGGCCTGGCCGACCGCCATGGTTCCACCGTCGAGTACGCGGCATCCGCGCGCGGCTGCAAGCTTCAGGAGGGGCGTCTCGACGGGACGGTAGACGACGTCTGCGACCCACAGCCCGGGATGCACGAGCGACTCGTCGAGGGGAATCCCCGGGTGGTGGTGCATCCCGATCGGCGTGGCGTTGACCAGCCCGTCGGCGAGCGGAAGAACCGACGAAAGCTCTGCCGGGGCGATCGCCGTGATCTCGCGGTCGGGAAAGAGCGCGGCGAGCGTGGCGGCGAGGGACTGCACCTTGCCCGCGTCGATGTCGCTGATGTGCAGCGTCTGCACCCCGGCGGTGAGGAGGGCGTAGGCGACCGCGGCGCCGGCGCCTCCGGAGCCCAGCTGAATGACCCTGTCGAGCGACGCATCCGGCAGGCCGTGCGCGAGGCCCCAGGCGAAGCCAGAGTGGTCGGTGTTGTAACCGATGAGTCGACCGTCGCACACCAGCACCGTGTTGACCGACCCCAGACGACGCGCGTCCTCCGACAGTTCGTCGAGGTAATCGAGTACGAGCTGCTTGCAGGGGAACGTGATGTTGAAGGCCGTATAGCCCAGATCGCGAGCCTCTCTGAGCAGTGCGCCCACATCGCTGGCCGGTCGGCCGATCACGTCGAGGTCGATCGGCCGGTAAAGGTAGCGGATGCCCATCTCGTCTGCCTCCCGCTCGTGCATGAGCGGGGTCAGGGATGTCGTGATGCCGCTGCCGATGAGGCCGACTAGGTGGCTCTCGGTGGTGAGGCTCATCGTGCTGCCTATCTGGCGGTCAGCAGGGCGAGATGGCGCAGTGCCAGATCATAGCCTTGGGGCCCGGCGCCGGCGATGACCGCAGTGGCCGCCTTCGAGACGTAGGACATGTGGCGGAATTCCTCCCGCTTGTGGATGTTGGTGACGTGGACCTCGACGATCGGCAGCTCGGAGGCGAGCAGTGCATCGAGGATCGCGATCGAGGTCGACGTGAAGCCAGCAGGGTTGATGAGGATTCCTTGGCAGCGTTCCCGCGCTTCGTGGATCAGGTCAATGATGACGCCCTCATGGTTGCTCTGGTGAAACTCGACGTCGAGACCGAGCTCAGACGCGGTCGTGTTGCAAAGTTCTTCGACCTGGGCGAGCGTCGTCGAACCGTAGAGGTGCGGTTCGCGCAGGCCCAGAAGATTGAGGTTCGGGCCGTTGAGGACCTTGATGGTGGGGCGAGCTTTGTCAAACATCAGTGCCTCCTCGGCAGGGTTTTGGGCGGGGCACGGGAGAGGACCCGGCACGAGGCCGGGTCCTCTCGTCGTGTCAGTTGGAGGGAGCAGACTCGCGGATGCTCTTGTAGAGCTCCAGGTCAGCACCCGTGAACTTGTCGAGGAAGTAGGCCTCGGCCTTGTCCTCAAATGCCTCGATGTCGACATCCTCGACCACCTCGACCTGACCGGTCGTGGTCCAGTCCTGGATGATGTCCTCCGTAGCGCCATCGATGCACTCGCGGTTCGGCTGGCGCTGTTCCGCGATGACGGATGCGACGGCCTCCTGCTGCTCATCATTCATCGACTGCCAGGTGTCCTCGTTGATCAAGACGAGTTGGAAGCCTGCCTGGTGATTGCTGAGGCTGACGTGCGATTGGACCTCGTCGAGACTCATCGACGCGACGGTGGGGATCGGGTTGTCCTGGCCGTCAATGATTCCCTGCTGCAGTGCGAGGAAGAGTTCCTCAAATGCGACGGCGACAGCATCCGCACCGAGCGCCTCGGCGTTGGCGAGGTACGCGGGGGTGTCGGGGAAGCGCATCCGCAGGCCTTCGAGGTCTTCGGGGGTGCGGATCGGACTGTTCGCGCTGAACGTGCGCATTCCGAAGAAGTACGGCTCGACGACCCGGGTACCTGTCGCCTCGAGCAGGTCGGACTTGAGCGTCTCAGAGGCCTCGCTGTCGAAGTAGTCAAACATTTGGTCAGCCCCGCGGAAGACGTAAGCGGCATCGAGCACGCCGATGGGCGCATACGTCGAGCTGATCGCCGAGGAACCCTGCATGTCAATGTCGATGTCACCCGCCATGAGCGAGGTGAAGCGGTCGGCGTCGCTGCCCAGCGTGCTGTTGGCGAACACCTGAACGTCGAGCCCAACGTCCATCCCGTTGAGCTTCTCGGCGATGACAGTGGCGCCGCAGCGGTTGTGCGGGTGGTCGTCCGCGTAGCTGTTGGCGAAGACCAACTCGATGGTGCCGCCGCCGTCACCGCCGTCACCGCCGCCGCCGCTCGAGCAGCCGGCCAGCATGAGTCCAGCCGCCGAAATGAGCGCCAAGGGCGCGAGGATCTTCTTGCGTGTGATTGTCATCATTCTTCTCCTTTGAATTGATACAGGGGTTTGGTGGTGGACCTAGATGAGGCCGAGCGCATTGGGCAGGAACAGCGCGACCGCGGGGACGAACGTGATCGTGAGCAGCACTGCGACCAGCGGGATGAGGAATGGCAGCACGCCCTTGAACGACTCATCGATGGGTGTTCCGGTGACGGTGCTCAAGACGAAGAGCACCCCTCCCAGCGGCGGCGTCAACAGGCCGATCATGAGGTTCATGATGACCACGACGCCGAAGTGCACGGGTTCAATTCCGAACTGGATCGCGATCGGCATCAGGATCGGAACGCTGATCACGAGGGCGCTCGTCGGCTCGATGAACATGCCTAGCAGGATCAGCAGCAGGTTGACGAGCAGCAGGAACACGAAGGGGTCGTCGGTCAGAGAGAGCAGGAACTTGGCGACAGCTTGAGGCACCTGCTCCCGGGCGAGGATCCACCCGAGCAGCGCGGAGGCGCCCAGGATAAGGGTGATCGACGCGGTCGTGACGGCCGCTTCCTTCAGGATCGACGGGATGTGCTTGAGTAGGATCGTGCGATATGCGAATCCGAGGATGAGCACGTAGAGGGCACCGATGCCTGCCGCCTCGGTCGGCGTGAAGAAGCCGCCGAGGATGCCGCCGAGGATGATCATCGGCGCTACGAGCGGGCCGAGCACGCGCAGGGTGGCCTTCCGCCACCGCCTGAAGTTGAAGTCCTCACCCTGGAGCTCCGGGTGCTTGCGCGCCCAGATCCAAACGGTGATGAACATGCCCACCGCCATCAGGAAGGCGGGCACGATCGCTGCGGCGAAGAGGGCACCCGTGGAAACTGCGGCGATCGACGCGAAAATGACCGCCGGAATGCTCGGGGGCATCACGGGGCTGATCAGCGACGATGCCGCCGTGACCCCGACCGAGAAGCGCTTCGGGTACCCGCGCTTCACCATGGCCGGCACCTCGACCTTGCCGAGGCCGGCGGCATCCGCAAGTGCCGAACCGCTCATCCATGAGAAGCCGAGGCTCACCATGATGTTGACGTAGCCGAGGCTGCCGCGCAGTTTGCCGAGTGATTCGACTGCCGCATCGAAGATGCGGTCGGCGATGCCCGAACGGTTGGCGATGACGCCCAGGAGGATGAAGAGCGGCACGGCGAGCAGGGCGAAACTGTTGACGCCCCCGGCGACAAGGCGCGACGCGAGCCCATCGGACGCGCCGTTGGTGAGCACGTAGATGATCGAAGGGCCAAGGAGGGCGAAGGCCACAGGCACCCGGGCGATCAGAAGGACGAAGATGCAGATGGCGAAGAGCAGGAGACTCATACGTAGGCCACGCTTTCGTCTTCGTCTTCGATCAGTTCGCTGAGAGGCAGCACCACACCGGAGGCCGCACGCACGAGGCCATGCACTGACGAGAGGATGAATCCGATGAAGGGGATGATGTAGATCAGTGAGAGCGGTATCCCCGTGGCGGGGGTGAGCTGAGTGCTCGCACCCTCGACCATCGCCCAAGAGTCGATCGCGAAGAGGACGCCGACCACGACGATGACCAGGTTGACGAACACGATCACTCCGCGGCGCCAGAACTCACCCTTGACCCACGTGTCAATGACACCGATGGCCACATGCTCGTTCTTGCTGACGAGGTATCCGGCCATGGCGAAGGTCAGCCAGACGAGGCCGAAGCGGGCGAGCTCGCCCACCCACACACCAGGGCCGATGGGCAGATAGCGCTGCGCAACCTGCAGGAGCATGAGCACGAAGATCAGCAGCATGAGCAGTGACCCGAGAATGGTCTCCGCAATGCCGAGGATGCGCGTCACCCCCCGCACCCTGTATACCAGTCTCTTCATTGAGGTTCATCCTTCGTTGCCGTCACATGCGTTCTCTTACAGTGAAGCCACTTCACTGTGCGCACGTAGCTTTACACAGAACTAACGTGCGACGCAAATAGAATTGGAATAACGTTCCAGAATCGAGACCATGCTCTCGCGAAGCCTCGCACCGCTATTCCAAGTCAGTCTGCGGCAATGGCAAGAACTTGGCACGAATTTTGCCAACATTTGCCAAACCTGTATCCTCGACACCAGAAGGAGGACAATGCCCACCCACGACAGACCCACATCGGCGCGGGTTCGACTGATCGACGTGGCATCCGCCGCCGGCGTCGCGACCTCGACCGCGTCCCGCGTGTTCTCGAACCCCGACCGGGTCAGCCGCGAGACCGCCGAACTCGTGCGCCGAACCGCCGACGCCCTCGGATATCGGCCCAGCGACTTCACGCGAGGCCCCACGCTCCCCGGCAAGAGCATCGACCTCATGGTGCAGGACATCGCCAACCCGTTCTTCGCGAGTGTGATCCAGGGCGCAGAACGGCAGGCGCGCTCGGCCGGCTACTCAGTCATGCTCGGGATCACGGAGGAATCGGCTGACGTCGAGAGGCTGCACATCACCCGGGTCATGGGCTCCGTCAGCGGGTTCATCGTCGCTGCGCGGGGGCTCTCCGACAGCGACCTGCTCGACCTGAGCCGCCGACGCTCCGTCGTCTCCTTCAACCGCGAGGTCGCGGGTGTCACGAGCGTCGTCCTCGAGACGGAGCAGGGCAGCCGACAGATCATCGACCACCTCGCCTCACTCGGACACAAGCACATTGTCTATGTGGGCGGCCCCAAACTCTCATGGTCCGAGCCCCGCCGGTGGAAGGGAATCAGCGAGACCGCCGCCCTGCACGGCATCACCGTCGACCGCATCGGGCCGTTCACTCCCACCATCAACCAAGGGGCTGCAGCAGCGGAGACGGCCCTCTCCCGTAACCCGACCGCGATCGTCGCCTACAACGACCAGCTCGCGATCGGGCTCGTCAAACGCCTGCACCACCTCGGCGTTGATGTGCCCGGCAGCGTCAGCGTCGTCGGCTACGACGACACCTTCGGAGCAGACTTCTGCCAGCCTGCCCTCACCACCGTGGCATCCCCCATCGTGCAGGCAGGCCGCCTCGCGTCCGACGTGCTGATAGCTCTCATCGAGGGCGGCCCGGCGGGCAACAGGCATACATTGCAGGGGCTGCTGCACGTGCGCGAGTCGACCGCCACGGCTCGCCGCTAGGCTCCTCCGGCGGGCGGCAGCTCCGGCATCTCCATCACAACGGCCGTCCGCTTCTCCTCGCGCCGCTCCTTCGCACCCTCCAATAGGTAGTACAGCGAGGGCAGCACGACGAGCGTCCGCAGCGTGGACGAGACGAGTCCGCCGATCAGCATGAGCGCGCCGATCAGGGACGGCACACCGAGTGGCACGCCCGTGATACCCTGCAGCGCCGCGAGCGACGCGGGGCAAGGCCGTTGTCGGCATAGATCGACATCGAATTGTGATCGATGATGACCGAACCCACCGCTCGCGCCAGCATTGCCTGCGACACGGTGCCGCCGACCGCGATCGCGCTGAGACCGCGCGTAATGGCTCATGTCAAGTTGCTCGCGAAATGCTGACCGTGATTGCTTCGGTCTTGTCTTTGGCCAAAGTGATTAGGCGGGTCTGGATGGCCGTGATCTGACGGGTCAGCTCGGCGGGGTTGATGTCGTCGAATTGTTGAGCGAGCGCGGTCGTGCGTCCCGCGGTGAGGACTCCAGAATCGAGGACGCGCTGGTATGGCGTGCGCGGTTTGTCATAGACCCGTGTTTCCTTGCCGTGTCTGTTTGAGCGCCAGTCGATGACTTTCGTCGTTGCAGTGAACATGTTCAACCGCAGCCGCACGAGGCCGTAGAGCTCGTTCAGCAGCTGCAACTCCACCGCGGTGTCGTAGCGGTAATGGAACGCTTGCCGCCGCACGACGTCACCGTTCTTCTGTTCGACGTGGGCGTTGTCGTTCGACTTGTATGGTCTGGACCTGGTGAAGAACAAGCATCGGTCGCCGGCCCACTTGATGAGTGCGTGGTTGATGAACTCACCGCCATTGTCGGTGTCCAGCCCGACGAGCGGGAATGGCAGGCGGCCCTCGATCTGGGTCATCGCCTCGATCACCCACCGGTGGGCACCGTTCTTCAACGCGACGTTCTCTGTCCAGCCCGTGAACACATCCGTCACAGTCAACGAGTGCACGAACTCGCCCTGCAGGGTCGCCCCGCAATGCAGCACCAGGTCCGCTTCCACGAACCCGAGAGCCTGCTCGTGCTCGTCGCCGGCCTTGCGAACCTGGATCGAGTTGCGAAAAAGCAACGGACCCGGCTTCGTCCCCGACAGGCCGAGCAGCTGGGCGCCATCGCGGGTCGGTTTCAGCAGCCTGTTAATCGTCGCCCCGACACAGCCAGCAACTGCGCCCGCGTGTGATCGTTCAAGCGCGTGAGCTCGAGCTCGCGATGCTGCTCCAACTTCGGCAACCAGGTCGGCATCGTCGCCGCCAGATACTTCCCGCTCGGCCGGCCCGCGACGTTCCACACCTGGATCAACAGCTTCAGAGTGTCATACCCATACGTTCGCGATCGCGGCTTGCGCGCGACCGCTTTCGCCGGACCCTTCCGCGTGAACGCTGCCGTCAACGCCCGCCTCGCGTTCGCCCTCGACCAGCCCGTCGTGGCAACCACCTGATCGAGCATCACACCCTTGGCCTTCTTCGACGCTTTGGCATACTCCGCTGCATGCTTCTTCGTGATCTCTCGACGTGCACCCATCGACAATGACTGACCCGTCTGCCAAGCACACCGCAGCACTCACACGATGACCGGCATTTCGCGAGCATCCAGCAAATGAGGCACGCGCCCCATTTCGCGAGCACTTTAGATGAGTCTCGTCGCCATCTGTCCGCAGCGTTGCCGGAGTGAGCCGCGCTGATCACTTTCCGGGCCGCAAATCGTGCAGGAAGGTCGCTGCTGGCCGCCAAGCCTTCTCCGTCATCATGGCGCTGCCGCTTTCCTGTGCGCCGGGCCGCACGCCGCCGGGGCCCGGTTAACCGGAACACCCCGACGGCGCAGGTTCACCAGGTCGGAACTGGGTCGATGGCAACGTTCACCGGGAGCGTCGCGTGCGTGAGAACAGCCGCCTGTGCAATCCGGTCAGTCACGAGGTCGACGCGTTTCGCGCTCGTACACCACTGGTCAGAAACGGCAGTAAAAATTATGACCATGCCGGACTCACTAGTGCTGTGGGCTTTTATGAACAGTTCCCACACGAAATCATTCTCGGAAACGGTCAGGATGTTCTCGTAGTCACTTTCCGCGACATTCAGCATTCCATGCCCCCAGAGCACGGCGCACACTTCGTCTAGCAAATCCTGTTGCGTCCACAACGCGGCGTGCTCCGCATATTCGAGAAAGTGGCGCTTCGTGATGGGCGCTGTCTGAGAGGGTCCGACCTTCACCTTGCGGGCTGGAGCAACTTCGAAACGCTCAACGGACCTGGACTCATTCGATTTCGTCAGTTCTGGCATTTGTCTTCCTTGGTACATTCCCCAGGGGTCTCGGGGCAGACTTGACCAAGCGGCGCTTAGTCACATCACCTCTATGCGGCTCGAAATCAATCGGGTGCGAAAACTCCCGAACAGCTTTCTACGACGCTGTTCTAGGAGTGAATATTCTGAGCGCGCAGACGACGCAGACTGAAGCGCGGCACCGGGAATCGCCCGGCTCCGCAACTGAACCGCGTTACACGGTTCCAACAGCAATGTTCGCCTGATCACTGTCAACAGGACTTTTCACAAAGAAATCACCCGCCCACCTCAACTCCCGCCTAAAAACCCGAGGCAGGTCGGTTCTTGCTGGCCCACTGGACAAGCTCGGGGCGGCCACGTCCTAATGGCTGTATGACTGGTCCAGTTGGGGCAGTCCTGAGGGTGTAAAGAGGAAAACAGCGTGACGAAAAACACTCGAACGAAGAGATAGCCCACACGACGGCATGAAGACATAAAAATCTGCCGTCTACCCTCAAAGCTGACCCAGCCGGACCATTCCTTAA
>Ga0307486_1000852_pt1 | contig 25600 bp, 23 predicted proteins | sample CBIW02metaG_FD_203663 | JGI IMG/M metagenome (GOLD analysis project Ga0307486, IMG submission 203663) | Sea-ice brine microbial communities from Beaufort Sea near Barrow, Alaska, United States - CBIW 0.2 | ecosystem: Environmental > Aquatic > Marine > Coastal | place: USA: Alaska | collected...
ATTAAATTGAATGGTCCTATACTTTTGCTCCCTAAATTAAAGGGCAATTTTGTATAAATATCTTTGCTGATGGGAATATTGCTTAGAAGGAATTTCATTGAAGTGCAACGATAAGTTAATTATTTAGAAATATAAACTAATAAAATAATAATTAAGCATTTTTTTCCTGAACCTTTCTGGTGTCTATTTGAATCTTTAAAATTACATCCTTAACTATTAAAAATAATATTTTTTACATTTTCACAATGGACACCAATTCAAACATTTCTGCAGAAAATTTGGCCAAGATCATTGAGCATACAATTTTAGATGAAGTCATGTTTTTGGAAGCGGAAGCAATGCATTGAAAACGTATTTTGAATGCTTCCTGATTTAAGAACAAGGATTAACGATTGCTGATTTTAGATGTAAACTCCTTAACACCCAGTCTCTCCTTCACCTTGTCCCCTTGACTCTTCCTTCATCAACTTCCCCGCCCACACCTCACTTTTTTTCCAGCGAAATCTCATTAATTTCGCATAAGCCAGGGGATTTTTTATCGATTGTTTATTATAATACTTCAAAAACAAAGAAGTTTTAAAACCCTTGACTTGTTCCGGACTATAATATTTAAGAGCGAAAGCCATTAGCGTTGGTGAAGGTTTGGGCATTGGCTGTTCCTGTTCCCAAGCCAAAACGGGTTTTCCACGAAAGCCTCCCATCGGGGCTTTTAAATGCAGAATTTCAATCTCGGGATGGTAAATGATATCACAACCCACATTTCGTAACTGCATCCCAAAATCGGCATCTTCTCCATAGCCGTGTTCAAAGATCGGGGAAAAAGCGCATTGTTTCGCAAAAATGCTTTTAACCATAGTTGTTCCCGAACCAAAACTGCCCCATTGTTTTATTTTTTTGAAAATTGTTTTTTCCCTTTTTTGTTTACAGTTCATATTGATTGAAGATACCCCCAGTCTGTTCATTTCCGTTGCTACTCTCTCAAATAGATCAGGTTCAATACGAATATCATCATCAGCAAAAAAGATCCAATCGGCATCTACTTCTTCCAAAGCTATATTTCGTGCCTTACAGGCTCCGGTTTGATGGATAAAATGATGTGTAATTTCAAAAGGCCAGGTTTTAGAATACAGTTCCGGTAATTCAGAAATTGAATTCATATCCGGATTTTGCTCCACAACAATGACCTTTTTTGGAAGCAGGCTTTGGAGGCTCAGGTCTTCAATTACCTGCAGCAGGTATTCTGGCCGGCCCATGCTAGGAATGATCACATCTATGGAAGTGGAAGTTTCGGGAATTTTATTAGACTGAATTTTAATGGCCGAAAGATCCACCTTTTGCAAAAAGCACTTTTCCTCTAAGAATGCCTGCAAAAAAGCCTTGAGAGGAAACTTGTTTTCATATTTCCAGTGACTCCAAAACAAAACCGAAAGCCAGATTGTGTTGTAATATTTATATACAAAGGAAAATAACTGACTTGAAGTCGCTGTGGTTTCGGGCTTTTTATCTGAAGTCTGGCTTACCAAACCGGGTGCGCTATAACAAAAAAGTCCGTTTTGCTGCCCGATTTTTGCGATGGAATTCAACAAAAAATCAAAGTCGTTGTTTCCTTCAAAAAGGGATTTGAATTTTAGAAGTGTTTCCCCTTTTATTCCTCCCACATCGCTGCTCATTTGCCAGGTTGCGTACAAAACTTTTCTGTTTACGTTTACAAAGGGCAACTGGTCTATATAGCCAAAACTATCTGGAAGAAATGCATTTTCAACAGCATAGGAAACCATAATAAGATCCTGGTGGAATATTTGTGACCACTGCTCTATATTTAGATCAACACTATATTTCTCCTCACTCCAGGCGATGATCTCTTCCGGGAATTTTTCTGCCAGTTCCCAAATTGCAGATGTGCATTCGGTGCTGTTAATCTTTATTTCAATTTCATCTTTTAAAACCCGAACAACCGTGCGTGCTTTTTTATGGATGAGCTGTATCATTTAATCGATTTGAGATTTTTTCAAATGTAGTGTTTTTCCACGGAGCGCAGCAACCATCATTGCGAGCGTAGGCCGGCAAACCCGTGAATAGAAGGGAACGAAGCGCAGCGAACGTCATTGCGATCCCGATTTTTGGATCGGGGGAGGCAAACCCGTTAGACAGAAGTCCCAAACATGATGCCACCTCCCACCCACAAGAGATTGCTTCAGTCGCTAAAAAAGCTCCCCTGCCTACCGGCAGGCAGGATTCCAATCCCGTTTCCAAAACGTCATTGCGACCCCAATTTTTGGATTGGGAGAAGCAATCTCATTTTTTTATGTAATTTCAAGTATGAAACAATCCTGGGTTTATATGCTCACCAATAAAAACCATACTGTAATTTACACAGGGGTTACCTCGAACCTTGTCAATAGAATTCATCAACATAAAACCAAGTTCAACAAAGGATTTACCTCCAAATATAATTGCGATAAATTGGTTTATTATAAGGAGTTTACAAACATTATTGATGCGATAAAATATGAGAAAACCCTAAAAGCCGGCAGTAGGGCAAAAAAAGAGAAACTCATAAATGAAATGAACCCGGAATGGAAGGATTTGTCCGATGGATGGTGGCCTACACCCATATGAGATTGCTTCAGTCACTGAAAAAGCTCAGGCCTTGCCTTTCTCATTAATACAATTGAAAATTTGGGTGATTTTAGTCCCGGGGTGTAAATAGTTTAGATAATAGATCTCATTATTTTTTTGAATTTTGGCTCGCAGCGCATCATCTTTAAATAAAAGTTCTGTCATTTCAAGACATTCCTCAACAGATTCATATTTTAAATAATTTTCTCCTTCCTTGAAATTTCCGGGCAATTCAAATTCATCAATTGAAGAGGTAATTATTGCAAGGCCATGAGCCACATATTCTCCCATTTTCCAACTTATACTATTTTCCAGTCCTTGATTCACAATGCCAATACTGGATCCCCTTAATTCTTTTAAATAGGTGCTTTTATGATATTCATTTTTTGAGAGAAGTAAATCGGGACATTGTGTTTCAGAAAATGGATCTTTTTGAATTCCACCTTTAAAATGTTTGTTATACTTCCTTTTTAATAGCCTATTAATCGAAATCCTTTCCTCATTGAGAATGACCCTTTCCTTTTTTTTCCAATCGGTTTCATTATTATCCGGATCCCATAGCCTTGCCCTAAAAAGAATTTGTCTTCCCATAGCTGATTTTGATTCCATTCCCGAAAGCGAATTATTCCTTACACAATCCTTAATGTTTAAAACCCATGACATACTTTTTGAAAAACGTAGGGAATATTTTAAAAGTTCCCGGTCTTTAAGAAACAGGTACTTCAAAAAATTATTCTTATAATAAACCTGATAATTCAAACCGTATGGAACAACCTTATCATATTGTTCAAAGTCGGTTTTATTCAGCATCCTTTTAATATAAAAATCGCTTTCCTCATAAATTTTCCAATCGATTCCGGAATTATCCGACATATCGAAAAACAAGCCTAAACCATTGTAATCTATTCTAAAAATGTGAACAGGATACCGATTTAACTCCAGTTGGTATTTTAACTCAATTTTATTTTTTTCATTAAGATATTGCAGCCCGGTTATCAATTGGCTAAAGTGCAGCAAAGTAGAATTAAAAAATACCGTAACTCTATCCATTTTTATAGTTTATAATTGATTTTTACTCAATGTGAAATATAAGGTTTTCATTTTTTTTAATCATTGAATAATTATAATTAGAAATAGCTTTAAAAAATGATCTGGAAGCCCCTTTCCTATGACCGTCATGCAATTCAATCAATAAAACTTTTGTTTTTGGTAACCAACTTTCAAAATTCGATTCAAATAATTCTTTTTCAGAACCTTCAATGTCGATCTTTAAAATATCAATTTCATTAAAGCTATATTTATTCATAAGATATGGTATTGAAATTCCAGGAATAGTATATTCATTGGAATAGCTGACTTCGCTTACTTTAAATTCCCATTTTTCTGATAAATTATCCTCTAAAAGTAAATGGGTTTGTTTATTCCATATACCACTGTTAATACATATAATATCTTTGGAACCTTCCGTGTTTTTTACCATCAAATTAAAATTTGATATTTCAGGTTCAATCGCATATATAACAGCATTTGGAAATTTGATTTTATAAAAAATACTGGACAATCCAATATTTGCTCCACAATCGATTATTATTTTTGGAGCGATTCTATAATTTATGGCATAGCTTTTTTCGAAAAAAACTTGATAGAATACAGTAATATCAGAGGTATTGTTTCGCAGGAAAATGGATTCTGAATATCCCTTAACTCTAATTTTTATAATTCTATTCTTATTAAAAATTCTTTTTAATAAGAATAGAATACCATCAATTCCCAATATTTTGAAATGGGTATTCAATATTAAAATCAATCTAAACGGATTTTGCATTATTTTAATAATTATGTTTTAATTCGACGTTCTAATAATTTGAATGAATTTTTTTTATTCTAAATCTTCTTCTTTTAAAAAATCCCACTGCTTCAAATTCCTGTTCAACTTCCTCCCAATCACCTCCTCAAACCGCGAAGCCTCCATCCCAAAACCTTTAGGTTTCTTAGCCTCCAAATCTTCAAACCTCAACACGTGCACAGCTTTCAAATCCTTATTCACCGCCAAAGATTTTTCAAAAATATTCTTTAACTCGGTAAATTTGGAATTATCGCTCTTATCAACCGGATGTTGCAAAGCAATTTCCATCTTCCTCACGGCTTCCACCAATTGAGTGATCTCCTCCATTTCCAAAGAAGAACTGGCATCCGGACCTAAACTGCTCCGACTAAAAACAGCATGAAATTCCAGGATCTCGGCGCCCAGCGCGGCAGCAGCAATACAGGTTTCTATTTTAGAGGAATGATCTGAATATCCTACCGGGACTCCATATCGTTCCTTTAATTCCCCGATTACGTTCAATCCGTAATTCTCCGGCTGCGAGGGATAAGCCGTGGTGCATTGTAAAATCGAAAAATCAATTTTTCTCAACTTTAAAAATTCCACTGTTTTATCCAGTTCTTCAAACGAACTCATTCCCGAAGATAGGATAACCGGTTTTCCGGTGCGGGCAATTTTCTCCAGTAATAAAAAATTATTTACCTCCCCCGAGCCAATTTTGTATCGCTTCACTCCCACTTCTTCCAAAAAATCCACCGCGGCATTGCTAAATGGAGAAGCCAAAAATTCCAATCCTCCCTCATCACAATGCTTTTTTAACTCTTTCCATTGTTGCAAAGTAAATTCCATCCGCTTCCAGTAATCGAAACGCGTTTTGTCCTGCGATGCCAATTTCACCCGAAATGGCTCGTGAATACTGCTTTCCGCCTCGGCTATATGTACCTGGAATTTCAACGCATCAACCCCCGTTTTTGCGAGGGCATCAATATAAGACAAAGCCATTTCAAAACTTCCCTCATGTGCCTGACCTATTTCTGCAATAATTTTCATAATAAGCTTAGATTAAAATTATAACTTTCCTTCGGAGGTTGGGGGGGGGGTGCTATTGCAGCGATTGTTAAAGTCATAAGTCACAGAATTTAATTCTCATAAAACAAAAATTCCCATTTAGTATTTTGGAAATGAATTTTTAACTCATCATAATTAATAATAAGCTCACTTAATTTTTCCGAATTTTGTTTTTTTAATTCTGAATTCCGTTGAAAACATTTAACTCCTAACTTTAAATAAAGTTGGTCAATTACTAACCTAGGGTTACTTGACAAATCTTCATAAAGAATTGGTATTAATTTATGATTTTTATATTTCTTATCTGTTTGTAATTGATATGAAGAAATTTGATTAAAATAGGATTCACATTCATTTACATCAATTGCTACCTTTTTTTTACTTAAATCAATATTTTTTTTTGAGTTTATATTCTCTGTCCATTGCTTAGTATTTAACCCGATTTTTTTTGAAACCAATGATTTGAATATATTCTCCCTTTTTAAATGAATTATAGTAATTGATTTATCATTGTTTATAAAATCCCAAACACTTTTATCTTCTCCTTGAGAATGAAAATAAAACAGTTTAAATCCTACATATTTAATTCGCGAATGTCTTTTTCTGAATATACTATTCCAAATATCGCCTCCAGACCTTTTATTCATGTTTTTAAACCGTTCCCCTTCAACTTCAATTTCAGGATGAAAACCTAGCATATTTAACAATAGAGTAGATCCGGTACGAGAATCACAAATAATAACAATTTTTTTATAATTTCTATTTCCGAATATCCGATCCCATATAAGCCCAGAACTTATTCTATAATTGTGATAAATCTTACCTAATTTACCTAACATAAGTTAATGTTTCTTTTATTTAAAAATAATTAAATTCCCAAGCCAAAGTTTATAGATAGTAAATCCTTCCCAACAATATAGGAATAATTAGAATGCCTGTAATTATATACTATTTGCATTAAAATCTTATCATTAATTTCCTTTAACGAACAATAAGGCTGTGATTGCTTACCTAGTATTTTTTTTGCTTTATGCTTTAAACTAGAATAATAGGGGTCTTCAAAAAAAACGACGTGGACTATTTCATTAGAAAGGTTAGGCAATTCGAAATTTAAAAAATGCTCCACTTCTGCTAAAATATTAGGTATTGCAAATTGTTTGGTAGGTTTAAGTAATTTATTAGAATCCTTTTCTTCTATTAGATACCCCATCTCTCCTTGCTGTATAGGTTTAATAACCAAATTTTCCAGATTGAACTTATGATGCTGTTGATTAATCCTCATGATATTCTTCATCCTTGGCTTAACCGTCAATTTATCATCTTCTGCATTAGCAAAGGAGGAATGCCAATTATGATATATAAATTTCTCCTTTACATAATTTTCTTTATAACCTGCATGCTTCAATCTTGCAAAAAGATCTATATCTTCAGAACCATAGAAATGAAAAAATTCATCGAACCCATTAATTTTTTTGAATGCCTCAGTTGAAGCCAATACCATTCCGTTCACCTCACCTGAACGCGCAACCTTGAGATCAGTAAATTTAAATGACTCATTTAATAATTTAGATTCATCTTTATCTAAATACCCCATTTTAAAAAGAGTAAAACTATCTGGGTTTGAGTATTCGGTCATTTTTAACAATGCATCAGGATGAAAAATATGGTCCACATCTGCTATAAAAATATAAGGAGATTTAGATTTCGAAATTCCATAATTAAGGGCTTTGCTTTTATTCCAAAGCAATTGTGAAACCGGAAGAACATAAGGAGTTACAAATTCATAGCTATTACAAAGTTGTTTTAAATTGTGAACCAAAGGTTCTTCGCTTCCATAATCCACAAAAACCACCTCAAAATTTTGAGCAGATTGTCGCTTTAAGGTATCTAATGAGGCTTTAATCCTCTTTAGATCCCTGTTCCGGTTTGCGTAAATTACGGTGATCATCATCGATTTCAAATGAATATCTTTAAAATTCCTTCTCAAATCAGCTATTTTTTAACTGATTTTTTTATTAACTTTTTAAACTTTTTTTTATGAAAATTTAGCCAGGATATAACTCCATGGTAATAAATATTTACCGAAGGTTTATATTTATGTAGTTTTAAAAATTCTATAACTTCTATATCTAGTGGGGATTTATTATTTTTCGTTAAAAGTTGCGCTATATATTGATCTTTTATTTTATAATATCGACTTATATCAAAGACATCCTTATACAGATATAATTTAGTTGCTATATCCAAAGTCAACTGGGTGCGTAAACATTTGTAACAAGAGGAACAATTTATAAAATCACTTTGCAAAGAAGGATTGGTACAAACGTCCAATTTTTGATAAGTTTCCAGATGTTCCGCAACCATTAGAGTTCTTTCGACCCTTGAATACTGTGCTGCAGAGGCAAAAAAATTGGTAGACTCTGTGCTAAGCATTTGAACATTAAAAAGATCAAAATCGCTTGTATCTTTTGGGTTCAGTTTAAAGTGATCGAATCTATAAGCCGAAGCATAATAGTAACTTTTAAACAATTTTTGAAGATGCAAAACGCAGGATATACTTCTCAAACTATGGGTCTGCTGAAAATTCATTTTTAGGATCTCACTTAAATTGGAGTCGACTGAAATAACTTCCTTATCTTCATTTTGAGCAAATTCATTCACAGATTTCAGCCTGTTTCGATAAATTTTTCGGGCTTCTTCCCCACCAAAATCCAAGTGAGAACCCACATTAAAAAAAGTGAAATAATTAATTTTATAAGGTCCGACTTCCTTGAGATGATCGAAATAAGTTGCAAAAGAATCAATACCACATGACATCCCTGTTCCTGCTATTTCTCCTCTGTTAAGATCTTCATGATTGAGTTGTCGAGCAAAGATTTTAATTTTGTAAAATTCAGGGTTAGAAAGTGTCAATGCTGGGATCAAATAATGTCGTAACGTATAAAATAACCTGGCTGATACCGAACCTTTTAGGGTAATATCATTTCCAGATTTTAGACCTAAGAAAAGTATACCTACCAAAAAAGCATCTACATTTTCGGTCACCAAAAACTTCTTGAATTCTACCGGAAATTTATACCATAATTTTTCAATAACCTCATTTATTTCAATATCAGCTGAAATGACAGCAAAATCTCCTTCTGTTTCAATTTGAGGTGTATTGATAACTATCATATTATGATTTTAAGTTTTTTTCAATTAAATCATACTTACTAAGCACCTGTCTTTTCACATATTCACGTTCTAATCGGGGTCTCACTTCATTAAAATTATATTCAACCCCTTCCTGCATTTTAGAAGGATTATTTAAAGCTGCCTGTATTAATTTAAATATTTCTTTCGGATCTTCAGGATTATTGATAAGTAGACCATTCTTTCCATCTTCAATGAGTTCCGCAGTTGCACCGCCGGGATTGGATTGAATAGGAAATGCTCCCATTAAAATTGCTTCCAGCAACGTATTCGGCATTCCATCAGAAATACTGTTTCCAATATATAGTAAAGATTTCCCCATTAATTTTAGAACTTCCCTATGTGGTATAAGTTCAAAAAAAACAAAATTTCCCCATGATGACAGCCCGTTTTCAACTATAAATTTTTTAACAATATCATTACCCCCAAAAACTATGATTTTATAATTCCTTAAAAATTGTTTTTGTTTAACAATGGCCTCTAATATTATATTACAACGCCCCAAATGGCTTTGATATCCCTTTATCAATATGTTTTTTCTTAACTCAAAAGGGATAATATCTGAGTTATAATTATTTAAATCATATCCGCCGCCCGTTGGAAAAGTTCCTAAAAACTTTCCCTTAAAGCCATGTGATTTTGCTACATGATGATCTCTCAGGCAATCCGAGAACATATAATCAAATTCAGGTAATGTTTTTTTAATATTCATAAGATCTTCCGCACCCGTCTGTTGTCTATAATAAAGATCATTTCCCCAGGCAGAAAATACCCAGGTGATGTGGGGGTATTTTTTCATGATATTTAAAATAGGATATCCTGCTGCCTGGAGCACAAAACTTTGAACAATATCAGGATTAATTTCCTGAAGTTTTTTTTCGAAAAATTTTGATAGACTTCTCTCATTAATCTGATTGACCAATTTATTTATTACAGGTATTTTATTTTTGATAAAATACCTTCCCGGATAATTAATTTTATATCTCCAGCCAATGATTTGATCCACAAAATCTATTTGTTTTACCTTAGTATTGGAATCAAATGCATCCAGCCAAAAGACTTCATGGCCCGATTCCTTTAACTGCTCTGTCCAGTTAAAAAAATGAGGGGCAAATATGGAAACCATTAGAATTTTCATAACGCAACTTGAATTTGATCCATGACTTCCTCTAAATGAGGAACCGATAGATAACTGAGAAGATCTGGCCGGTTTAATCTAATATATTCAGGACATTTTCGCCAATGAAGATATAAATTTTCAATGGATTTGGAAATCCCATCAAGATCATCTATTTCCGCCCAATACTCATAACTTTCGCCTAATAATCTCCTTGCTTCACTTTTTGGCGGACCTAATAAAAGAATCGGTTTATCTGCCTGTACACAATGTGGAAATTTTCCCGGTAAAAACGGGCTGATATCTGCTTTGGCCTCCAGGATGATATTTACCGCTGCATGTAGTTGCATATTAAAAACCTGTTCAAAAGAGACATACTCCCTGCTCACATATATATTATCTATATTTTTCGTTTCCTCATTTAACAACCTCTTGTTATTTCCACCTAAAAAAATGAGCTTTGAAAATGACCTCGCTTCGGGAAAATTCTCCAGGAATAGTAGAAAGGCTTTTACCAAATTTTTCGGATCTCTGACACCCAATAAGTTTCCAGCGTGCAATAGATTAAAGCTTTTGGGATCAAAATAGTCTGGAAACTCAATACCTTCCAGAGAGATCTCGATTATTTGATGAGGAATTACAAAACCGGACCTTAAAAAATCCGGATAAAAATTTCCCATCCATTCCTGCAGCAGTTTACTTGGAAAGGCACTTAAAGCAGCCTTCTTAGAAATTTCCCTTATAAAGTTTTCTTTTTTGACAGATCCGGGCTCGGTCCAGGTAAATGGCTTGGGGTAATGATGCATAGGGTAAGGATCGTGCATATAAGCTATCCATTTTTTATGCAATTCAGGTAGCTTCAATAATGCGTGGTGTGGCCGGAAGCTTCCTCCTTTACTAAGGGTTAATACCAGATCTGGATTAACATCTCCAATTTTTCGCAAGGCAGCAACTATGCTATTTCGGTCATTAAAAAGTGTAAAGGAAAATCCAAATACTTTTTCCAGTGGTTTACTGAAGGATAATTTCAAAAAGCTGCGAATGTATCTTTCCATTCGACTCAGTAAAAATAAAACACTCCTCCGTTTTTCCTTAATGGCCATACAGTTTATTCCCGATAGCTGAACCTCTTTTCTGGTGTAATGGTACACCAACACCTCAAATCCGGCTTTGTGTAAATTTTGGATTAACGCGACATTTGCCTTGGAACCACTGCTGTCTTCAAAGTCAATAGATTCAACAACGACTAATATTTTCTTTTGGGTTGGCAAATTGTTGTTTGGGGTTTAAGGTTCGTGGTTTGTTGTAAAACTATGCAATTTCAGGAAATCTAAGTAAGGGGAACGTTAAAAGTCTTTTTCTTTTCTCCATTTTCTATATTCTATTTTCCACTCTCCGCTTTTCTCAATACTCAATACTAATTACTCAATTCTATTTTTCAGAAACTCAACAATTCTAAAAGCCGCCGTTCCATCCCCATAAGGATTCTCAATTCCTGAAAAATCAGGAGGGTGGCTTAAAAGTTGAATTGCCTCAGCTAAGATTTTATTTTTATCTGTCCCCACCAAAAAAGAGAAACCTGCTTCCACGCCCTCCATTCGCTCCGATACTTCCCTGGTTACGAGCACCGGCCTTTTAAAAGTAGGTGCTTCTTCCTGAATCCCACCGGAATCAGAAATTATTAGGCTGCACTCTTGCATCAACCAAAGCATGGTGGGATAGGCCACCGGTGGAATAAGGTAAATATTCTTTTTGTGACTGAGCAATTCCTGTACAGGCCCGGTTACGTTGGGGTTTAAATGAACCGGATAGATCAATTCTACATTCTCCATTTTTGACAATTCCAGCAAAGCTTCACAAATTTGAATAAGTCCTTTTCCAAAATTTTCCCTGCGATGTCCCGTAACAAGGATCAGTTTTTTATTCGGGTTGAGTAAGGCTTTTATCTTCTTAATTTCTTCACCCAACGGCTCGAATTCCATTTTCCTAATTGCCCACTGCAAAGCAACTACCACGGTATTTCCCGTAATACAAAGCTGATCTTTTGGGATTTGTTCATTTACTAAATTTGCACTTGCTATGTTTGTTGGAGCAAAATGGAAATCGGCGATCCTGGCAGTGATTTGGCGGTTTACTTCCTCGGGAAAGGGCGCCGTTTTGTTATAGGTACGCAAACCTGCCTCTATATGCCCAACTTTAATCCGGCGGTGGAATGCGGCAAGGGAAACCATGGCCGCGCTGGTGGTATCTCCCTGAACCAAAACAAGTCCGGGTTGTTCCTTTTCCAAAACCCGGTCAATTTCTTTGAGAATTTTCGAACTTAGCTGATTTAATGACTGGTTTCGCTGCATTAAATCCAAGTCATGATCCGGAACTATTTCAAAGAAATCCAAAACCTGGTCCAGCATTTCCCGGTGTTGCGCGGTAACACAAACTTTAAATTTAAGTTTTTGTTTTTTAAGTTCCTGAATGACAGGAGCCAATTTAATGGCTTCGGGGCGGGTGCCAAAACAAAGAAGGATCTTCAAGATTTTTTTAGTTTAGACTTAAGGTTAAAAATTGATCGTAAGGCCGGGTAGGCATAAAAACCAATTTGATATTTTAATGTATTCAAAAAATTTAAATTGCTTTTTCCAACAAGATATTTAACGATTGGATATGAATTAAAGAATATAGCTTGTCTATAAAAAAACTTAAACAATTGCCTGTCCATTATTTTCTCTTTGATTGAAATATCAATTACACTAAAATTCGCCAAAATAACAGAATTTATTATTTTCTTATTTCCGGATTTATATTTATGTGTTGCAGAACCCGGATGTTTGCGAGCAAACAACAATATTTTGTCTATAGAAACGCCTTTGAGCCCCCTTGACAATAATCGGGAATAGAATTCCCAATCATCGGCATAAATAATATCTCCCCGAAAATGTTCCTTGCCTAAGGATGCTTTTCTCCATATAACCTGACAAGAATTAAAAGGCAATTCACCAATTATTAATTGCTTTAGATTCTTTTTCGAAACATTCTCTGTTTTAGAGTTTTCGATTTTATCAAATTCTATTTTTTCGAAATCATAGAAAACAGTTCTTTCAAATCTGCAAAAATCATTTTTTTTATTTTTTAACTCAGTGATACAATTTTCCAGCAGATCTGGATGGGCAATATCGTCATCATCAAAAAACCATATAAATTCTCCTTGAGCTTTTATAAGCCCAAAATTTCGTGAGCCGGGACAACCTTTAGGATATGCCTTTGGTCTCTCGTAAAATTTAAATTTTGGATCATTTATATAATTTTGTAAAACCTCTCTGGTATTATCAGTCCCACCATCATCAACTATTATGACTTCATAGTTAAAATATGTTTGATTAAGAATAGAATCAAGAGTTGTGTTTATGAATTTAGCTCTGTTATAGGTTGCAATTATTATTGAAATCAAAACTTGCATAAATTCTTATTTTTTTAGTTCCAGCACCATTGTTTCCTGCTTATTAAAACTTGGTGGAATTATAATACCGTGTTTTTCGATATTTTTTAATGCCTGAAAATCACTTTCTCCAACTTCAGTCTTATTAATTCCAGAATATCCTATTTGTAAAGCTAAAGCTTTTAGACTATCGAAATTATGAATCATTTTATGTCCCCAGGCCTTAAAAAAATTATTTATTATATAACAATAGTGGAAAGATTCATCTGCAACCTTTTCTTTAACAGATGATAAATATGGAGATGTTTTCACGTACCACTCAACATAATTTTTATTTTCAGTCTTTTGAGAAGAAGAATACAATTGAAATAAAAATTCCAAGGAAGGCATAGCAATCCTAGCAATTCCCCCAGGTTTCAATATTCTCAAGGATTCTTTCAACATATTTATTTGTTGATCAACATCCAGATGTTCGAATAGGTGTTCTGAAAAAACATAATCAAAACTCTCTGAGGGTAGCGGAAATTCTTCTCCGGCATCAAGAAAAGCAACTTTCCCGTTTTGATCATTAAAATCTGTATTTAACCAACCTGAAAGAAGATTGGCACCACAGCCAATATGAAGTTTTTTCTCGGTATTGTCATCAATATATGTCCGTATTAAAGATTCCTGTTTAACTCTACGTTTTTTTAAAAGTCTATTATCCCTGTAGACCTCGTATAAACGAATAGGTGGAATTTGCAATATTATTTTTATTCTTTTCTTCATGAATTATCCCTTATTTAAACCAGGCTTTTATTAATCTCAAAGGTTTCAATAGTTTATTTCCTATCTTATAATCTAAGCTATCCATAACCTGTTGCTTAAAAGCTTCACTTTTTCTAATCGATATCAACCATTCATGTACAAAAAAGTCAAAGTGTTCTTTATAAATATCTGCATGTTTATTATATATGTATTCAAGAACATCATATTTGACCAAATTAGCCTTTTTATTTCTGGAGTTTATTTTATTTCTGTAATTGAATAAAATTTCAGGAATTACTTCTGCTTTCCCTCCATTTTTCAACAACCTCAAATAAAATTCCCAATCTTCATATCCTATAACCATTTTATTGTCATATCCGCCCGCCACTAAAAAATCGGATCTTTTAAACATCACACTCACAGCACGATTATTAATTAGAAAATTTTCGAGTTTTCCTCCTTCAGGCTTATATATTATAGAATAACCATTCAAACTGAACCAATTCGCATAGCACGTAACAATTTTTATTAAAGAATTATTTTGAAAAATCTGAATCGCTTTTTCACAAAAAGTTACTTCAAAAAAATCATCACTGTCCAAAATTAAAATATACTTTCCCGTTGCGGCTTCTATTCCTTTATTTCTTGCGACACTTACTCCTTCATTATTCTGTGTGATAAGAAAATCTAATTTAGGTTCTAATTCTTTTAATTTTGCTTTTGTTTGAGCATTAGATCCATCATCAACCACAATAATCTCCTTATTTTTATAAGTTTGATCGAGGGCAGATTGTATAGCTTGCTCAATATATTCATGATCATTATAACAAGCAATTACTATGGATATTTTTTCGGACTGCATCTGTTTCGAATTTATTGCTAAAATAGGGAACGGTCTTGAATAACCCAAGTAGCTGGAGAAGGGATGCGTTCTTGTCGGTTTTGTTGTTTTGTTACTTGGTCTCTAAAATATCACTTTTCACTAGAATACCCACTATTTGCTAGTTAACCGAGTTGCAATAGTTATTTTTTGCAATTATAAATTATTTCGTTTTTCATTAATCCATTCTTAAATAGTCCTTTAGTATTAAAAGTTTTTACGAATTCATCCTCATACACCTTAAAACCCGCATTTTTAAGTCTCTCAGGATAATCTTTCCCATACCAACGGACGTGATCATATTGTCCGAATTCAATTTCTCTTTTAGAAGGATCTGTAATACTAAAATCTTCGTAGGTACTTTCTCTTGAATAATCAATTGGTACTTGAAATATTCCAAAACCACCTTTTTTCATAACCCTATATAATTCTGCCATTGCTCTTTTATCATCAATAATGTGTTCAAGAACATGATTGCAAAGAATAAAATCAAAATGATTTTGTGGAAAGGGAATTTGCGTAATGTCCGCTCTAGAAATTTTAGATTGCCCTTTATATTTATAAATTTCAGGATATAAATCCACAGGGAAATATTCGATTTTGTTATTATTAGAAAAATAATTAAAAAAAATTTCTTCAGGAGCAAAATGAAGAATTCTTATATTCTTAAAATCATTTATTCTTTCCTTAGTTTGTAAATATAACCAAAGAAGTCGATGCCTTTCCAATGATTGGCAATTAGGACATTGTGCATTTTTCCTTATTGGCAAACCAAAAGGTTTAAAAATTTCAAATCGTGATTTACAGATGGGACATTTTACTCCAGATAACATATTCTTAACTAATCTCTTTTTTCTAAATATAAAATTATGTAAAGATGTAGGAGTTATTTTTTTGATAATTTTCTTCATAATTTTTTAGTTGTTGCTACTATTAACCGTAAATATTTCTCCATTTATTTAGAACTGAATTTTCTGAGTATTCCCTTTCAATAAACTGAACCGCATCTATCCCCATTTTTTTTCTTAAAGAATCATTTCTTATAAGTAATTCGATTTTCTCTGTATAACATTCAATGTCTTTTTCCTTACATAAAAATCCGGTCTCTCCATCTATTAAAGTATATTTAACACCACCTGAATCAAAGGCAACAACCGGAAGTCCACATGCCTGGGCTTCAGCAGTCACCAATCCCTGACTTTCTACTCCGTAATTTGGATCGGTAATAGAAGTCATTAAAAAGAAATCCTGATTTGGGAGTAAACTAATAATGTCTTCTTGAGATTTTCTCCCTAACAAGTGTATATGATTGGCAAGACCAAATTTTTGTATTAGTTGTTCTAATACTCTTTCCTGAATACCGGTGCCAACAATTGAATACTTAATATTATATCCCTTATTAACTAATTTGGATATGCATTCAATACCCAAATGATGTCCCTTAAATATTTCTAAACGACCTACACTAATGATTCTTATGATGCCTGTTCTTTTATTTGCGCGTTTATCAGGCTTAAAAATACTTGTATCTACAGCTACTGGAATAATTTTAATTTTTTCTTTGGGGGCGTTAATGGCTAATAACTTTTCCATTAAAAAATTTGTGTTCGCTATCAAATAATCAGCTGTTTCAAATAACCGGTCATAATAACCATTATTTGGAATAATATTGTTTATTGGGAAATACAGGTCATGCCCGTGAAAACTCACAATTAGACGAGTTTTTAAATAGCCAATTTTTTTCATAATATCCACTGGGTGTTTATTCGTTCCAAACTGTATATGAATTGTGTCAAAATTTTGGAAAGGCTTGTAAAAAAAAAATTCGTAAAGCGGTAATAGTCCTTTTTTGCCCGATTCTTTATAATACTTTATCAAATGTGGTAATAACCCAGAATTTTTAAGCACAATCCAGATGGCTTTTAAAATGCGCTTTAATCTTTTTCCTGGAATTCTGTAGTCTTCAATAATAACTTTTTCACAAAGGTTATATTTCTCAAATAGATTACTATTGGCATTACTAGAAATATCAGTGAATTCCTCTGTCAGAATCCTTACTTCATAACCCATTTTAACCGCCAGTAAAATTTGGTTTACAATAAAAGTTTCGGAAAGTTGGGGGAATTTCCGGATTTTAAATAGTAATGTTCTTTGTTTCATAAGCCCTTTAACATACCCTTTCTTATTATCCTGCTTTTTATTTTAAGAATATACAAAGCATCTTGTAATGGTAATTTAAACAAAGCTTTAATTCTCCATTTTTTGGTAATTCCGATATTAGTATGATTAAAATACAGAGAAAAAAGCAATTTTCTTTTTATCTTTTTTAAAACCTTTTCTAATTCTTTCTGTGAAAACACATTAGTTTTACGGTTTAAATAAGATAACTTCTTAATCCAATTCAAAAATAATTCAAGCTCCTTTAAATCAATTGATTGATTTAATAAAATCATTTTAACAATAAAAGCATCTTTATATTTTGTTGTATTATATCCAATTTTTTTAAATAGATATAATTTTATAGGAAGATCTCCCTGAACTTGTATTTGCTTATAAATTGATGATACCTGCATTTCATGAACTCTATAATAATATAATACTTCCTGAATATTATAAAATTTTCCAATCCATGCTACCCGAGACCAAAAATCATAATCTTCAACATGTTTTTTAGATTCATCAAATTTATTTGCGATTAAAATTTCTCTATAGAACATTGTTGTTCCCATATTTAGCGAGCAATGTAATAACATTTGTGCTACAATTTCATTATGATTTTCCTTATGCTTTACCGTAATTTCACTTTTACCAAAATGCTGCATCCAACTTCCACACACAATTACATCAGAATTGTTTTCAAGAATGTCTAATTGTTTTTCAAATCTATTAGGAACACTTATATCATCCCCATCCATACGGGCAATGAATTTCCCTTTTGACAATTCAAAGGCTAAATTAAGACTATGAATCAAACCTAAATTTTGATCTTTTGTAACTATTTTAATTCTGGGATCCTTAAGGTTATTAATTATCGTCAGGGTTTCGTCAGTTGAAGCATCGTCAATTATTATTAATTCAAAATCTGAAATTGTTTGATTCAAAATACTATGAACTGCCTCTTCTATATAATTTTGGCAATTATAAACCGGTAACACTACCGAAATGAGCGGCATTTTTTTCATGTCTTAAATAGAATTAACCATAACAATCTTTTGAATTTGTTATCTAATCTTCTAAAAAATGGATAAATTATAGCAATAAATTAATATGAATATATAGAGTAATTTATTTTTCTAAAAACTTATCAATTCGTCTTCTGTTTTTCTTTGTCACCTTTTTTAAGGTGAGAAAGATATAATAAAATAATATTAAATTTAAATACTCATAATAAGAAAGGATTTTATTTTTATAAAAAATATTAAACAATTTTAAATTATTCTGTCTTTTGTTATACTGAAAAATATTCTTTGTATAATCTTTTAAATATTCTTTTAAAAAATGAACATTATTTTTTTTGTTGAAACCAACTAATTGATTGGTAATATCCGGGATAAATAGAATCAATGATTGATAATACTTTAAGGCAAATTCTGTTTTTTCTTTAACCTCCGCTTCCAGTCTATATTTGCTGTCCGGCTCATTATTTGAAAAAACAACATAATTTGATTGGGATTTAAGCATTGCCCTAATGTGTATTTCAGGATCGTTCAACCTAGGATATAAATCATTAAACCCTTGAATAGATCTCAAAAAGTTAATGTCCCAGAATGTGCACATAGTTTGCCAATACAACTTACCAGATAAAAAATCTACCAAATAATCTGATTTTTCAGGAATTTCACATTTTGTTAATTGCTTTTGTCCATTTTCTGCAAACATGGGAACCACCCAAAAATCCCTATTCGGAAAAAGTCGACTATTTTTAAGCCTTGTTTCTATACAGAAATCCAATAATAAATCATCTGAATCCAAAAATATACAGTAATTCCCCTTTGCCTTTTCCAATCCAATATTCCTACAGTGAGAAGCACCTTTAGGTAGTAATTCTCTTTCATAAAATTGAATCCTGGAATCTTTTTCGCAATAGAACCCTAAAAGCACCTCGGTGTAATCTGTGGATCCATCATCTACTATGATGCACTCCCATTTATTGTATGTTTGTGCAATCACAGAATCCAAAGTTTCCCCAAGAAGGTGAGCACGGTTATAGGTGGGAATAATGATGGAGACAAGTGCTTGCACGAAGTAGTCTGGTTTAAGCTTACAAGATAAGAAAGAAATTGTGTTCAAATGACATTATAGTAGGGTAACCTCTCAGGCTTTTTTAAGCGTTCGAATGGGGCTTGACCGATTTTTTAATCAACTCATCCAAAACCTCTATATGTCTTTTTAAAGTGAAATTATCTTTAATGTGTTTTTTTCCATTAGTGCCAAGTACTTTTGCAAGCTCAGTATTTTCCATAAGTTTGATCATATTTCCTGCCATGCCATCTACATCATGCTCTTCCACCAATAAACCGGTTTTACCATTTATTATCACATCGGGAATCCCGGCATGTTTGGTTGAAATCACAGGTAAACCGGCTGCACTGGCCTCCAAAATACCAACGGGGGTTCCTTCAGAATCCCCATTTTCAGCCGTGACAGAATGTTGAATAAATACAAGGGATTCTTCCAGATATTCCCTGTATTTCTCAGGACTTATCACCCCTACAAAACTGATATTAGCTTCCAGGCTATAATATTTAACCAAATTTTTACAAGTATCCAACAATGGGCCATCGCCTGCCATGATTAATTTTGCCTCAGGAAATTTTTTAATAACCTTTAAAAAAGAAAGAATTAAATAATAGGGTGCTTTTTTATCTACAAACCTGCCAATGGCTATAAATTGCTGTTTAGAAAAATTAGGCTGTACTTTGAAAAATTCATCCTGTGGCCCGCAGGCATTGTAAACAAGTTTTTGTTCAGGACACCCTAAATTTAAAAGATCCTGATACATTTTTTTTGAAACCACCACAACATATCTTGCAGTTTCAAAAACTTCTTTATAATTGTTGTTATTCTTTATTATTTCAAATACAGAAGCATCATACCCATGAAAATGAACAATTAATGGTAGATTTAATTGCTTACAAATTTTAAGCACCCTCTGTGCCGTATCACCATATTCCGCCAATACAACATCAATTTTATTTTTTTTAAGGGAATTAATTAAGGCAATTTCCTGTAAAGAAAACCTGTTAAGATTAAAATGTCCCTTAATAATATCTAATATTCTTAAGCGGCGTGAATTAATTAAAACGCCTCCTTCCAGTTGGGTTGGAAGAATGCCTGAATAGTAAAAATAGACCTTTCCCTTAAGCAAATTTTTATGTGCCTGAATAAAGGTTTCTGAATAGGCATTTTGATTGGGGGATAATAAGGCAATGTTCATTTAATCATAAAATTTTCTATTCTATTCATCATTCCTGACTTTTTGATTTAAAACTAAATATTTGACTTTATAGCTATGCCGTAAAGCCCGGCAATCATTTGTCCGTCTTTAAAAGTGACCTGCTCTGGTTTGTCAATTTTAATCAAAAATTTAATAATTGGTTTTATGATCGCAGAAAGAAACTTCCTTTTTGATTGAGGCATAGGACTTCTTCTAACCCATAAACCAAGCATTTGCGCCATTGAAGCATGCCATCCACCTGTAGCTTTAATTTCAATATTATTAAACCCTGAATTTTTTAAATGGCGCTCCAGAGAAAAAGGTGTATATCTATATTCATCATTGGGAACTTCATGCAAGTTCCATAAAAAAGGAACAGTAAAAAAGAAACGTCCACCTGGTTTTAACACTCTTAAAACTTCCTTTAAAACAACTTCTGGTTCTGGGCAATGTTCTAAAACTTCTGTAGCAAAAGCACAATCAAAAGAATTTTCCTCCAATGGTATTTTGTTTCCATCCCATAATAAATCGGGAGAACAATTTTCATCATAAATTAAAGCAGATTCTATATCTAAACCAACATATTCATTTACTGCAGAGTTTTTTAGAATATACTCTTTGTACGGCATTTTTCCGCAACCTAGGTCTAAAAGATTGCCTGCAAAACCACTTAAATTATTTTTAATGGCTTCAAAAATTGCTGAACGAATAACATATCTATCTAAGTTGGCATGATTTAATTTTATATCGATAAATTGGTTTTTCATAATTTTTTATAAACTACAAGTATATTTCTACCTTTAATAAATTTTGATAATAATTTACGAAAGATAGGCCTATATTTTCTTTCTAGTTTTTTTGAAATATCTTGTACTTTTTTATGCTTAATTTTATTCAAATTAAATTCAATAAAATAATCATAGGTTAAGGACATTGGTTCAAATATCAGTTTATCAACTTTCAGATTAAAAACTCTCTCTAATGAAAACAGAGAATTTTTATTCCAGAGTCCGGCATGATGTGGAGGTAAATTTAAAGTATGATACTTGTCATTAATAAAAAGATAAGGATTGTTATTTGGAACTCCAACAATCAATTTTCCTCCTTTTTTTAATATTTTCAATTGATTTTTTATAAAATTATGAACATCATAAATATGCTCCAATACCTGAAAGGAACAAACTACATCATAATGTTCTTTATAATCATCATCAATATCCTCAATAAGAATTCCTTCAACATTAAGATTGATATTCTTACAATGATTTACAGCATGCATATTTAGCTCAATACCTTTGGCATTTATTTGTCTCTCTTTTAACATTTGCAAAAAAATTCCAAAACCAGAACCAATTTCAAGGACTTTATCGCCTTCCTCAATAAAATTTAAACTCTTTTTATGTTCCCACCTTTCAGAATAATAATTTTTTCTTGAAATAGATAAGTCTTCATAGAATTCAGAATCTCCTATTATGGAAGGTGGATAATAAAACCTGTATCCAGTTGATACACATTTATAAAGTTCTATATATTCCTTAGAAAAAAACCTTTCAACCTTTAAACCCTGCTCTTTATAAGCTTCGATGATTTGTCTTGAAGAGAATCGATCTAATAATAATGTTTTACCTTCTTTTGGTTTCAGGGGACTTTTAATCTCACTCATTAATTTTACTTATTTTCCATTTCGTATTATTTTCTTTGTAAATAGCAGATCCCATTTGCCAATAGTAAGGTCTTTTATTTTCATTTATAATTTCAAAATTGCATTTTTCAATTACGGTATCTAATTTATTCTTTGAAAAATTGTCAGCAAAATATACATTCAGTTTATATTGTCCCTGATATAACTTAATATTTTTAATTAAAGATGTTAATCTATAACTACCTCTTTCCTGACAAAATCCATTTTCAGAATTTAGATTAAGTTCATGTAAAACAGGAATATTATCTCTATTCAATATCTGAAAAGAAATTGCAGGATCTTTCACCTTATTGTTAGAATACACCTCAATTCTAATCAATAAATCTTTGTTAAACTCGTGAATGCCATTTCTCAAACTCGTAACAACTTCAACCTTGCTTATAAAAGGTATATCATCTTCAGAAAATTTTAAATTTTCATAATAATGACCGTTGTCTAACTCGTTATTTAAATATTTATCTAAAGTGGAATTTACATCACCTGAATGAATCAGTTCTCCATTTTCTAAAAGAATTCCTTTTGTGCACAAACTCTTCACACTCGCCATATTATGACTCACAAACAACACGGTCCTACCTTGCCCCTCTGATAGATCCTTCATCTTCCCAATCGCTTTTTTCTGGAATTCGGCATCACCCACGGCCAACACCTCATCTACCACCAGGATCTCCGGTTCCAGGTGAGCGGCCACGGCAAAACCAAGCCGCACCGTCATCCCACTGCTATAGCGTTTTACAGGGGTGTCTATATACATCTCGCAACCCGAGAAATCTATAATTTCGTCCAGTTTTGTTCTTATTTCATTTTTGGTCATCCCCAAAATGGCACCGTTCATAAGGATGTTTTCCCGGCCGCTTAATTCCCCGTGAAACCCGGTACCTACTTCCAGTAAAGAAGCGATCCTGCCCCTGGTTTTAATACTGCCGGTGGTGGGGGAAGTAACTCGCGATAAAATTTTAAGCAAGGTGGATTTCCCTGCCCCATTTTTACCTATTATCCCTAAAACCTCGCCCTGTTTTACCTCAAAATTGATATCCCGCAGCGCCCAAACGTAATCCTCGGTAGCCTTCGCGCTGCGGTCGTTTACCGCCCCCACTTTTAAATATGGGTCTTCCTTCCCGCGCAGGCTTGCCCACCAACGATTAAGGTCATGGCTAAGCGTACCAGTGCCTACCGTTCCAAGGCGGTATTGTTTGGAGATGTTTTCAGCTTTTAGGATGATGCTCATTTTAGGCGTTTAGGGTTTCCATTTACAGTTTTTGGTTTATTGCGATTCTATGCGCGAAGCTAAACTAAGAATAATGTCATCATAAAGATATTCATATATTAAAAAGTCAAAAATTATGTCGAAAGATACAAAATTCCCCTTCCGAGTTTTGGGACTGCAATTAAAATATTAGCCATGAATACACGAAAAATTTTTAATTTAGAAATTTGAAGTACAAAATTAGACGGTTTGTTGTATGTTGTTCTGGTTTTCGGATATTAAGAAATAAGCTGACCGAAAATTAAATATTTTAAATTCAAAATTTAAAATAAATCCTTTTTATAATATAAATATAAATTCGAACTGTTTTTAAAGGTTGAACAAAAAATAATTTTAAACCTATTTTAAATGACCCAAAAAATTGCCTTTTTCTAAAAAGACTAGCCATTAAACTAAATTGATGAATCCTGAGACTCTTTTTAACAACATTTTTTTTATGAGCAAACTGCATATCGTTATAAACACAATTAACAATATCCAAATTTACGCGGGCAATATCACTTGAAACCAATTTTAATTTTTCAGAAACACCTATCTCTTTTCTGTAAACTGCGGTAACCTCATCCAGGTATGCTATTTTTCCTCCATTTTTGATAGTCCACAAATAAATTGGCCAGTCTCCATAGGGAAAATTCCCAATCCAGGAAGGAAAATCCTCCCTCTTTTGTCTATTGATAAAAACAGCAGTAACTGAAGGAATAAAATTTCCAAAAACAAGATCTTCAAAAATCTTCGGTCCTTTAATATCCGGCCATGTTTTTAATCGAAATTCACCGGAAGGATATAAATTCCTAATTCCGGTATAAACTATAGAGAACTCATGATTTTTTTCTAGAAAATCTATTTGTTTCTGAAGTTTTAGAGGGTCTGTCCAATAATCATCCCCATCCAAAATTGCTACATATTTACCATCACATTCCTTTAAAGTTCTGATAAAATTTTGAATAAGACCATATTTTTTATCAGACACCAATAATTTAATCTTATCTCCATATTGCTCAGCAAAGCTTTCACATATTTCCCTTGTTTTATCTGTGCTAAAATCCTCCCCAATCACAATTTGATACCGGAAATTAGTGTTTTGAATAAGGACACTATTTATGGTTTGAGAAATAAACATTTCCTGGTTAAAGGTTAACATAAAAATACTTACACAAATTTCATTCATTCTGGTTGTTAGAGGTTTTATGTTTGTATGTGATCCAAAGGTATATGAAGGATACTGATCTTTAGGAGTTTTTCATTTACCAAAAGGTCAAATATTATGTCGAAAGATACAAAATTTCCCCCTGTCTTTGCTGTCACGCAGGATTTGAGGGTTAGTAATGTCAGTAATTAAAAAAAGTTCTGTTTTAGAAAATGGTAGAAACTTCCTTCTTTAACCACAAAGGTCGCGAAGCCAAGCAGTCCTATTAGTACTTCTGTCAAGTAGTCTATTTCTTATTTTCTATTCAATTCAATAATTATCAGATTATTTTATTTCAACTTTCATTTTTAGTCATCATTTTTTTCTTTGTGTCGTTTGCGTCTTTTCTCCTGGCGTGCTTTGCGGTTAAAAAGGAACGAAACAAAATAGCAAACCTTAATTAGCGCATCCATTAATTAATCCACATTGTTCTAAAACATAACCAAAGAACACAAAGTATTTTGAATTGGGAAGTACGAAGTTAGAAGTTTTTCCTAATTTTATTTGGCCCCTTTAGATTTGGAGAATTCACACAATGAAGCCTAAAAAAAAACCACATTAGGAATAGTGGCTTTTATCTTAAACCTATTCAAAAAATAGAAATCCATATATTATTTCATATAAAAAGATATATTTGTGTTAATCTAAATACAATTTTTCTATTGAAAAAATTATCCATTCTTATTCCGGCATATAATGAAGAGCAAACCATCACTTCTATTTTAGAAGTTTTAAAGGATCTTAAACTGGAATATTCGCTGGAAAAAGAGTTAATAATTGTAAATGATTTTTCTACAGATGGAACAAAGAAATTAATACAAGATTTCATAAAATCCAACCCTGAATTATCTATAATGCTCCATAATCAGGAATTTAACCAGGGAAAAGGAGCTGCACTTCACAAGGCAATTCAATTGGCTACCGGGGATCTTATTATCATTCAGGATGCCGATCTGGAATACGACCCAAATGAATATAATATTTTACTGAAGCCAATGATGAATGGCAAGGCAGATGTTGTTTACGGCTCCAGGTTTATGGGAGGAAATCCACACCGGATTTTGTTTTTCTGGCATTCCATAGGAAATAAATTCCTTACCACCTTAAACAATGCTTTCACAAATCTCAAC
>Ga0307486_1000853_pt1 | contig 25598 bp, 23 predicted proteins | sample CBIW02metaG_FD_203663 | JGI IMG/M metagenome (GOLD analysis project Ga0307486, IMG submission 203663) | Sea-ice brine microbial communities from Beaufort Sea near Barrow, Alaska, United States - CBIW 0.2 | ecosystem: Environmental > Aquatic > Marine > Coastal | place: USA: Alaska | collected...
CGTGTCGCCACCCCTCCCCTTATAGCCCTCACACACACCCCCACACACACACGTCAGGCGCAGGTTCAGCGGCCCGGCGCAGGAAAGAACCTGCGCCCCACCACCAAACCTGCGCCCAGAACAAGAGGATGCGAATGGCTAGTAGCGGTAGTGCTCGACTTTGTAGGGCCCCTCGACGGGGATGCCGAGATAGCCGGCCTGCTCGGGCGTCAAGACGGTCAGCTCCACGCCGAGGGCGTCGAGGTGAAGACGCGCGACTTTCTCATCGAGCAGCTTCGGCAGCACGTACACGCCGACAGGGTACTTCTCCGGCGATACATACAGCTCGATCTGCGCGAGTACCTGGTTGGTGAAGGAGTTGCTCATCACGAACGACGGGTGTCCCGTCGCGTTGCCGAGGTTCATCAGGCGCCCCTCCGACAACACGAGCACACTGCGGCCGCTCGGCATACGCCATTCGTCGACCTGTGGCTTGATCTGCACCTTGACAGCTCCCGGCAGCGACTCAAGCGCGGCCATGTCGATCTCGTTGTCGAAGTGTCCGACGTTGGCGACGATCGCCAGGTGCTTCATGCGCAACATGTGATCAACGCCGATGACGTTGAAGTTGCCGGTACCACTGACGAAAATGTCGACTTGTTCAACGACGGATTCCAGGCGGGCGACCTGGAATCCGTCCATTGCGGCCTGCAGAGCGTTGATCGGGTCGATCTCGCTCACAATAACGCGGGCACCCTGGCCCCGCAGCGCTTCGGCCGCGCCCTTGCCGACGTCTCCATAACCGGCGACGAAGACAACCTTGCCGCCGATAAGTACATCGGTGGCCCGGTTGAGGCCGTCGGGCAGCGAGTGGCGAATGCCGTATTTGTTGTCGAACTTGCTCTTGGTGACCGAGTCGTTCACATTGATCGCCGGAAAGAGCAGTTCCTTGCTCGCGGCGAGCTCGTATAGACGGTGGACGCCGGTGGTGGTTTCTTCGGTGACCCCCATGAGATCGGCCGCAATCCGGGTCCAGCGGTCGCTCGACTCCATCAGGGACCGACGCAGGGCGGCGAGAATGACGCCGTATTCGTGGCTGTCACCCTCGGCATCCGCCGGCACACCGCCGGCTGCTTCGAACTCGCGCCCCTTGTGCACGAGCATCGTGGCGTCGCCGCCGTCGTCGAGGATCATATTCGGGCCGGTCCAGCTCGCGCCGGCGATAGCGGCCTCGGCGCTCCAGTCGAAGATCTGCGTGGTGCACCACCAGTACTCCTCAAGGGTTTCGCCCTTCCAGGCGAACACTGGAACGCCTGCGGGGGCATCCGCTGTGCCGGTCGGACCGACCGCGATCGCAGCCGCCGCGTCGTCTTGAGTGGAGAAGATATTGCAGCTGGCCCAGCGCACCTGGGCGCCGAGGGCGACCAGGGTCTCGATCAGCACCGCGGTCTGCACGGTCATATGCAGGGATCCGGCGATGCGGGCGCCGGCGAGCGGCTTCGATTCGCCGAATTCGGTGCGCAGGGCCATCAGCCCGGGCATCTCGTTCTCGGCCAGCCGCAACTGGTGACGACCAGCCTCGGCGAGCGAGGGATCAGCGATTTTGTAGGTGAATGTGCTGGATGCAGCAGGCGAGGCGACAGTCATGCTGCTATCTTGCCATTTCAGTCTGCGCCACCTCGACTTTATTGTGCGTGTTCTCGCCGGCTTCGTCGTCGCCAGAGGCTGACGTCGGAACGGATACTGCCGTTCGGCGTCGCGCAGCCCCCGCAGCAAGCGCCATCACGATGAACGCCACGAGCGCCGCACCCGCGCCGGCCCAGATTGGCGCGGTGTAGCCCAGGCCCGCGGCAATGAGACTGCCGCCCGCCCACGCGCCGAGCGCGTTGCCGAGGTTGAACGCCGCGATGTTAGCGCCGGAGGCGAGCGTGGTGGCGCCATTCGCATAGCGCATGACCCTCATCTGCAATCCAGGTACGACGCCGAATCCGAAACCGCCCATGAGAACAAGGGAGACGACGGTTGCGATGGGATTGGCGGCGGTGAGCGCGAAGAACACGAGCACGAGCGTCAATGCGCCGAGGAAAGCAAGCAGGCTCGCGTCCAGAGACCGGTCAGCGAGCTTGCCGCCGAGAACGTTACCGGCGAAGAGCCCGACGCCGAACGCCACGAGCAGCCATGGCACCGTGCTCGAAGCAAACCCGGTCACCTCGGTCAGGGTGAAGGCGATATAGGTGAATGCGCCGAACATGCCGCCGAAGCCGAGCACTGTGACCGCGATTGACAACCAGACCTGTGGCGACCGGAACGCGCGCAGTTCGCGGCGCAGGCTCGCGGATTCGGCCTGCGGCGCCGCCATGGCCGGCAGCAGGAAGACCAAACCGAGTAGCGCGAGGACACCGATCGCGGTGATCGCCCAGAAGGTGGAGCGCCAGCCGAACGCTTGGCCGAGCAGAGTTCCGAACGGCACGCCGAGCACATTGGCGGCGGTGAGACCGGTGAACATGATCGCGATCGCCCCGGCCTTCTTGTTCTCGGGCACGAGGCTGGCAGCCACAACCGCGCCGATTCCGAAGAAGGCACCGTGGCAGAGGGCGGCGATGATGCGGCCGCTCAGCATGAGTCCGTAGGTCGGGGCGATAGCCGATAACAGGTTGCCGAGAATGAACAGCATCATGAGCGCGATGAGAACGCGTTTGCGAGAGAAGCGATTGACGGCGGCAGTGAGGCCGAGAGCGCCGACGATGACGCTGAGCGCATAGCCGGAGATGAGCCAGCCGGCCACGGTCGCGGTCACCGCGAAATCGGCCGCCACCTCGGGCAGCAATCCCATGATGACGAATTCGGTCAGGCCGATTCCGAAGCCGCCGAGGGCGAGGGCGATCAGACTAATGGGCATGGAGATGCTCCTTAAACGAGAGGAATGGGGCGCCAACTCTGGCCAGACGCGGATAGACCGCGTACGCTAGTAGTTGATGGCGCGCTATAAATACTTGCACACGCTATCTATACGCGCAAGCAACCATTCTGGATTCTGGAGGTCCGATGAGCATCGAAGACGACGCCGTTGAAGTGCGCGCCCATGGCTGGCGCACGTTGGCCTCCCTGCACGGAGCCATTGAAACCGAACTGGAGCGCGCCTTGCAAGGCGCGCTCGACCTGTCGGTCGTGGAATACACAGTGCTCGACGCGTTGAGCCGTCAAGACGGGTGGCACATGCGCATGCAGCAACTCGCCGGCGCGACCGCCCTATCGAGCAGCGCGACCACTCGTCTGGTCAACCGCCTCGAAGAACGGATGCTGCTCACCCGCGTACTCTGCGCCGACGACCGACGGGGAATTTACACCGAACTGACTGCGACCGGACACGCTCTGCACGATCAGGCCCGCCCCGTGCACGACGCAGCACTTGAGCGGGCGCTCGTATCCGCTCGACACGCGCCGGAGCTTGTGGACCTGGTCGACGCCATCGCGGGCTAGACCGAGCTGAGACCTACCGCTCGGACTCGGGAGCGTCGGCCACGAGACGGTGGCGCATCAGCTGCCAGCCCTGGGGAGCGCTTGTTCGCTCCGCGTGCCGTGAGCACAGGTCGAAGCTGTGGGGTTCCTTGCGCACGGAGAGCGGGCCGAGCACGGCCAGCGACTCCCCATAGTCAAAGGTGAGCGTGGCCACCGAAGGTTCGAGGCAGGCAACGCGAGAACACGCACGGAATGTCATTGCCTATAAGGCTACCGGCTGGCGGCCCGTCGTAGGATGGCAGCATGCCAAGATCCCGTCGTTCCGCCACTCCCGAACCGACCGTGCGCGGCCGCGGGCGTGACCGACACGGCCGCGGCATCCGCAGTTCGGCGACCGGCCCGTTCCTCCCACCGCTGCGCACCCGCATCGATCTGTTCGACATGACGATCGCCTCGACGATCGATTATTTGCGCGGCGTCTGGCCGGAAGAGCTGGGCAAGACCGTTTTCGAGGTGGCGTCCGGACCACTCAGGGTCGTGGCTGATGCCGGTGTGGAACGTTGGATGGTGACGCCGGAGGCGAATCGTGTGGTGTTCTACCGCCTCCCGATCCAGCGCCTGTCACACCTGCATGAGAACGATGAGATGCACGAGCGCATGATGATCGAGACCTGCGTGTTTCGCGGTGTCGCCGAGCTGCTCGGCAAGGACCCCTGGGATCTCGCGCCGGATCGCTTCCGCCACTTCTAAGCAGCGGCCTCTCGTCAGCCTCGCCTCCGAGCACGCGCAGTGCTCCGCTCGGCGCAGCTGAGTCACGTCCGTGGTCCGCCCACTGCGACACTGGCGGACGAACAGCGGATGTTCGGCTGCGCAGCTCCGCTCGCACTCCAGTTCCGCTCTATCACTGGGATCGCAGCCTCTCCGCTGCGTCATTGTCGCGCGCGCACGCCTGAAGATTGGCTGTATTTGATAACAGAACGGTAACGGAATAGGGGAATTCCAAACCATTTCGGGGAGGGAACCGAACACCATGCAGACCCCAACACCACCTGCACCATCTACCGAAAAGGATTCATCCCATGCGTTCATTCACCAAGGCCACCGTCGGTTTCGCTGCTGCTGGAATTCTCATTGCCGGGCTCGCCGGCTGCTCCGCGACCGGCAGCACCGCCGAGCCTGCCCCCGCCTCCAGCTCGTCCAGCTCGGCCTCGGCCGATCCGACGCCCCTCGCCTCGATCCCCAGCCTGTCTGGTGTCGACACCGCCGTACTGCTCGACGCTGACTTCGGTGCCGCCCTGACGAGCCTCGGGCTCACCGCCGGAACCGTCGGAACGGCCACCCTCGAAGAGGGCAGCCTGCACTTCCCGATCACGGGCGGCAACGTGGACTACTACGACCCGGCCGAGAGCTACCGCCCCTACGTTCAGGGTTCCATTGAGCACGAGGGTTCCGGCTTCTCGTTGACCGCCGGGGATACAGTCGTCGAGTTGACCAACTTCACCATCGACCCTGGCACGTCGGAGCTCTTCGGTGACGTCTCGGTCAACGGCGAATCCGCTGCGACCCAGGCTCTGCTGTTCGACCTCTACGGCGGAACCCTTGAGCCGCTCAAGATGGACGGCGACAACGCCATCCTCACCGGAACCACTGTGCACATTTCTTCCGTCGCCGCCGGCCTGCTGAACTCCACGTTCAACACCGACGCCGTCGCTGACCAGATGCTCGTGGGCATCGCGACCATCACCGCCGCGACCAAGTAACACTTCTGCACAGCACGAATCGGGGCCCGCCACACGGCGGGCCCCGATTTTGCGTCGCGCCGCTCGCGGTACTCGTTAGGGATGCGGGCACTCGGTGTTAGCGGTGCCACGAACTACTAGCGAGTGCCGCGACGGGTGGCAGGCGGGCGGGCGGTCAGGCGGGGCGCACGCGCGCGGGCAGCATCCGTTTGAGCACGCCCGGACCGGCCCTGCGCAGGGACACCGCGACGATCACGATGATCGCGATCGCGATCGACGCCCGGGTCAGCTGGACTCCCGGCACGAGCAGCCGCAGGGTGAGCGCCATCGGCACGAGCAGCCATTCCCACCGGCCGCTGAGGGCCACAAACGGCAACAGCAGCAGCGCATACCAGGGGTAGCGGGGGCTGAGCACGAGCAGGGTTGCACCGATCATGACGAGCTGGCCGACCCACGGCTGGTTCTGGTCGGTTTTCCAGATGACGAAAACGGCCACCACGGCGAGAATCAAACCGGCGACGATGACAGCGGATGATCCGGGCGCGACCATGGACACCAGCGCGAACCGAGACCCATCCTCGTACCCCTCCTCCGATAGGTATCCGGGCAGGTATCCGAGCACCCCGATTCCGGTGGCGAGCACATAGGGAATGTACAGCACCACAAAGCTCACAACGGATGCTGTGACCATGCGCCAACCGCCGCGCTTGAGAATCGCCGGCGCGGCCAGCACCGGGATGAGCTTGGTGCCGATCGCGATGCCGAGCGCTATTCCGCCACGCCACGCCTTCTTCGACGAGACGAGGAACACGGCTGCGACAGCGAAAATAACCCCGAGCATATCCACGTGGGAGTTGGTGATCGCTTCGGTCGCCACGAGCGGGCACCAGGCCCAGAGCGCCGCGTTTCGAGGGTCGAGGCCGCGGCGGCGCATGCCGGCCAGCAGCATGGCCGTCGTGCCGAGGCTCAGCAGCAGCCCGGTGAGCTGCAATGGCCAGTAGCCCGGCTCCGGTCCGGTGAGAAAACGCACGCCGGCGAAATAGATTTCGCTCGCCGGCGGGTAGATCGTGGGAACCGCCGTGCGGTTGAGCGCCGAGCAAAGAAGTTCGCCGGACTCAGTTTTGTGGGCGCGCGCGATGCGCTCACCGACGCAGGCTTCGGTGCCCGATTCGGAAATGGTGGCGGCGGGGAACAGCCAATCGGGCCTGAGGGAATCGAGTCGGTCATCCGCCGGGGTATAGGCGTAGGGGCTGATGCCGTTGTTTTGTACGATGCCGTCCCAGGCGTAGCGGGCCGAGTCCGTGCTGGTATTGGGCGGGCCGACCATCGCCACACCGCCGATGAGGGCGGAACCGGCCAGGATCAGCGCGACCACCGCTCGACCGTTGACGCGGCGCAGCAACCACCAGGCCACGCCGAACAGGAGCCAGAGCGCACTCGTGACGAGCACGAGCTGCACCCTGTCACGGTCAGGCGCGAAGAGGTCGAAGGTCAGCACGCTGAAGGCGGTGAGGGCAGCGCTGAGCACGAGGAGCCCCGAGATCACAATTATTCGCACCCGTCCATCCTCACCTACGAGCGCCCGGGCAGGTCCCATCCCGGCGTTGTGGCGCAAGATACCTGCAGACCGTAAGACTCAGCGGTCGGGTGGTTCTCCCAAAACACCGCGAGCGAATGCCCCGCTCAGCGCCATCCTTCGGGTTCGGTCAGCAATATCAGCGCGTCGAGGCAACGACCGACGAGCATGCCGGCCGGCAGACATTCACAGATGCCGATCAGTTCGTCGACCATCTCGTCTACGGACCGCATCGTGCAACAGGAACACCAGCCCTGAGCATCAAAACTGGCTCGCATGGCGTCGATGTAGTCGTCCCGTGACATCCCGACAACGTCTCGAACGACGGCCGTGGGTGTGTGGCCGTCCGAGCTCATTCCCGAGAATGTACGCCCACAGTCACAAGGGCCGTTCGGATTGCGCCGGCTGGTGGGGCAGGGCTCCAGCAGCCACACCAACTCACCGGCAATACACGCGCTCGGTCGGCCGAAACTGGCCCGCCGTGCCGCTTTGATGTGTGCGACCGTCTGCGCCGCGACCAATACCTTCATCGTGCTTCTCCTTCAGTCTCGGCACGAGTCTGGGTGAGTAGTTACCAGAAACGGTAGCGGCATCCACCGACATCGCCGCAGCGCCCCGAAATCGGTCGGCCCACGTGCCACGACTGACATCTGCGGTCATCGACGTTGTGGTCTTGCCAGGCTCGACCACCGGCCAGAGGCTCGACCGGGTTTCGCACTGCTCGGGACGCACCGTGAGCGGACCGTAAGGATTCAGCGGGGTCACGGCGGGCACTCAAGTGGTGCAATAGAACCATGCGCAGATTGATGTATGAAGCCCAGCGGGCGCTGGCATCGCCCGTGCGCAATCCGAGGATGGCGACCGTGGTCGGTCGGTTGCTCGGCGCCGCCTTTCTGATCTGCTTCGGCACCGGCTTGTACAGCCATTTTCTGCAAGAGCCGCTCGACTGGATGCGCTTCGCGACCCGGCCGGAGTTCTTGTACCAGGTCACCCAGGGCACGCACATCATCGCCGGCATTGCCTGTTTTCCGCTGCTGCTGGCCAAGCTCTACATTGTCTTTCCTGATCTGTTCGCCTATCCCCCGGTGCGCGGCTTCCTGCACTTCCTGGAGCGCGCGTCGATCGCCCTGTTCGTGGGCGCTTCGCTCGTGCAGATTACGATCGGTCTGCTCAACACCTATCAGTGGTATCCGTGGCCGTTCCCCTTCCGCCAGGTGCACTTCGCGCTCGGCTGGGTGCTCATCGGGCTGCTGGTCATTCACATCGGGGTGAAACTTCCGGTGATCACGCGCCACTGGAACAAACCTGCAGAGACCGACACTGACGATCATCTCGTCGACGCCGTGTCGGGCAAGCGCGCGGAGAACGCCGAGGCCGTGCGTCTGTGGGGAACCACGCGGCCCGGCGGCGTGACCGGGCGCGTGCTCGACTTCATTGATGCGACGCCGCGCACGGCGAGCCGGGTCAGCCGGCGCGGATTTCTCACCACGGTCGGCGTGGCCACGACCGCGGTCGTCGGCCTCACGGCCGGGCAGACCTTCACGCCGTTGCATGCGGTCAACCTCTTCGGGCCGCGCAAGAAGGGCGTCGGCCAGCAGGGCGTTCCGGTGAACCGCACGAGCGAGCAGGCCAGGGTCGCGGAGACCGCCACGTCCGCCACGTGGGCGCTCACCCTTGCGGTCTCGGGCACCGAACGATCCTTTTCCCGGGCCGAGCTGCTCGCGCTGCCGCAGACCGAGGTGACCCTGCCGATCGCGTGCGTCGAAGGCTGGAGTCAGATGGCCCACTGGCGTGGCGTGCGGTTGCGAGACCTCGCCGATCTGATGAGCGCCGACCCGGAGACCTCGTTTCGGCTGATCAGCCTCGAGGAACGCGGCAGTTTCAGCAAGACGCAGATGGGCCGGGAGTATGTGCGCGACCCCCTCACACTCGTCGCTCTCGAGCTGAACGGCGAGACGCTCGATCTCGAGCACGGGTTTCCGGCGCGTATGATCGCGCCCGGCCGGCCCGGCGTGCTGCAAACCAAATGGCTGAGCCGAATCGAGGCGATCGAATCATGAGGACGGATGCGAACGGGTCGCGGCCCGATGGTGCCGGCCCGACCGAGAGCACCGGGACCGGGCTGAATCCGCCGCCGGCCGGGATCGCGGCGTCGACCAGCAAACGGATGCGCAATATCCGCTGGGTGCTGGTCGGTGGCGGCGTGCTGCTGCTGGCCTGGGGCGCGCTCGTCATGTTCGATTCGGTGCGCACGACTCGCATTCCCGGGGTGGCGTTGTGGATCGCGGCGGCAATCGTGCTCCACGATGGGATTCTGGCGCCCATTGTGGTCGCTCTCGGCATCGCCCTGCGGCGGGCTGGTCGCCGGGTCACGGGAACTGTCGTTGCGATTGTGCAGGGCGGAATCGTGGTCGGGTCGATCGTGTCGCTCATCGCGGTCCCGACAATCGTGGCGAAGAACTTCGCCCCGGCGAATCCGACCGTGCTGCCGCTGAATTACGGGCTCAATCTCTTTATCTTTTGGCTCGTACTCGCCGCACTGACAGCGAGTGTGTCGGTCTGGGTGTTCGTGCGCGAGCGGCGTGGGCCTCGGGTGGTGCTGCAGGACGACACCGGGCGTTGACCCGCACCGGCCCGGCGGCTGGGCGCACGTTCGGTGCTGGGCCGGCGGCTGGGCGCAGGTTCGGTGGCTGGGCGCAGGTTCGATGGCTGGGCGCAGGGTCTAGCGTGCGCCCAGCGGGCAAACCTGCGCCCGACGGCGCGCACCCGTCGTGGGGTCGCTAGGCGCGAGCGAGCCGAACGAAGGAACGACCGCCCGTGGTCCATTCGGCGACCGGCACCAGTCCAACCTTCGCGGCGCGGCGGCGCAGGGCGCTGACTCCGATTTCGGCCCACGGAAAGGCGTCGCTCGCGTTGCCGGCCGAATCATGCAGGGTGCCGACGTAGACGAGATCGTGTTCCGGGTCGCGGTGTGCTTCGACGACGAGTATCCCGTCGGCGGAGAGCAGGGCCGCACAGCGGTCGAGTAGGGCATCGGGATCGCCGCCGATGCCGATGTTTCCGTCGACGAGCAGCAGGGTCGCCCAGCTTCCTTCCTGCGGGATGGTGTCGAACACCGAGCCTTCCAGCACTGCGAGTCCGGCCGCGAGCGCGATCCGCACGGCGGTCGGCGAGACGTCCACGCCGAGGGCGTCGAGTCCCTCGTCGATCGCGGCCTGGATCATGCGGCCCGGTCCACAGCCGATGTCGAGCACCGGTCCACCGACGCCGGCGAGCAGGGAGCGGTCGATCGCATCGGCGTCGGCACTCCAACGTCCGGCTTGCATAGTCGATACCTGCGCCGGGGTACCGGGATCGGCGTCGGGGTGATGGCCGTGCAGGTAGAGCACATTGTCGGCACCCTGCAGCGCCTGAGCGTACGGCTCGGAACCGCCGGCACCGAACGTGGTCGGGCAGCGAAAGCGTTCGGCGGTCGCGTGGTCGGCCTGCACCCGCTGGGCCTGCATGCGGTCGGCCTGCGTGTGGTCGGCGGCGCTGCGGACAGAGCTCGGGTGCTCCGCCGTCGAACGGTCGGTGATCGGGCCGACGTGTGTTGTACGTGCGGCCGTCGGATTACGCGTGACCGTCGTGTGCGCAGCCGCCGCATTCGCAGCCGTCGCATTCGTGACCGTCGTATTCGCGGCCGTCGCATTCGCAGCCGTCGTGCGGTCCGCCAGCCGGCTGACGAAATCGGCCGCGACTCGGTCGGCTTCGCCCGGGGCATCGGTGCCCGACCATTCCGCCGGCTGATCTCGTTGGCGCGGTGATGCCAGGGTCATGAGCGCACTCCTGTCCCGGTAAGCGGCCCGGCCGCGGGACTCTCAGCGGCTCGCAGCAGCGCGGTGCCCCTGTCGATGGCAGGCAGCTCTGCGGCACGCCCTTCGACGGCACCATGCTCGACAGCACCGTGCTCGACGGCACCGTGCTCGACGGCACCGTGCTCGACGGCACCGATGTCGACGGCGCCGATGTCGACGGCGCCGAGCTGAGCGGAGGCCCCCACACCCGCGAACGCACGCGCGAAGCGCGTTTCGGGGGCGGCTGAGGCAACGGTCTGGGCATCCGTTATGGTGTCGATGTCGGTGAGTGTCGGTAGCTGGCGCACCGTGAGCCCCGCCTCGTTGAGGCGTTGGAGCTGGTGCGCGCCGGTGTCGGAGCGGCTCATCGGAATGCCGCGAAGCAGCGCGCCGGTCGGGTTTTTCAGGGCGAGCGCCCAGAAGCCGCCATCGTCGGCCGGGCCGAACCAGGCGTCCGTGTCGGGACCCCAGTCGGCGCAGATCGGTGCGAGCAGTTGGGCGCTGATCTGCGGGGTGTCCATGCCGAGCAGCAGGGTCGGCTCGTCGAGGTGGTCGAAGATGGCGGCGAGACGCTCGTCCAGGCCGCCGCTGACCTGCGGCAGAATCTGCCAGCCGGATGATTCCGGCGGCGCCGTGACACCGTCGAACGCCAGGATATGGCGTGTTGCGGGAAGCGACCCGGCGACGGCGAGGGTGTCAGCGAGGCTGGCCGAGGCCAGGTCGGCGGCCTGCTCGAGCGACAGCGGCGGGTGCAGGCGGGTCTTGACCCGGCCGGGCAGGCATTCCTTGGCGATGACGACGATCACGGTCATGAGCAGGCCTCGCTGTGGTTGGTGCGGCCCGCTGAAGCCGCGCTGTCGGCTCGGAGCAGCGCGGACATGTCCGTGATGGCTGCGAGGGTTCCGCGCACGGTACCGGTCACCTTGCTGCGACCGACGCGCGGTGCATAACCGGTGTCTACCTCGCGGATGCGCCAGCCGGCCGCGGCCGCGCCGAGAAACATCTCGAGCGGATACCCGCTGCGGCGGTCCTGCAGGTCGAGGGCGAGCAGGTGGTCGCGGCGGGCCGCCCGCATGGGGCCGAGGTCATGAATGTTCACACCGGTTATTCGGCGCAGTCGCCAGGAAAGATAGGTATTTGCCAAACGGGCATGCGGCGGCCAGGCGCGGCGAACCGTGGGGCGCCTGCGGCCGAGCACGAGATCGGCCGAGTCCTGGCTGATCGGGTCGACCACGAGCGGCAGATCGCGGGGATCCATTGAGGCATCCGCATCGCAGAAGGCGACGATCGGGGCGGTCGCGGCGAGGAGCCCGGCGTGGGCAGCGGCGCCGAAGCCGCGGCGGCTTTCATGAACGACATGCGCGCCGTGGGAGCGGGCAACGTCGGCGGATCCGTCGGTCGACCCGTTATCTACGACAATCGCACGATAGCCGCCGGGAAGGCGTTCGAGAATCCATGGCAAAGCCTGCGCCTCGTTCAGGCAGGGCAACACTACGTCGACCCGAATGTTCGTCATATCCCGACCATAATCTGGAGGTCTGGTGTTCGGGGGCAAAAGAGGTTACGAACCACGGAAGAATGCTGGGGAGGTGGTGTGAATAGCCGGGCTCCGGCGGGCTGGTGGCTCTGCCGGGCGTCCAGAATGGTCTGGGCCGGGCCGCTCCCACGGGGGTACGGCTGGGGCAGGGCGACCCGGGGCATCCGCTCGGCTGCCCCGGCAGAATCGGTCGCGCGCCCCTAGTCTGAGGGGGTGCCCCCCTCCCAATATTTCGCGCCGCCCCGAGCGGATTCCCTCGCCGGCCGCCGCGTGCTCGTCATCGAGGACGACCCGATGGTATCCGAGGTGGTTGGGCAGTACTTGCGCGCTGCCGGCTTCATCGTGGACGAAGCCGTTGACGGGCTGGCCGGTTTGCGCCAGGCGGAGGCACGGCAGCCCGACCTCGTCGTGCTTGACCGCATGCTTCCGCTGCTCGATGGTATCGAGGTGTGTCGGCGCATCCGCGTGAACTGGGGAACGCTGCCGGTGATCATGCTCACGGCGCTCGGCGAGGAAGAACACCGCATCGAGGGGCTTGAGGCCGGCGCCGACGATTATCTGGTGAAGCCGTTTTCACCGCGGGAACTCGTGCTCCGGGTGCAATCGGTGCTGCGACGGAGCGTCGCGGAATCGATTCCGGAGGGTATCCTCGACGTCGGCGAATTCTCCCTCAATCTGGCCGCGCACGAGATTCGGCTGCGCGACCACCCGCTGGTACTCACCGCGCGGGAGTTCGATCTGCTCGCCTATCTGATCTGGTGGCCATCGAAGGTGCTCACCCGTGAGGAACTGCTGCGCTCGGTCTGGGGTTGGGAATTCGGGGACCTGTCCACGGTCACCGTGCACGTGCGGCGGCTGCGGGAGAAAATCGAGGACGACCCGGCGCATCCGCTGCTGCTGAACACCATCTGGGGTGTCGGCTACAGGTTCGATCCGGTTCCGCTCGGAGCCGGCGACGGCACGCGCGCGACGAATGACGCGTCGGGGGCGTGAAATGAGTGCGGAGGTACTCCGACTAGATCCCCTGCACAGTGCTGAACCAGGAGCCAGCGGGCACATCGGGGCGGATCCGGTTCTCGGGGTCCGAGCCGTCTTGCATCGGAGCGACCGGGCGCACGCCGCCGGAGCGCAGATCATCGCGCGGCACGGCATCCGCGTGATGAGGTGCGGTTCTCGATGACCGCGCAAGTATTCGCGACGGTCGCCGGCATCGCGCTCGCCTGCGCGCTCGTGGTGGGCGCGCTCGGGCTGCTCGCATTGCGGCTGCTCTCGCGCGGGTCGCTCGTCACGCAGCTGATCGTCGTCGCCTTCGCAACCATCGCATCGGTCGTCAGCGGAACCGCTGCGGTCGCCTCCCTCATGTATCTGTCGGCGCACGACCTGAACGTGTTTTACGCCGTCGCCGCCGTGGCCGGATTCGTCTCCCTCGTCATGGCCGCGGTGCTGGGCCGTTCGCTGGTTCGGGACAACCAGTATTTTCGGGCCGCGGCGGCGAGCATCGGTCGAGGGGAAGCCGTCATATCTCCGGATCGGCATACGAGTGCGGAGTTTGCCTCACTCGCCGGGGAATTAGCGGCGACGGCGGATCGGCTCACCGAATCCCGCGAGCGGGAGGACCGCGTTGAGACGTCGCGACGGGAAATTGTGGCGTGGATCTCCCACGACCTCCGCACCCCGCTGGCCGGCATTCGAGCCATGGCCGAGGCACTGGAAGATGGCATGGCCCCCGACCCCGACCGGTACTACGTGCAGATTCGTGGGCAGGTCGACCGGCTCAGCAGCATGGTCGATGATCTGTTTGAGCTGTCGAAGATCCACTCCGGCGCACTGCAGCTCACCTTCGAACGGGTCGCACTCTACGACCTGATCAGCGACACGGTCGCGGATCTCGCGCCGGTCGCCGTCGCGAAATCGCTCGACCTCCGCTTCGAGGGGGAACGCGGTCTGACCCTGAGAGCGGATGCCCGCGAGCTCGCCCGCGCGGTCGGCAACCTGGTTATGAACGCCATTCAGCATTCTCCGGCCGGGAGCGCCATCGTCGTCTCGGTCACCCGGCACGATGACGGTCGGGCGGTCATCTCGGTCGTCGATGCGGCTGGCGGAATTCCCGAGCATGACCTCGGCCGGGTGTTCGAGGCCGGGTGGAGGGCAAGCGAGCCGCGCACAGCATCCGTCTGGGGTGCCGGCGGCGGTCACAGCGGCGGCGCCGGCTTGGGACTCGCGATCGTCGAGGGAATCGTGCGGGCTCATGCCGGGCAGGTGACCGTGAGCAATGTGGAGAACGGATGCCGGTTCGAGTTGTTGCTGCCGCAGCATCCGCTCGCTGGCGGTCCCGGCGGTCCCGGCAGCGCCGGCCCCAGCTCCTCCGCTGGCTAATTCAGGCAAACCAGACACGCACCCCCCGCACGGGCCCCGGAAACACCCGGCAACCGGTTTGACCGCACCGGATCTTTTAAATCAGCCCCCACACCAGCGGGAGCGTCGGGGTCAGGGACGCACTGCGGCGCGCAGGGGCGCCGTGGCGAACTCGGACATGCCGTCTTCGAAAGAGATCTGTGCCGACCAGCCGAGCTCCCGTCGCAGGCGCGCGGATGACGCGGTGATGTGCCGCACGTCACCGAGCCGATACTGTCCGGTCACGATCGGCACCGGGCCTCCCGCTGCCGCAGCGAGGGCGGTCGCCATATCGCCGATGGTATGTACGATTCCACTGCCGACGTTGAATGGGCGGAATACTCCGGAATTGGCGTCCGTAGTGGCCGCAGGCACGGAGACGTCGGGCGCAGTGAAGCCCGGCGCCGTGAAAGCTGGCGCCGTGAAGCCGAGCGCGGCGATGTTCGCCGCAGCCACGTCCCGCACGTGTACGAAGTCGCGGCGCTGCCTGCCGTCCTCGTAGACCCGCGGAGCCTCACCGCGCTCGATCGCGGAGCGAAACAGCGAGGCGACTCCCGCATAGGGTGTGTTCTGTGGCATGCCCGGGCCGTAAACGTTGTGATAGCGCAGTGCAGCGACGCGCCCACCGGTCGATCGGGCCCAGGCTGTCGCGAGATATTCCTGACCGAGCTTGCTGCTCGCGTACACGTTGCGCGGGTCGAGCGGATCGGTCTCGCTCACCAGAACGGGCTCGAGCGCCTGCCCGGTCGTCTGGTCGAGCGGGTCGAAGCGTCCGGCGTCCAGATCACTCGCCAGGCGCGGCCCTGGCCGGGTGAATCCGTTCGCACCGCGATAGCTTCCCTCACCGTAAACGACCATGGACGATGCCAGAACCAGACGACGGATGCCCCGCTCGGCCATAGCGGCCAGCAGCACCGCGGTACCGACCTCGTTGCTGTGCACGTAGTCGGGGGCGTCGGAGAAATCGACCCCGAGTCCGACCTTGGCGGCCTGATGACACACCACGTCGATGTCGACGAGGGCACGCGCGACGTCGGCCGGGTCTGTCACGTCCCCGTGAATGAATTCGACGCGCGGATCCAGCCCAACCGGCACCCGGTTCTGATCCCGGATCGTGAACCCCGGTTCGAATTCGGTCTCGGAGAGCTGGCGCGCAGCCGGAGAGTCGTTCCGACCGTGTTCCGGCGCTGGACCGTGCACGTCGGCACGCAGGGAGTCGAGCACGCGCACCGCGTAGCCGTCTGCAAGAGCGGCGTCAACGATCGCGGATCCGATGAAGCCGGCGCCACCGGTCACGAGCACGCGTTGCCCGGTCATGCCCTGGCCCGGCTGGCCTGAGTTGAGTCAATCGAGTCGCTGGCGACGTTGCCGAGAGCGACGCGAGCGAGCCCGTCGACACCTGCGGTCGCCTCGGGGTGCCGAAGGGACCAACCGGTCATCATGCCAGCTCCTCGCCGGAGTCCGAGCGAACAGCACGCGCCAGAACGGCGTCGACCTGGGCCGGATCGATGAGCTCGCGCGGGGTGAAATCGGTCGGCACCGAGCGCAGGATCCCGTCGATGGCGGCGAGTATGCGCGGCTGGGCGTCGCGGAGGCGATGGAAAACGACCGACGCGGTCACGGCATCCGTTTCGCTGGTCGTGCCGTCGCCGCCGCCGTCACCGCCGTCGCCGTCGCCGCCGTCGCCGAGTGTCTGGGTGTCCACACGCGGCGCGAGCCCCGCGTCGGCATCGGTCACGAATGAGAGGTTGACGGTGCCCATATTGAGCTCACCGGCCAGCACGATCTCGGGGTACGCGGTCATGTTGACGATGTGAGCGCCGATCGAACGGAACCAGACCGACTCGGCCCGGGTCGAGAACCGCGGACCTTGAATGACGACGACAGTTCCGGTGGGCGCGAAATCCTCGCCGAGTGCGTCGAGCGCACGGATCGCGTACCCGCGCAACAGCGGGTCGAACGGGTCGGCGGCGGCGAGGTGTTGCACCGACTCCCGATCGTAGAAGGTGTCGGGCCGACCGGAGCTACGGTCGATGAACTGGTCGGTGACCACGAGCAGCCCCGGCGGATACTCCGGCGTGACTCCGCCGACGGCCGAGGAAGAGATGATGGCGCGCACGCCGATCGAGGCGAGCGCCCAGATGTTGGCGCGGTAGTTGATCAGGTGCGGGGCCACGCTGTGCCCGCTGCCGTGCCGCGGCAGAAATGCAACGCGCCGACCGGCACGGAGGCCGATCGTGACCGGAGTGGTGCCGTACGGAGTCTTCACCTGGTGCGTGACGGCATTCGAGGGATCGATGAGCTCGTACAACCCGGAACCTCCGATGACGGCGATATCCGCGCGCGCGAGCGGGTCAACGTGAGGCACGGCAGTCGGGTCAAGCATCACAAGCGGCTCCCAGCGGGTTAACAGTCGAATGTTCAGTGTGCCATCGAATCCTGCGCACTCGCGGAGCATGGCCGCTCAGCCACCCAAAACAGACACCCAAAACAGACACCCGAAAACGGATGCCCGCCGCAACGAGGCAGACTCAGACGCCCTAGTGCGAGTAGATGCGGATCGACGAGGCGAGCGGGCCGGGCGGGCTCACGGCAAACGAGGAGAGCACGCCGTCGCCGGAGTAGTCAACGAGCGCCCAGAGTTGGTCTCCGCCGCTCACAACGTAGCGAGCTCCACTCACCAGCGGCACTGTGGCACTGGCCCCGGCGTCGACCTGTACTTCTACTGCAGTGCCGCCCTCGGGCGTGAGGGTGAGCGAGGCATCCGCTGCCTGGCTGTTGACGAGGTGCAGGGTCGGCGAAGGCCCCCCGGCCACGGCGACGGCAAAGTCGCCCTCAAGGGGCGCCGACGCGGAGAACCAACCGAAGTCTTTGCCCCCGGCGCCCTCGGGGGCGGTGCGGGCGATGGTGCGGGCAGCGGCGATGATCGGCTCGTCGGAACGCACCTGCACCGAGAAACTGCCAACGGCCAACGGCCCCAGCGGTATCTCGGTGGCGATTCCGGGCTCGACGTCCACCTGGGTCGACGTTCCCCCGGATGAACCGTCTGCGCCCGTGACCCCGATCTGCACCGTCGCCGCGACGTCACCGGGCACGAACACCCGAATCGACGGGGTGTCTTCGTCGAAGCCCTCCCCCGTCGTCACAGTTTCAGTGGTGACGGCCGTTGTGACGCGCACTCCGGCGATGGTCTGGTCCATGGCGGGGTTCGCGGTCGTGCCGATGATCTCGACTCCGCCCGGTTCAATGCCTCGAATACTGCTCTGTTCCAGTGACGCAGCCACCTGCCCGCCGCGCGACTGCACGTGCAGAACGGGCGATTTCACGTTCGGGGCGAGGCCGGCCAGCGAGATGATTCGCTGCTCACCCGGCTGTACCAGAATGCCGGTGGCACCGGGAGCATCGATGAGTCCGCTCTCGCCGGAGACCGTCACATCGACGGTCGCGAGCACCGGGGTCGGGTTGCTCAGCAGCAGCAGACTGGTGTGTCCGATATCGGTGGACCCGCCGACAATCCAACTGTCGCTGACCGCCTCGGCGCAGGCGGCCACGGCCAGTCCGCCGATGGTATCTGTAGCTGCAACCTGTGACTGGCTGCCGGCCACGAGCGGCGGTACCGTAGCGCCGTCCTGCACGGGAACGGTCAGCAGCAACGGCGGCTGTCGGCTGTTCGAATCGTCAACCGCGCTGATCTCAGTCACCTGCGTACGAATCTGCGCGAAATCATCAGAATCGATCGCGCCGTACACAGCGGATGCCGCCCCCACACTCGACGCCGACTGCGCCTGCGTCGAATCTTCGGCGATAGTCATGAGCGGTCCCGGGCACACCCGCTGCTGCTCGCTCGGCAGCGGCGCGATCTCGATCGATTGCGGTTCGCGTTCACTGGCCGGCAGCGTCACCAGGGTGGCGGCGCCGAGGGTCACAACGACGACGGCGATGCCGACGAGGCCGAGCACACCGCGACCGGCCCGCCCGACGATACGCGCGAGTTGGCTTCTATCGGGCATTGTCGTCCTCCGCGGTGGTCTGCTCGGCGGCGCCAGCATCGGACGGTTCGAACCCGCCGTCCGATTCCAGCCCGGTGCCGACGCCTGTTTCCCGGTCGATGGCGAGGTCGGCCTCCAGATCGGTGCCGAGCGGCGCCTCCCGTTCCGGATCCAGGTCGGACGCCACGAGCCGACCCTTCGCCCGCCGCACGCGCTTCGGCTTGGACTTCGGCTTGGCGTTGGCCCTGGCCGCCCGGCGAATCGCATCGCGATTGGCCTGGCGCACGGCCTCCCGGCCCGCGCCGATCGGCAGCGACAGCAGCACCGCGCTGCCCACGACGGCGATGGCAATCAGCAGGGTCACCAAACCGAACACTCCGCCGGAACCAGGCGGTACCGGGGGCGAAGCGACAACATCCGTTTTACCGAACTGCCACAGCCGACCAAACTCGGTGTCGCCGACCGGAGCCAACGCGGCGTTGCCGTCGAGGGCGGTTTCGGTACGCAACGCGGTCACAGCAGCGTCCACGTTGTCGCCGCCTGGCTGCAACACAATAAAGCGGATGCCGAACTCGGCCAGATCTGCTCTGGTATCGAGCCCGCTGCGCGAAGCGAGGTTGCCGGCGAGTTCCGCGAGGGCCTTTTCCCGGGCACTGGGTGTCTGGTCGGTGCTCTCCAGGGTGGATTGCTGATTCAGGGTGGCGCCGACACCGCGCTCGACCGAGGCGAGCAAACCGCCGTCAGCTTGCGGAGTGAGCTTCAGCGTTCCGACCCGGGGGGAGATTTGGGCTTCAGCGGCGACGAAGGCCGGCTGGGTTTGCCCGGTTCCCTCCCGCACTGCGGCAGTGCCGAGGTGCAGTGAGGCGACGAGCGGCAGCACGACCACGGCCAGGGCCAGGGCGGCGACCACACCGGGCACCGACGCGAACCGGCGCAGGGAGCGCAGGCCGATCACGAGAGCGCCGACCAGGCCGAGCCAATACAGGCTGAGACCGGCCCCCGACCAGACGCGCACCGGTTCGGCACCGATGGTGGCGAGCACCAGCTGGTTAGCGCCGAGGGCGGTGCCGAATCCGAGCAGGGCCACCAGCCAGGCTCCGCCTGCCAGACGGGCGCCGGGCAGCAGCAGTGCCAGCAGGGCGAGCACGGCCAACGGCGCGAGCAGAACGGGCACGAACAGCGCCGGATCGAGGCCGACGACCCCGAACCGGTCGAGCACACCGGCCCATCCGTCGGTACTGGGCAGTCCCAGCAACAGCTGCAGGGCGCCCGCATGCCCACTCGGCACGGGAAGGCCAGGGTCGGCGACGAGGTCCAGCCAGGTACCGCGCAGCGCCCGGTCGGCGAGGAGCGGAAGCGCCAGCGCCAACGCCGGCAGAGGAATGCCGATGAAACGCATCACCCTCCGACCGGCGAGGGCCACGCTGAGCAGCCAGACCACGAGCAGTGCCGGGGCGAGCGAGGGCGCACACGCCACGACCGCGGCGAACAAGAGGGCCGCCGAGGCGGATGCGGACCAGGTGCGCGCGGCCGCGATCCAGGCGAAGAACAGCCACGGCAACAACAGGTGTACGAGAATTGCGGCCGGGCGACCGTCGGCGAGGGCGATCAGAAACGTCGGGGCGAGCACCCAGAGGGCAGCTGCCAGGGCGCGCAGGCTGCCGCGGTCGGTCAGGCGGGTTGCGGCCATCCACGCGCCGACGGCGGCGAGCGGAAAGGCGAGCGCGTAAACCAGAACGAGTGCAAACGAGGGAGACCAAAATGCGATCGATCCGAGCACGGCGACGACGGCGGCGAACGGGTCGGCCGCGCCGATGAAGCCGAGCCCCAGGTCACGCCAGCCGTAGCCGACGCTCGCCCACAGTTCGGGCAGCGTCGGTGAGAGCGGCAGCAGACCGCCGCCGGTGAGGGTGTCGGCTCCGAGCAGCGGGACCATCATGACGATGCCAACGACCGCCGCAGCGAGCATCGTCCAGGCGCCCCCACCGGAGAAGAATCGCACTTCGGGGCGTTCGCCGTGCATGCCGAACAGGCTGGCCTCCCGCTTGAGCGAGTGACGTCGGCGTACCTCGGCCGACGGAACCCGCAGCGTGGAGATGGCATCCCAGCCGAGCGTGCGAGTCTTCGCGAAGGAGCGGCGGGCGTTGCCGACGCGCATGCCGTTGAAAGCCGCGCCGAACGCCGCCGCGAATTCGCCGACTATCGCGCCGGGTTCCTTCCGCAGCAATTGACCGATCGAGCGGATGAAGGCGAGCGGCAGCAGAGACAGCCAGTGAATAACCAAGGCTCCGGCCGGCGCATAGACCAGACGGCGGTGCAGCTGCGCCGAGCGTTGAGCGCGCACGCGGCGGCGGCGCAGGCGCCCGCGCGACGACTGGTTCGGTCCGGCGACACCGTCACCGGCCGACACGACACGGGCCGCTGGAACCACCGACACGCGATACCCGGCCAGGCGCACGCGCACACAGAAGTCGAGCGAGTCGTCAATGGTCGGCAGGGCCGGGTCGAACCCGCCCAGCTGTTCCCACACGGTGTGCCGCACGAGCATGCCGCCGGCGCTGACAGCGAGCACGTCGCTCAGGCCATCATGCTGGCCCTGGTCCAGTTCGCTTTCGACCAGGGCGACAGTAGCACCGGCCGGCGTCATCGACTCACCGAAGTTGTGGATGTATTCGCCGGCGATCCATTCCATGACCTTCGGCCCGGCCACAGCCACCGAGGGGGCGATCTCGAGCCCGTCGACAAGCGCCTCGAGGGCGGTCGGCTCTGGCGCGCTGTCCTGGGCAAGCAGCCAGAGCATCTCGCGATCGTGCGTGGGTGGCGTCGTCACGCGCACGGCGGCTGCGATTGCCTGCCCGAAATTCAGATCGGCGTCGGCGGCAATGAACTGCGTCGGCCCGGAGTCGGCGAGCATCTTCGCCGTCGCGTCGCTCGATCCGCAGTCCACTGTGATGACGATGTCGGGTTTGCGGGTCTGCAGCGAGAGCGCCTTGAGAGTTCGCTCAAGGTGTTTCGCGCCGTTTCGGGCGACAATGATGGCGGTGACTCGCGGTTGCATAACAGAACCAGCCTAGGTCGGGATCGGACGGAGGCCCTGAAGCGAGAGGGCGCGCCATTAATATGGGCCGGGCATTAGTGAAGCGGATGCCGCAGCATCCGCTTCAGGGAGCCTCACGATCAGCGGATGCCGCAGCATCCGCTGTACATACCCGCCGAACGAAGTCGACCTCTGGAAGAGCTACGCGCGCTTGCGCAGTTTGCGCCGTTCGCGCTCGGAGAGCCCGCCCCAGATCCCGAACCGCTCGTCGTTACTGAGCGCGTAGTCGAGACATTCAGCACGAACCTCGCAACTGGAGCAAATCTTTTTGGCGTCCCGGGTCGAGCCGCCCTTTTCGGGGAAAAATGCCTCGGGGTCGGTCTGCGCGCAGAGCGAGTCCGCCTGCCAGGCCAGAAGGTTCTCGTTGCCGAGATCTTGTCGAACTCCCGGAACACCGAGGGTGACAGGATCAACGAACCAGTCCTCAGGCACTCCGGAACGATAGTCAGGTATAGCCATATCGTCTCCCCACGCTCGCGTACGCACAATTAGTGCCTGACCTAATTACACCGGTGTAATTCGCTAACGTCAAGTCGCGAATGGTAAACCCTCAATACAGGCTGGAGGGTTGCGACGCGCCGAGACGGCAACATCGGGAGTTCTGAGACTGCGAGCCGGTATAACAATGTTGCGAACGTATCACGATGAGCACCGGGGACGGCGTGTCGCTGCTCTCAGTGCGCGGCCGCGCGCGAGGAGTCCCACGCACTCTGCACCATCTGCTCGAGCGAATGACTCATACTCCACCGCAGATCGCGGGCAGCGAGCGCTCCCGAGGCCACAATCCGATCGGGGTCTCCGACGCGGCGCGGGCCGATGTCGGGCGTGAAATCGATGCCGGTGACCCGTCGCACTGTCGCCATGATCTCGCCGACCGAGACGCCTTCGCCGCTGCCGAGGTTGTAGACCGGTTCAATCGGTTCGCCGGCGTCGAGACGACGGGCCGCAGCGACGTGTGAGAGCGCAAGATCGGCCACGTGAATGTAGTCGCGCACGCACGTGCCGTCGGGCGTCGCGTAATCGTCGCCGTTGATGCGCGGAGTGCGGCCTTCGAGCAGTGCGGCGAACACAAGGGGAAAGAGATTGTGCGGGCTGGTGTCGCTCAAGCTGAGGTCGCCGGAGCCGACGACGTTGAAGTAGCGGAGGGAGGTATGACGCAGTCCGGTTGCGATGCCCAGATCGCGCAGCAGCCATTCGCCGATCAGCTTGGATTCGCCATACGGTGACTCCGGACTCTTTGCGGTCACTTCGGTGACGAGGTCGGTGTGCGGGGTGCCATAGACGGCGGCGCTCGACGAGAACACGATGCGATCGATCTCGGCAGTGTTCATGGCGGCGAGCAGTGTGGCCGTGGCCGTGACGTTTTGCTCGTAGGTGTGCAGCGGGCGCTGTACCGACACCCCCGCGTATTTGAAGCCGGCTACGTGCACAACACCGTGCACGTTGTGCTCGTGAAAGGCGTGCACCAACAGGCCGCCGTCGAGCACGCTGCCGCGCACGAACGGCACGCCCACCGGAACGAACGACTCATGACCACTCGACAGGTCGTCGAGCACGACCACGTCGAGCCCTTCGGCCTGGAAAGCGCGCACTACATGCGAGCCGATGTATCCCGCTCCGCCGGTTACCAACCACGTCATGACGCCCCGCTCGTTTCTGTGGCACCCACTGTGCCATCGCTACAGGCTAACGCTAGCGAAATGCCTGCGCCCTGATATTCGTGCGCAGGGCCGGCGGAACCGTTCTACGCGCCGGTCGTCGCGAGAAAGACCTCGCCGGTGCCGGCGAAGGTCAGAGTGCCTTCGTCGGGTGTCACGTACACAGCCTGCCCACGCTTGAGCGGCCGCGACGACGCCGCACCCGCCACGAGAAACCCGCCGGCCGTGCAGATCGCAATGGCCGGCCCGGAGAGAACGATCTGTCTCATCGGAACGGGCGCCGCCGCCGCCACGTCGGCATCCGCTCGAATGTGCACGAGCTCGAAGTCGGGAACGTCCGGGCGATACCGCGCCACACCGGGCGTTTCCACGACCGGCGCGAGGTACGGCGCCTCCGCGGCCGTGAAATCGAGCACCGAGAGCAGCTCCTCGATGTCGATGTGCTTGGGCGTCAGCCCGCCACGCAGCACATTGTCGGACGCGGCCATCAGCTCCACACCGAGTCCCGACAGATACGCGTGGATGTTACCGGCCGGCAGATACAGCACCTCACCGCGTTTGAGCGAAACGCGGTTCAGGAGCAGGGCGAGCACGATTCCCGGATCGCCCGGATACTCGGTGGCCAAGGCGCGCACCGTCGCCAACTCACGCGCATACCCGATGGCGGCACCCCCGTCGGCCAGAAACTCGGCGTATTCGGCGAGCGCCACCACGCGTTCGACCAGCCATTTCACCTCGCCGGAGTCACCGCCGCGCCCGTCGCGCAGCAGCCAGTCGACGGTGTCACGCAGGCCCTGCTCCAGATGATTGTCGAGCGAGTCGATCGCGCCGGTCTGCGGGTTCTCGGTCGCGAGGTCGAGCAGGCGCAGTTCAGCGATGATGCCGCGCACCTCGTTGAGTGGGCGAAATCCGCACAGCGCTTCAAAAGTGTCGCTGAGCGCAAAGATGAGCTCGGGCTTGTGGAAGCGGTCGCGGTAATTGCGGTTGCCGGCGTCGACCGGAATCCCGGCCTCGTTCTCCAGCTCAAAACCGGCACGGGCCTGCTCGCTCGTCGGGTGCGCCTGCAACGACAACGGGCGGCCGGCGGCCAGAATCTTCAAGAGAAAAGGCAGGCGCGGGGCCGCATCGGCACCAGCGGCCGCCGAGCCGGCGACATCCCCACCATCACCAAGCGCCAGCTCCGGTGCCGTCGCAATCCATTCGGCGAGGTCAGATACCCCGCCCACGAGCGACGGGTCCTCGATCAGGGATGACGAACCGGCGTGGGCGCCCAACCACAGCTCGGCCTCCGGCCCACCGGACGGCTCCCGGCCGAGCAGATCGGCGATCGCGTGTGTGGACCCCCAGGCATAATTGCGCGGAATGTTGGTGATGCCCACAAACATGTTCGGCTCCTTCTCACTCTGTTTAGACCAAACTACCAACCGAGTTCGGTCCGCCGGCCAGGGACCCTAGGCTGGCGCCCAATCCGGTCGTGCGTCGGCCGCCCCCATTGCAACGGAGCATTCATGACCTTTGAACTACTCGGCAGCGACTTCTTCGGCTACGAGACCCTGCTCAGCACCCCCGAGCAGGCCGCCATCCTCAAGCTGCGCGCCTACCTCGAGAAGGAGGTGCGGCCCATCATCAACGGATGCTGGGACCGCGCCGAATTCCCCACCCAGGTCATCCAGCCGCTCGGCGAACTCGGCATGTACTCCTTCGCCTGGGACGAGACCCGACCGTTCGAGAATTCGGCTGTGTTCCGCGGGTTCGTGGCGTTGGAACTCGCGCGAGTGGACGCATCCGTGGCCACCTTCGTCGGGGTGCAGAACGGCCTGGCAGCCGGCTCGATCGCCGCAACGGGCTCGGCCGAGCAACGTGCAGAGTGGATTCCCCGCCTCGCCTCTGGCGAAGTTATTGGCGCGTTCGGGCTGACCGAGCCGCTCTCCGGATCCGACAGTGCGCAGGGGCTGCGCACCACTGCCACCCGCAGCGGCGACAACTGGACGCTGAACGGCGCCAAACGGTGGATCGGCAACGCCACCTTCAGCGACATGACCATCATCTGGGCCAAGGACACCGCCGACAACCAGGTGAAGGGCTTCATCGTTCCCACCGACACGATCGGGTACAGCGCGACCAAAATCGAGGGCAAGATCAGCCTCCGCGCGGTGCAGAACGCCGACGTGACCCTGACCAACGTGGTCGTGCCCGAGCGCCTGCGCCTGCAGAACGCCAACTCGTTCAAGGACACCGCCAAGGTGCTGCGGGCAACGCGCGCCGAAGTGTCGTGGGCGGCCGTCGGCAACACCATCGGCGCGTACGACGCGGCCGTGGCCTACGCAAAGGAGC
>Ga0307486_1000854_pt1 | contig 25594 bp, 22 predicted proteins | sample CBIW02metaG_FD_203663 | JGI IMG/M metagenome (GOLD analysis project Ga0307486, IMG submission 203663) | Sea-ice brine microbial communities from Beaufort Sea near Barrow, Alaska, United States - CBIW 0.2 | ecosystem: Environmental > Aquatic > Marine > Coastal | place: USA: Alaska | collected...
TGTAACGCTTCGTTAGTCATAACCTTCAGTTTTATAAACCTTCATCAAATCCGTCTATAGGATTTATTTTATGTTTCATGCTTTCTGTTCGTATTTTATCCTGAAGCATCAGCATGCCTTCCAATAACGCTTCTGGGCGGGGAGGGCATCCTGGTACATATACATCAACAGGGATAACGTGATCTGCGCCTTTTACGACCGAATAGGAATTGTAAAAGAACGGGCCTCCGGAAATTGCGCAGGCTCCCATTGCAATTACGTATTTGGGTTCGGCCATTTGATCGTATAAACGGCGTAAAACCGGTGCCATTTTGTTGACAATGGTTCCTGCTATTATAATTAAATCGGCTTGTCTAGGGGAAGGCCTTGCAACTTCAAAACCAAATCTTGAATAATCGTGGCGGGCAGCACCTGTTTGCATCATTTCAATTGCACAGCAACTGGTACCAAAATAAAGGGACCAAAGTGAATTTGAACGTCCCCAATTAATTATTTTATCTAATGAAGTGACAATTACGTTTGCTCCATTTCCTGCGGGAATAACTTTCCCGGGGAAATCTTTTGGAATTTCACCTGGACTTCCGGCAGGTGTATTTGTTTTATCTAGTCCCATTTTAATGCTCCTTTTTTCCAGGCGTATGCTAAACCTAATCCCAGTATGAATAAAAATATGACAATTTCAATAAGCGCGATAGATCCAACTTCTTTGAATACTACGGCCCAAGGAAATAAAAATGCTATCTCCACATCAAAAACCAAAAACAAAATCGCGTATAAATAATAGCCAACTTTAAACTGGACCCAGGTAGGTCCAATAGTTTTCATCCCGCTTTCATAAGGTTCCCGCTTTTGTGGATTGTCGGATTTATGTGAAATTAAATTTGATAGGAAGTTTGCGCCGGCAACCAGCACAATACCTGCTATTAAGAATACTATAATTGCTTCTGAGCCCATTTTTTTTACCCTTTTTTACCCTGTAAAATTACTGGCATTCTTTTGGTTTATAACTGATGGAAATCAGTTATAAGCGCATTTTAATATTAAAGTTTACCGAAAAATAATTTTTTGTCAATTGGAAAAACAAAAAAATGCTTTAACCCAATTGGCTAAAGCATTTTTTTTAACTATTTTTTTTTCAATAATAGTTCACCTTGTATGAACAGGTTTAAAATTATTTTACCTGGTAAGTTTCTCCTGAAAAGAACAGATCATCGGTTTTTTTGAATTTGGAATTTGCTTTTACCTGAGCGGTTAAGTAATCTTCCCTTTCTTCTAAAGTAACATCCTCAAAACTTCTGATAATTCCCGTAGCAAGAGGATATTCCAATCTCACGAGCATTTGATGAAGGGTTTTATCTTGTTCTTTAGCATTGTGTACTAAAAGATCTTCCTGGGTAATTCCGTTTTCACCAATAGTTACAACCTCTAATTTTAATCCTTTTAACACAAGGCCTTTATCGCTGTTTTTACCAAAGATCATAGGCTTGCCGTGTTCAAGATAAATTTGTTTGTCTTCTTTAACATCTTTATCGGTCACATTAGCAAAGCATCCATCATTAAAAATCACACAGTTTTGTAAAACTTCCACTAAAGAAGTTCCTTTGAATTTATGCGCATCGATAAAAATTTGTGTCATAGCCTTTGGATTGTTACCTCCAATTCTGGCAAAGAAACGCGCATTAGCACCTAATGCAAGTTCTCCGGGAGAGAAAGGAGGCTGAGTGTTTCCGTAAGGAGATGATTTTGTTTTTTGACCTATCAGGGAAGTTGGAGAAAATTGTCCTTTGGTTAATCCGTAAATTTCATTGTTGAACATCACGATATTTAAATCGATATTTCTACGTAAAACATGGATAAAATGATTTCCACCTATGGCCATTGAATCCCCGTCCCCGGTCATCACCCAAACGCTTAAATCAGGATTGGCCAATTTTACTCCGGAAGCAATCCCCGGTGCTCTACCGTGAATACTGTGCATTCCATAAGTGTCCATATAATAGGGGAAACGTGAAGAACAACCAATACCTGAAATGAATACGGCGTTTTCTTTTGCAATTCCCATTTCGGGAAGTGCTTTCTGCATTGAACGTAAAATTACGTAATCGTCACAACCAGGGCACCATCGTACTTCCTGATCACTTGTAAAATCCTTGAATGTATATTTTTTTACAGCTGTAGTTTCCATAATTATACTAATTTTTTAAATTGTTCAATTAGTTCGTCGTTAGAAAATGGTAAGCCCTGAATTTTGTTGTGTTGGAAAAATTCAAATTTGCTGTGGTTGATCCTTAAAATACTAGCAAATTGACCACTATTTAGTTCGCAAACAATAATTTTTTTGAATCTGGACAAAACCTCTTCCGTATTTTTCGGCATCGGATTTATGTAATTGAAATGCGCAAGGCCAATTTTTTTATAGCCTTCATCATTTATTTGTTTCACTGCGGAATGTAAAGAACCATAAGTTCCTCCCCATCCAATCACCAGTAAATCTCCTGAATCGGCAAATTCAGTTTTTAAATCGGGGATGTTATTTTGAACCAACCTGATCTTTTCAGCTCTTGTATGAGTCATTTTTTCGTGATTTTCCGGCACATATGAAACATTTCCGGTTACACTGTCTTTTTCCAAACCACCAACTCTGTGTTCTAATCCCGGAGTTCCCGGAATAGCCCAATCACGAGTCAGGGTTTTTTCGTCCCTATTATAAGGATGCCAATTTTCTTTGACTTCCGTGATCTTGCGATTTTTAATTTCGGGCATATCGGCTACAGTTTGAATTTTCCAGGGAGCCGATCCGTTTGCGATATAACCATCAGTTAAAAGTATAACCGGGGTCATGTGTTCCAAAGCAAGTCTGGCGGCTTCATAAGCAAAATCAAAACAGTTTCCTGGGGTGCTGGCTGCAATGACAATTACAGGGCTTTCACCATTTCTACCATACATAGCCTGAAGAAGATCTGATTGTTCTGTTTTTGTGGGTAAACCGGTTGAAGGCCCACCACGCTGTACATTAATAATAACTAAGGGCAATTCAATGATCATCGCCAGGCCAATTGCTTCGCCTTTTAATGCCAAACCTGGTCCTGAAGTTGTTGTAATGGCCAGATCGCCGGCGAAAGAAGCGCCAATTGCCGATGTAACACCAGCGATTTCATCTTCTGCCTGAAAAGCTTTTACTCCAAAATGTTTGTGTTTAACAAGCTCGTGCAAAATATCGGTAGCCGGAGTAATAGGATAGGACCCTAAAAACAATTCCAGACCGGACTTTTCTGCAGCGGCCAATAATCCCCAGGCAGTTGCGGCGTTACCCATAATGATCCTGTAGGTTCCGGCGGCCAGTTTTGCAGGGGAAATCGTGTAGGAATTAGGGATAAGTTCTAAAGTTTCGGCATAATAAAATCCTGCGTTTAGTACTTTCGTATTTGCCTCAATTAATTCAGGTTTGGATTTGAATTTTTTATTGAAAAATTCAACAGAATGATCGGTAGAACGATTGTACATCCAGTAGATCATCCCTAACGAAAACATGTTTTTGCTTCTGGTAATGGATTTATTGTCCAATCCTTCAACATCTTTTAATGCTTCCTTGGTCAAAGAACTCATTGCAACTTCAATAACCCGATAGTTTTCAAGACTTCCATCTTCCAACGGATTTGTTTTGTACTCTGCTTTTTCTAAATTCTTTTTTGTAAATGAATCGGTGTCCACAATAATTGTGTGTCCGGGTTTTACTGCGTATAGGTTGGTTTTTAATCCGGCGGGGTTCATTGCGACAAGCAAATCTACATCGTCACCGGGGGTGCTTACCTCAACACTACCTATATGGACCTGAAATCCTGAAACGCCATACAAACTTCCCTGAGGTGCCCTGATTTCAGAAGGATAGTTGGGAAAGGTAGCGATATCATTACCAAACATAGCAGAAGTATCAGTAAACTGAGTTCCTGTTAGCTGCATTCCGTCACCTGAATCACCAACAAAACGGACAACTACCGCTTCCAGTACTTCAGGTTGAAGTTCCACTTTACCTGTTTCTGTATTTGTAATCATAATTTGGAATTATTTTTTTTAATAGGTGTCAAATATAACTTCACTTTCCCTAAAAAAATATGATGATGGTCATATATCAGCATCTCCGTTAAGTGCTTCAGCCTCATAAATTAGCGTCAAATATGATCTCAACTTTCACATAAATATATAATCTCATTTTTTACATTGAAATATGATCCTTGTCATATAAAAACACGAAAAACCTCAATAAATTTACACATTATAATTTTTTAAATAATTGAAATTATGGCTATTATCATAACAGACGAATGTATTAACTGTGATGCCTGCATCGCAGAATGCCCAAATAATGCAATTTATGAACCGGATGAGCAATGGGCTTATTCCGATGGAACATCTTTAAGCGGGTCGGTAACTACACCTGGTGGAGAAGAAGTTGATGCTGATGAAAAAAATGAACCAATCTCAGATGAGTTCTATTTTATAGTTTCTGATAAGTGTACCGAATGTAAAGGTTTCTTTGATGAACCTCAATGTGCAAAAGTATGCCCGGTAGATTGCTGTGTTCCTGATGAGGATAATGTAGAATCTGAAGCTGAACTTTTAGAAAAGAAAGCCTGGATGCACGCTGAATAAGCAGTTAAAGAGGAAAATTATCTGAATAATTTTCCTCTAATTTTTCGGAAAAACCTGCCTTAGCTTTTCATTAAGTAACTAGAACTTTTCATGACATTTATTTTTTTTGAATTGCATAAAGTTAATTAATTGAATGTTCTTTTTTGAAAATCAAGGCGTGTTAATATAATATAATCAAAATGAAAAAAAATTTTTCAAAGCGGATTTGTGACGCGAATGAAGCGGTTGCAAGGGTTGCACATAAGACCAATGAAGTTTGTGCAATTTATCCTATTACCCCAGCTTCCCCAATGGGTGAACATGTAGAAGCCTATAGTGCAAAATCCAAAAAAAATATTTGGGGCAATATTCCCAGTATTGTAGAAATGCAAAGTGAAGGTGGTGCCGCGGGTACTGTTCACGGTTCTCTTCAGGCAGGAGCATTGACAACTACATTTACTGCATCACAGGGATTGTTGTTGATGATCCCTAATATGTTTAAAATAGCGGGGGAATTATTGCCTTCTGTAATACATGTCGCAGCCAGGACCATCGCAACTCATGCACTCTCTATATTTGGAGACCATTCAGATGTAATGGCGACAAGGCAAACCGGATATTCTATGTTGTTTGGAGGTTCTGTGCAGGAAGCGCAGGATTTCGCATTAATTTCCCAGGTAGCAACCTTGCGGTCAAGAGTACCATTTTTAAATATTTTTGATGGTTTCAGAACTTCACATGAAATTGCGAAAATTGATTCTATTCCTGATAATATAATTAAAGCCATGATGCCGGAAGAAAACATCATGGACCACAAAAAAAGATCCCTGGATCCAGATAATCCTGTTATAAGAGGAACAGCTCAAAACCCCGATGTTTTCTTTCAATCCAGGGAAGCGGCAAATTTATTTTACGATAAAGTTCCGGGAATAGTTCAGGAAGTAATGGATGAATTCTATGAACATACCGGCCGTAAATACAGTTTGTTCTATTATTTAGGAGACCCGGAAGCTGAACGCGTTATAATAATTATGGGTTCTGGAGAAGGTGCGGTTAAGGAAACAATTGAAACCCTGGCTAATACAGATGAAAAAATTGGAGTGCTGTTTGTTCGTTTATACAGACCATTCTCTATTTCACATTTTATAGAAAAATTACCTAAAACGGTTAAAAAAATAGCTGTTTTAGACAGGACAAAGGAACCTGGAAGTACAGGTGAACCTTTATATCTGGATGTTGTGACCGCCTTTGCGGAAAGCGACCGTGAAATGCCGGTTATAATTGGCGGACGTTACGGATTGTCTTCAAAAGAGTTTACCCCTGCCATGGTAAAAGGGGTTTACGATGAACTTTTAAAAGACAAGCCTAAAAATCATTTCACCATTGGAATAAACGACGATGTAAGTTTTACAAGTTTATCCTACAACCCGAAGTTTGAAGCCAAAAGGACAACGATTAATTGTATTTTTTATGGCCTGGGATCTGACGGAACAGTTGGAGCGAATAAAAATTCAATTAAAATTATTGGTGAAACTACCGATAATTATGTTCAGGGATATTTTGTATACGATTCAAAAAAAGCGGGATCGCAAACTGTATCGCATCTTCGTTTTGGACCGGAACCAATATTTTCTACCTATTTAATAAATATGGCCGATTTTATTGCCTGTCATAATTTTAATTTTGTCGATAAATATGACATTCTAAAGAATATTAAAAAAGGAGGGACATTCCTTTTAAATGCACCGTTTTCAAATGAAGAAATTTGGGATGAATTGCCCAAAAAAATGCAGGAACAGATTATAGAAAACGCATTGGAATTTTATGTTATTGATGCCACAAAAGTCGCGCAGGATGTGCATTTGGGCAAAAGGACAAATACTATTTTACAAACTTGTTTCTTCGCTATTTCCGGGGTTTTACCAAAAAATGAAGCCATTCAGAAAATAAAAGATGCCATTGTAAAATCATATTCCAAAAAAGGGGATAAGATCGTAAAAATGAACTTTGCCGCCGTTGATCAATCGTTGGAAAATCTTCAAAAGGTTATTTATCCATTAAAGTCTACAAACAACAGGGGATTAACACCGATGATGACCGGAACCGAAGACCCATTTGTAAAAGAGATATTAGGAAAAATTTTAGCTGGAATGGGAGATGAACTTCCTGTGAGTGCTTTCCCAATTGATGGTACTTTCCCAACAGGAACAACACAATTCGAAAAACGAGGGGTAGCCGATTTTATTCCGGTTTGGGATGACGCCGACATTTGTACGCAATGTAATAAATGTGTTGCTATTTGTCCACATGCAGCCATTCGGGCAAAGGTCCTTTCTAATGGAGAATTGGTAGATGCGCCTTCATCTTTAAAAACCGTTTCGGCAAAAGGAAGACCTTTTTCAAGCGAAAAAGAATCATATATTTTACAAGTCTCTCCTGAGGATTGTACCGGTTGTGAACTTTGTGTAGAGGTTTGTCCTGCTGAGAGCAAAGAGATCGAAAATTTTAAATCCATCAATATGAGGAAAAAAGCCGATGTTGATGTGGAGGAAAATGTGAACTGGGATTATTTTGTTAATTTGCCTTATTATGAAAGAGCAGAATTGCAAGTATCGAACATAAAAGGATCTCAGTTTTTAGAACCCTTATTTGAATTTTCAGGAGCTTGTCCTGGTTGTGGAGAAACACCTTATATTAAATTGCTTACCCAACTGTTTGGCGATAGTATTTTAATCTCCAACGCCACCGGATGTTCCTCTATTTACGGAGGTAACCTGCCAACTACGCCATACAAAACCAATCAATTTGGAAGGGGTCCAGCCTGGGCCAATTCACTGTTTGAAGACAATGCCGAGTTTGGTTTAGGGATGAAATTGGCCCTGACCAAAAAACAGGAAATGGCGGTGAATCTTTTAAAATCCATAGAAGTACTGGTTGGAAGTGAATTGGTAGAATCTTTATTAAACAATCCTGAAGAAACCGAAGCTCAAAAAAGCGAGAAGTTTGCTCAAATTGAAGCTCTTAAAGAAACCCTCGCTATTATTGATAATAACGATAATGCTAATAAGTTAAATCAGTTGACAGAATACCTTCGCAAGAAAGCAGTCTGGATAATTGGTGGTGACGGATGGGCTTATGATATTGGGTTTGGAGGTGTTGATCACGTTTTATCAACCGGTGAAGATGTCAATATTATGGTATTGGATACAGAGGTTTATTCTAATACCGGCGGGCAAATGTCTAAATCCACTCCCATGGGAGCTAGCGCTAAATATGCCGTTTCAGGTAAAAGAACCGGTAAAAAAAATATGGCACTTCAGGCAATTTCCCATGAGAATGTATATGTAGCACAGGTGGCAATAGGAGCAAAAAATTTGCAAACCCTAAAAGCCATTGAAGAAGCTGCCGCATATCCCGGGCCATCATTAATTATTGCTTATTCTCATTGTGTTGAACACGGATATGATCTTAAACATGGAGTTACACAACAAGAGAAAGCCGTTGAAACAGGTTATTGGCCACTCTTTAGATTTAATCCTTCCAAACCAAAAGGACAAAAGTTCAAATTGGATTCCAAAGCACCTAGCGCGCCTATAAGTGATTTTATGTATAATGAAGGGCGTTTTAACATAGTTGTGAAGAATGACCCGGAATTAGGAGCAGAATTGCTTAAAAAGGCACAGGAAGAAGTGGATACTAGATGGGAGAGACTGGAGCTTTACCGAAATATGTAAAATCAACTGAGTTGAAAATATTCCCACGATACTGCCTGCTTGCAGGCAGTATTGTCCGGAAAACAGAGGTCTTTTATTGATTAGGACATTACCATAGCAAATATTTGTACCTGATTCTCCCCAGATTACGGGATTGGGATACTAAGTTTGTTATGGTTTATTCTATCATTCTAATGTAAACGCAGGCCTCAATAGTAAAGAATTTTACAAATGAAACATCCCGGAAAAATTGGTTTCTCATAAGGGAAAATGATTAAGTGGATGTTGCTCCCGCCTATCGGGAGTCCGCTAAATTAATAACCTAAAAAGATGAAAGCGAAAGACAATAAATTTTTTGATCACGCGATTGAAAAATTAAATGAAGCCAACCAGGAATTATATAGACCGGAAGAGGATATGGTATCTTTTTCAGTCTGTAAAAATTCACAGTATGCTATTGAGAATTATTTAAAAGGATACCTGTTGCAACAGGGAGTTGAACCGGGAAATTATAAAACCATCGACGTCCTTTTTGAAGAATGCAAAAAATTCAATAAAAATTTCGACAAAGTTGATTTGTCAGAATTCGATTGTAAAGCTCAATCAATGGATAAAAGAAGTTGCAATGAAATTTCAAAAGTCAGCAATTGTTTTAAAATTGCCGAAAGCCTGGATAATTTTCTCAGAATAGAGAAAATTATAGTTTAAAGGCTGGATTCCTCTTAAGCAATTTCGACCCGATACTTTTATATAACAGCCAAACCACTCTTAATAAGGAGTGGTTTTTTTTATGTCAGCAAAAAAGAAAATGATTTCAATAATTATCCAATTATCACTAATTGTAATGCCTAATGACAAAAATCATAAAAATTGTTGTATTCCTTTCGTATTTTTAATATTGTTAAAACAGGCGTCATGAAGAAAATACTTTTACCGACCGATTTTTCCGAAACTGCCAGGAATGCATTGGAGTATGCATTGAGTTTTTTTAAAGGTGAATCCTGCACCTTTTATTTTCTTAGTATCTACACCGCAGGGAAATACACAACGGGTGATCTATGGCAGGCTTATGGAGAAGAATCTGTTTATGATTCCTTGCTTCTCAATAAAAAAATAAAACTCGATGTGCTGATAGATCAACTGGAGCAAGAATATCAGGACAAAAATTACAGCTTTAAAGGCATTGCCGATTATGATGAATTTACCGACGCTATTAATCAGGTTGTAGAATTAAATAAGATCGATTTTATTGTAATGGGAACAGAAGGCACTAAAGGTTTGAAAGAGATGGTTTTCGGGACCCATACCCAGAAGGTGATCCGAAAGGTGGATTGCCCAATACTGGTTGTGCCCAAGGGCATTGTGTTCAAAGGTTTTAAAAAGATACTTTTAACCCTGGATTATGATTATAAATTTAATCCATCCGATATAAAACCTTTGATCCGGCTTATGGCCAAACACAAAGTATCCTTAGATATCCTCAGAATGAACAAAGAGAATGCAAATCCTGATGATTTGGCCAAAGAAGAAAAAAAAATAGAGAGGTCTTTTAAGGGAACAAATCCTAAAATTCATATGATGAGTGAGGTTCATACCGTTGACGCAATTAATAGCCTGGTACAGATCATGGAAATAGATATGAACGTGATCTCTGCAAAAAAGGAGTTGTTTTTGGACAGGGTTTTATTTGGTTCTTCTGTTTCCAATATTATAAACAGATCACGAATACCTTTATTGGTTTTGCATGAACCCCACGATCAGGAAAAATTTTAGGTTTTCCTGTAAGAAATTTTTTAAAAACAGACCTTCGGTCTTCAAAGCTAAATGGCTGTTAATATGATTCTCATCATTGTTTATAGGTAAACAGAGTGATAATTTTGACACTGGAATTACAGCTTTCCTCTTGAGATAGGCATTTGTTCCAAAGGTTTAGATTCTCAAATTAGGTTTTAATTATTATTGATAAAGTAAACAGCTTAAGTAGAGAGAAATGAAAAATCAGGAATTAATAAATCTGATAAAATATGCTATCAAAGCACCTTCCGGCCATAATTCACAACCCTGGAAGTTTAAGCTGGAAAAGAACAGCATCACTATTTTTCCTGATTACCAACGTGTTTTACCTGTTGCAGACCCGGATAATCATGAACTTTTTATCAGCTTGGGCTGTGCGTTGGAAAATTTGATAATTGCGGCCGCGTATTTTGGTTATCATACCCATATTGAAATGAAGATGGAAGATCCTTTTAAGGAATCCATCCGGGTAGGGTTTTCTTCGGGGAATAATCAGAATTACGACCAGCTTTTCAATAACATCGAAATCCGGCAATCCACCCGGAGCAAATATAACAAAGCTCTTATCCCTCCTGCAGATATTGAAAAATTAAATGAGGCAGGAAATCAGGACCAGGTTTTATTTTTGTTGTTTACAGAATCATTTCAAATAGAACCTGTTATCGAAATTATAAAAAGAGCAACCGTATCGCAGCTCTCCAAAAAGGAATTTATAAAAGAATTAATGCAATGGATAAGGTTTAATAGGAAGACAGCCGAAAAAACCGGGGATGGATTATATTCCGGAGCCATTGGGAGTCCATCGGTTCCGAAATGGCTTGGAAAATTATTTCTGAACCTTACTTCGGATCCAAAAAGGGAAGCTAGAAAGAATGTGAATTTGATGAAAAATTCATCGGGAATACTCATTTTTATAGCCAAAGAGAATAACAAGGAAGCCTGGGTCAATCTGGGCAGGAGCTTTCAAAGAGTCGCACTAACGGCGACTTCCTTAAATATTAACCATGCACATATCAATTCAGCTTGTGAGGAAATCGTGGCAAGAAAAAAATTGGCAGAAGTACTTCAATTAAATCCCGAAGAACAACCGCTTTTGATTATCAGAATCGGATATTCTGAAAAACGGCCATATTCCTTCAGAAGGCCTTTAAAGGAAGTGTTGATAAATTAGTGATATTCGGAAATTAAAACCAACTCCTTATGACAAAGACATGGAGATTATGGGCATTGATCCTTATGTTCTTTTTGGGGATATCGGCCCTTTTTGGGAGTTATTATTTGATCACCGATCCAACCGGCGAATCCCTCCAAATGCCTTCTGGTTTTTTGATTTCCACACCTTTCGATAATTATTTGATCCCGGGGATACTGCTGTTAATTATCAATGGAATACCCGCCCTCTTAATAGCCTTTCTCACTCTTTTTAAAGTGAAATACTACGCATATTTAATAGTGATCCAGGGCATTATTCTTTTAATATGGCTTACTACGGAATTGATAATCAATATCAATCTTTTTTACCCGCTAACCCATATTACCTATTATCTCATTGGAAGTGCATTGATCTTTCTCGGTTTGAAACTTCGAAAATCCGTTGAGAATTCAAACAATATTTGAAGCCTTCGAATCAACCGAACCTGCCTATATGACTATAGAAAGCGTGTCAGAAAATTAATCAAAAGGGAATTGTTTGTTTTGACACCAGATTTAATTTTTGTAATGGCTATAAAAAACAAAAAGAATCATATTATTATTTCCTATGCCATTCCAGATCCATCGAATTGTCTTCATTTAATTTCACTTGAGTTCCCAACTTGCTTCCTTCCCTGTTGAGAATTCCTTCCAGCCATAAAGCATCCGGTTTGGACGCATGATTCAGCCTGAAGTTTTTAACTTCCATAGGAACCATTTTTAGGGAGATCAGCTCGCCATTTACCTGGTTGATTTTAGGAAAATACATCAGGCTAAGTTCTCCCCGGTAATTGTCATGATCATCGGTAATGCCCTCGTAATCGTTTATAAAGTCACCGGCGCCATAAATGATAAGCTTATTTTTATATACCTCCATACCCAGTGGATGATGTGAAGAATGTCCGTGAACAATATCCACTCCGGTCTTATCAATTATTTCGTGAGCCAATTCCCTGGGATCCAAAGGGATCTTATATCCCCAATTGCCGCCCCAATGCACGGAAAAAATCACAATATCGTTTTTTTGCTTTACTCCGGCTACCTGTTTTTTGATCAATTCAACTGAGGCTTCGATCTCCCCGGGAAGTATATTTATTCCCGACATGTTCTCTTGAGCTGCCCAGGATTTGGGGATACCACTGCTTCTGGCCCCGAAAGCCAGGACGATCAGCCTTCCCCCATTAACAGGTATTATACCGGGGGTTGCCGCTTTATTGTCATTTTTTCCTGCCCCAACAACCACGATTCCCGATTCTTTTAATGTCTCCAAAGTTTCAATAAGACCTGGTCGTTCCCAGTCCAGGATATGATTATTGGCAAGGCTACACAAATCAATTCCAGCTGAAGTCAGCACTTTTACATTTTTTGGGTGCATCCGGTAATTAATTCCCTTTTCGGGCCAAGGCCGATCGTGAACCGTCAGGCTGGTTTCAAGATTGACGATCTTTACCGAAGGCGGCAATTTTTCCCATACTTTCAGAGCATCTCCCCATATATAGCTGAACGAAACTGGATACTTGAACCTTCCGTTTTTGCGTTCTGCCAGGTACAGGTAATCCCTCGCATCTTTTACAAAAGGTTCATATAGTATAGGCTTTACAGAATATGGGAGGATTTGGTCAATGCCCCTTCCGGTCATCACATCTCCGCACAGAAATAAGTTTACTATATTATTGACTGATGATGTGTCCTGTTTCATAAATGAATTATTTTCTCCTTTAAGCCAAAATATTAAAACTAGGGAGATGCTCAGCAAAGACAGGGATTTCCTTTTCATTGGTAATTACTTGTTTGAAATGGTTTTTAAATTCAGCCTGTTAGCTGTTTAAAATTAAGTTTAAATTTCCCTTTTTAAAATGATAAAAATCATCACCAACATTTGATGCTGTCCTTGTTCTTTTTTATATGGTTGAATTGTGCACCAGGTGATAAACGATTCTTTATTAAAACAAATATTCTTTCCGAAGGAAGGCTGCATGGGATATAGTTGACTGACCGGCATTGATTTATAAATTATATTTCAAAATAAATTAGTTCTATGATGAGATTAGCTAACCGAATTGATTTAATTTTACACTTTGAGAAAATTAATTGCAAGTTTTCAATTGTCAAATTTTGCCGATATTGAGATTTGCCAACTGAATAAAATTTCTATGAAAACTATAATATCCAAGAAAACCGGGAGCACTGCAAAAGATTTTCCCATTGTTTGCGTGGGCGGTTCGGCAGGTGGTCTTGATGCCTATATCCGTTTATTGCAGAATATGCCGGCAGATATGGGGGTTGCTATTGTTATCGTAAATCACTTGCGAACCGTTGCTACCCTCCTCCATGAAATCCTCCCACACCATACAAAGATGCCGGTTGAATTGATCACGGAAAAACTGGATATAAAACCCAATCACGTGTTTATTATTCCTGAAAAACGTGACTTGCATGTTCTTAATGATGAGTTCCGTCTAAAACCTATTTCAAAGCCATGGGGATGGCCAGACGTGATCACGGTTTTTTTGAAGTCCCTTACAAATAACTGGGACGGCAAACTCATAGCTGTAATTGTCTCTGGCTATGATGGGGATGGGGCAGAAGCACTCTGTGGAATTAGGGAAGTTGGTGGGATTACCATCGCGCAAAAACCCGATACGGCATCAAAACCGGATATGCCGGTGAGTGCAATAGCAAGCGGGTGTATAGACTTTATTCTTTCACCCGAGGATATTGCCAAAGAGATCATGAAAATTGCGAAATCGGAAAAAGATTAGAAACGCAAAATCCAGAAGGCAAACAATAATAAATTTGGAAAAAAGACCCGGAATTTCAACCCCTACTATGAGTGTTCGGGTTCGGCATTGTGAAAATGTTATTGGCCTTCATTTGTGATTCGTCCTAAGATTACGCTGGATTCTTCACTATCGTTCAGAATGACATATCAAGGGATTTTTGTCATTCTGAATGAGCTTTCCTCTTTTCTTTGTCATTCTGAACGAGCTTTTGGGCGAGGAAGAATCCCTACACTGAGAGCTCGCGTTCGTCCATCCTTGTGAATATGTTATTGGTCTTCATTTATGATAAGGCCTTAATCGCTCCGAATTTTCAAGGGTATTCCTTGTGCCATATGGATAATCAGGGTCCTTCAAAAGAAAGCATCGCCGGAAATATTTTTCCCGGCGATGCTTTTAGATTGATTATTTACCTCCCAACAAGAGCAACTCGTTGCAAACTACTTCAGTCATATAATGTTTAATACCTTCTTTGTCGTCCCAGGAGCGGGAGGTCAATTTGCCTTCTACGGCAATTTCTTTGCCTTTGGTGACAAACTTCTCTATGATTTCCGCGGTTTTTCCCCATGCAACCACATTGTGCCAGTCGGTATTTTCAACTTTCTCACCTTTGGCACTGGTGTAATTTTCGTGGGTGGCGATTGAAAATTTCGCCCGTTTTTTGCCAGCATCCAGATTTGTGATTTCAGGATCTTGTCCTACTCTTCCAATCAACTGTACTTTGTTTCTAAGTGCGTTCATGATAATAAATTTTAAGGTTAAACAGTTAATACTATTGAATCTTATGATCCAACGGTACAAACATAGAACAGCACTTAAATTGGATTCGGTTTCTAATTATTTACTTTCGTTTAAAATCGCTTACAAGCGTTTGTTGTCGGCTATTGGTTGATGATTTTGACCCTAAGATCGATCGGATACGAAAAAATCCTTTTTTAGAGAGTTTGTGTAATTTGGGTTAATCAAAACGCATTCTAATAGCCAAATAAAAATATTTCTCTTTTATTATTAAAAAAAAATGTTAATTTGTCGCTTCATTTTAACAAAATAAATCCATTACTGAATTAAAAAATCATGAAAAACAAATACCTAATTTTAATTTGTATCCTTTTTTTAAGCTCGACTATTTATTCTCAGGAAATTAAGAACGAAACGGACGAAATAAGAAAGAACGCTATTTCATTTAACATCCTGGGAACGACTCCAGTATTGGGAATAACCTATGAAAGAATAGTGTCGGATAAAATTAGTTTAGAAATAGGTCTTGGCCTACCAAGTATCGGAGTAGGAATGAAAGTTTTTCCATCCGGCATTAGGGAAGGAAAATTGATGTTCCATACAGGAATTACAGCCACCTATATAGAGACTGTAGATTTCTGGGGTGGGGATGAGGAAGGTAAGGTTATCGCTTATGTGCCATTAGGAATGAGCTATTTTGGAAAGGCAGGATTTAATTTTGGAATAGATGTTGGACCTGGAGTTAGATTTGAAGATGAAACAGCTTTCGTTCCATACGGGAACCTAAAAGTGGGGTATAGATTTTAGCCGGGTATTTTCCTTCACGGTTTTTTTAGAAAAAAAATCGTGAAGGAAAATAAATAAACTGAGTTCAAAATATCAGAAACGTAAAAAAAATAACCCTCAACATCAAATTTATCTCCCTCTACCCAACAATCTCCCCATCTCCCATCTCAATTATCCTGTCGGTTTTATCGGCAAAATCCTTGTCGTGGGTTACTACAAGAAGGGATAAGCCTTGCTCTTCACTTAGTTTTTTGAAGATGTTATAGACATTTTCGGCATTGGTGCTGTCCAGGTTTCCTGTGGGTTCGTCGCCCATAATAATTACAGGGTTGTTTATCAGGGCACGGGCAATGGAAACCCGCTGTTTTTCGCCACCGGAGATCATTGAAGCCCTCTTTTTTGCGAGGTGCTCTATTCCCAGGATCCTTAGTTTCTCCATCGCATCCTTTTCAATTTCAGAAATAGATTTTTCGGCCAGTTTTTTCGCCGGCAGCATCACGTTTTCCAAAACCGAAAATTCAGGAAGTAAATAATGGAACTGAAACACAAAACCAATATGCTTGTTCCTGATATAAGACAGTTTATCCCTGTCCTGCCCGGTAATCAATTCCCCGTTCAGGAGCAATTCCCCCTCATAACCGGTATCCATTGTAGATAATATGTAAAGCAAGGTGGACTTGCCGCAACCGGATTTCCCCATGATAGAAACAAACTCTCCCTGCTCCACCTTAAAATTGATGTTTTTAAGCACTTGGAAACGCACCGGTTTTATAAAGTATTTGTCAATGTTTTTTGCCTCGAGGATTGTTTCCATAATTGGTTTGCTGCTGTTGTTTATTGTCCACGGATAATATCCACGGGGTCTATTTTTTTTGCTTTCAGGGAAGGCAGGTAACCCGCAAAAAAGGTGGAGATCAAAGCAAATGCGATCCCAATGACATAATACCACGGATCGTAATTAATGGGATAGGTAGAAATTGTGGGCAATGCATCCGTTTCAAAAGGCAACCTGTCTATTACGGAAGTCATCGCGTAACCTATAATTAAACCTAAAATCCCTCCAACCATTCCAATGATCATCGCCTGGCTCATAAAGATCATTTGCACATCTTTTCCAGTAAATCCGGTGGCTTTCAGGATCGCGATGTCATTCATCTTTTCGTAAATAAGCATATTCAAAATGTTGTAGATCCCAAATCCGGCTACTATGAGCAGGGTAATGGAAACGGCATAGGTGATGATGTTCCTGATGGTGGTGCCGGTTTCAAATTGCGCGTTCGCGGTATTGATATCTATAGCGGTGAGATTGAACTGTTTTTCAATTTGTTGTGACAAGGGAAAAGCTTCTTCCAGATCGTAAAGTTTTACGTTGATATCGGTAATATAATTATTGGGTTTTCCCAGGATGCGTTGCGCTGTTTTAAGATTGACAAAACTTTGGATCTTATCTACCTCAGCGATCCCGCTTTGATAGAAACCCACTATCTTCAAAGGAAAAATATCCCCGTTTATGGTACTTATCTGAACCCTGTCACCAACATTCAGGGCCATTTTTTCTGCTATTCCTATTCCCAACAAGATCCCGTTTTCGGTATTTTTCAGGTCCTTCGGCAATCCCTGGACGACATAATCTTTAAAATTAAAAAGGTTCACTTCCTGCATTACATCGATCCCAACCAAATTGCCACCGATCTCAATTGAACCCGAGATATAAAATATTTCGGCTTTTACCTGCGGAATTGCGCCACGCACACGGGAGTCTTTGTTTAAATGTTCCATGATGGGAGCCGCGTTATGGATCTTCTTCTGGCTCTGTTTAGGTTTTATGGAATGCACCACGTTAAAGGTATTTTGAAGTTCGGTATACATGTCTACCGGTTGCTTTTTTGACGGCTCAATCTCGTTGAAGATCCGGATATGTGGGGTGAGATTGAGGATAAGATCGTCCAGCATTCCATTGAGCCCGGTCATAAAACAGACCAAAATAATGTAAGAACCAATTCCAAAGGTCACTCCCAAAGCCGCAGTCCCCGATTGCCTGAGTTTTGTGAGCAAATGGGTTTTTGCAATGCCGAGTATCACCTTCCAGTTTGTCATTCTTCAGGTTTATAGATCCAGGTTTCGGCGGTAATTCCGGAAAGTACTTCCACGCTGTCCAGATTTTGAAGTCCGGGCTTTATTTTTACCATTCCGTCTTCCGTTTTGACTTTGTTATCCTCGGTCACATATTGCCTGGGGATGGCAAGTACCTGTTTTTTTTGGCCGACAATAATATTGGCTTCCCCGGATAGTCCTGGATATAACACTTCTGGACCCTCGTCAAAAAGGGCCTCTACGGTAAAGGTCTGGTTTCGTTCATCCTTTTTGGGATAGATCTTGCTCACTTTTGCCTTAAACACTTTATCGCCATAAGCATCCAGAGTAAGCAGGACAGGCTGGCCTATTTCTATTTTTACGATATCCACTTCATCTGCCAGCATTTCAATAATGAATTTGGACTCGCTGCCTACTGAAGCCAGAGGTTCCCGGTTTGTGACAATTTCCCCCTGATTTTTGAGCAGGGAATACACTTTTCCGTCAATTGTAGAGTTTACCGTAAAATCTTCGGTGTTGATAAGCGAAGCCCTGTAATTGTTTTCGGACTGCCTGAGTTGGGTTTCAAGCTCATTTTTTGTTTGTTTATATCTGATCTTTAAAAGTTTCAATGAATTTGATGAAAGTTCATACGCGAGTTTTCTGCCCTCAAATTCGGCTTTTGATCCTATTTTTTGTTCCCAAAGGTTTTTCTGTCTGAAATAATTGATGGAATCGTTGGTCAGTTTGAGTTTGGCCGCATCAATTTCATCCTGAATGCTGCGCAGGATTGCATCATTTCCTTCATAATTTCTTCGCGCGAGCTGCAGCGAGAGTTTCGCGTTTTCGGTATTGAGTTTTGGGCTGTTATTGATGATCTGAAGCAGCGGATCTCCCTTTTTTACCAGATTTCCTTCCTCCACCAGATTTTTGTCCAAAATTCCACTTACCGCGGCAAATACCTGGTACAAACTATCCGGCTGAATTGTAACCGAAGAATATACAGATTCGGTGATATCGGTTTTGGAAGGAAGTATTTTTTCATCATCCTTTTTGCAGGAGAACAAAGCAAAGAATATTAAGATCCCTGATATAGTTCTATACATACCAAATCCTTTTTATTAAAATTAGAAAAAATTTCTTGCTTTCGGAATGACAATGATCATTTTAAAAATATTTGAGGGGTATTTTTACTTTCCGAAGAAAAAAACAGGAGATTGCCCGCTATCTTTAAAACCGGGTTTTTATGCCTTCAGCTTTTTCGAAACCAGTTTTTTATAAAAAAGGTCGGCATCTTTTTTTGTCAATAATTCCGTCCCCGGGGATTTCAAGGTCGCGCTTCCGCAGGCCAATCCGTAAACTACAGCTTCTTCCAAAGATTTACCCAGGGATAAGCTATAAACAATTCCCGCGACCATGCTGTCTCCTGCACCAATGGAACTTTGCGCGGAAACTTTTAGTGCCGGGAAATGTGTTGCTTTATTTCCAGTGGCCAGGATGGCGCCCTTTGCACCTAGGGAAAGTACAATTACTTCCACCGGATAATTGTTCAATATCTCCAGCAGCAACTTTTTTTGTTCTTTCTGATTTGTGGCTTTTTTTCCTGTGAGATCTTCCAGTTCTTCATTATTTGGTTTGAGAAGAAAAGCTCCAACTTTAAGGATTTCTGAAAAAGCTTTGCCCGAGGTATCCAGGATAAATTTCAGGTTGTTCTTTTTGGCTTTTTTGGCAACCTGCGCAAAAAAATCAACCGGCGCTTCCGGACACAAACTTCCACTCGCCACCAAAAATTCAGCATTGCTGATGTTTTCGATTTTATCCAGGATGCTTTTGTATTCCGATTTTTCCAATACCGGCCCGGGTAACCCAAACCGGAAAAGATTCCCTGTTGAGGTTTCGGTTACGGCAAAATTTTCCCTTAAGTTCTGTTTTATTTTTACCGGATCCTGATCTATCCCTTCTTTGTCGAGCAAATCGCTGTATATTTTTCCTGTATGTCCTCCCCGGGTATAGATCGCGGTGGAATTTCCTCCCAGGCGGTGAATTACCCTGGCAACATTTACGCCTCCTCCGCCCGGATCTATCATTGGCGGCTGGCATCTCAGTTTTTTATTTGGCTCCAGACGGTCAATAGTGGTGTAAGTGTCCAGCGCGGGATTTACGGTTAAGGTTATGATATTTTTCATTCGGCCCGGTATTAAAATTGTAAAAATCCTCCTTTCTATCAAATTTCATTGAAATATTTAAATTTTAGAATGACATATATCATTTTAAAAAAGAAATAGAGTGGGTAATTTTAGAGGAGTTAAAAAACTGATATCATGGAAACATCGCTTTTTTTAGCAAAGTTCTGGGGTTGGTATCTTTTGATCTTTTTCTTCATTCTAAGTTTTAACCCTATCCGGATCAGGCAGATCTTCGAAGATGTAAAGGATCAAAAGTTTCTTATTATAACCTCTTTTTTAGCTATAGTAATTGGATTGCTCAATATCCTTTTTCACAATATCTGGGAGCCGGATTGGCGGTTTATAATCACAGCTATTGGATGGGTGTCACTTTTTGAAGGCCTGGTGGGCTTTAGTTTCCCCCGGCAATTGGCAAAATGGCTTGAATATATTAATGTAAAGTTGGTACAGGTGATCTATGTGCTCCTGTTTTTGCTGGGAGTGTTCTTATTGAATATGGGATATCAATTAGTGCCTTATTGATTTTAAAAACACAAAGAAATGGAAGTGCTCATAAAAAAATTTAAGGAGATTGGAATGAAAGATCTCCCACTGGTTGGAGGGAAAAACGCTTCCCTGGGGGAAATGTATAATAAGTTGACCTCTAAGGGAATTCAAATCCCTGATGGATTTGCGACAACTTCCAACGCATTCTGGAAATTCATGAAGGATAATCAGCTTGAAAAACCCCTTGGAGATTTGTTGAAAGATCTGGACAGAAAAAATTTCTCCAATCTTTCAAAAATTGGTTCCGGGGCGAGGAAGCTTGTTATGGATGGAAATTTATCTGAAGGTTTTAGTGAAAAAATTATTGAGGCCTATCATTATTTGAGCGATAAGGTTGATCTTGATGTCGCTGTGCGAAGTAGCGCCACCGCGGAGGATCTGCCCGAAGCCAGTTTTGCGGGCCAGCACGATACCTTTTTAAATATCAGGGGAGATAAAGCCCTGTTGCATGCCGTCAAGGAATGTTTTGCATCCTTATATACAGACAGGGCAATAAAATACCGCGAGGATAAAGGCTTTTTGCATAACGATATCGCTTTATCTGTCGGGGTACAGATGATGGTACGTTCAGATAAAGCCTGTTCCGGAGTTGGTTTTACCTTAGATCCTGAATCGGGCTTTGAAAATGTGATCCTCCTTTCAGGAGTTTGGGGACTTGGGGAGAATATCGTGCAAGGCACCGTAACCCCGGACGAATTTTATGTTTTCAAACCAACATTAAGTGAGGGAAAAAATGCAATTGTGGAAAAAAAACTTGGGGACAAGACTAAAACCATGATCTATGCCTCCTCAAACGGTCATTCTTCATTGATAAATATTGAGACCGAAGAAGCCAAACAAAATCAGTTTGTGCTTTCAGATGAAGAAGTGATCACTTTGGCCAAATGGGCTTTTGAAATTGAAAAACATTATAAAAAACCTATGGATATTGAATGGGCAAAAGACGGGATATCAAATTCCCTTTTTATAATCCAGGCACGACCCGAAACCGTTCATCATCCAAAAAAGAAAAATGTTCACATCGAATATAAATTAAAAGAGAAAAGCGAAGTGCTGGCCACAGGGAATGCCGTTGGCTCTAAAATAGCCATAGGGGTGGCAAGAATATTAAAGTCTCCCAAAGAGGCTGATAAGCTCAAAAAAGGGGATATTTTAATAACAGATACCACCAGCCCGGATTGGGATCCTTTGCTTAAAAGATCGGGAGGAATTGTTACCAACCATGGCGGCAGGACAAGTCATGCTGCAATAGTAGCGAGGGAACTTGGGGTTCCTGCGGTTGTAGGGACCGATAATGGCACCCAAAAAATAAAAGACGGGGAAATTATTACAGTTTCCTGTTCTGAAGGGAAAACCGGATTTGTTTTTAAAGGGGAATTGGCTTTTGAGGAAAATCAATTCGATCTAAGCGCGATCAAACTTCCAAAAACCGAAGCTAAATTTATCCTCTCAGATCCGGACAGCGCATTTCAGCTTTCCTTTTATCCCAATAACGGGATTGGGTTGCTTAGAATGGAATTCATAATTACCCATAGGATCAAAATTCATCCCATGGCATTGGTGAAATTTGACGAGCTAAAGGATGCCTCGGTAAAAAAAACGATTGAGGACTTAACCAAAAATTACCCGAATAAAGAAGATTATTTTATAGATAAACTTTCCCAGGGAATTGCCATCATGGCCGCGGCATTTTATCCAAAAGAAGTGATCGTGCGGATGAGTGATTTCAAAACGAATGAATACTCGAATTTAATAGGGGGTAGCCAATTTGAGCCCAAAGAAGAAAACCCAATGCTGGGTTTCAGGGGGGCAGCCAGGTATTATAACGAGTTATACAGGGAAGGTTTTCAACTGGAGTGCAAAGCCATTAAAAAAGTGAGGGATGAGATGGGATTGACAAATGTAAAAGTGATGATCCCTTTTTGCAGGACGCTGGATGAAGGCAAAAAAGTGATCAAAATAATGGCCGATCAACAATTGGTACAGGGGAAAAATGATCTTGAGATTTATGTGATGGTTGAAATCCCGAGTAACGTAATACTCGCTGATGAATTCGCTGAAATTTTTGACGGATTTTCCATAGGCTCAAACGATCTTACCCAGCTTACCCTTGGAATAGACCGGGATTCTGAACTGATGGCGGATATTTTTGACGAAAATGACCCTGCCCCTAAAAAAATGATATCCCTTGCCATTGAAAAAGCCAATAAAGCAAAAAAGAAAATAGGTTTGTGCGGCCAGGCTCCCAGTGATTTTCCGGAATTTGCCGCTTTTTTGGTCAAAGCGGGAATAGACAGTATTTCATTTAACCCGGACGCGCTATTAAAAGGAATTGAAAATATCAATAAGGCTGAAGCTGCGGGGAAAAAAAGTTATGCCTGATCTCGGGAAATAAAATAATTTTTTTTCAAAATTGATATTTATCATTTTTTTTGAACCGTACATAAAGTAAATTAGTGTTATTAAAACGTTCTTTTAATTAGTTGGAAATATGGAAAGAGATATTTAGGCAGTCTTATTGCCGGGTGTTACCCGTGTCACTTTTTAATTAAAGTGATTAGTCATCTGACAGCATTTAATATCTCCGGGAAGCAGAGATGCCTTTTTGGGTACTCTGCTTCCTTCTATAATTTTAGGTTATTTACTGTTTAAGATCGGTAATTAACCACAACGAAGAGATTAGAAATATTTTTTTAGGAGAATCTAATTTCCCTTTTTAGCAGTAATGGGAAAATTAAAAATTTCCTTTGTGGAAAATAAAATTAATTTCTTCGCAAGAAACAGGTAGGCTTAAAGCGTGCCTGTTTCTTTTTTATATAAAGCCTTTCCCAGCTGTTCTTTTGTCTTTGTGGCAATGAAAAAGGACACAAAAAAGCTTGGAATTTTTGCCGCAGAGTCTCTAATAATCAATTTTCTTCGATGAAGTTAACAGGGATAAAGCAAAGATATACCCGTGTCCGCGAATATTACACTTTCCACAAAATTATAAAAAAAACAACCACAAAATTTTCGGGGTGGAATTCAATACAATGATAAATATCATCTAAAAAAACACTGTCCCTTTGTAAATTAGAATGTTAAAAAATTTGATTTTTTTTGTAGAATTTAAATTTAGGTTTTCAAAAAAACAAATCCTGCATGGAAGAAATTTTGACCGTAAAAGCTTTGAACATGGAAATGCTGAAAGATCCTCATGCCAAATCTGTAAAGGATGTTATCACTCATTTGGGTGCCGATCCGGATTGCGGTTTAACTTCGGCTGAAGCTAAAAAACGCCTAAAAACTTTTGGTGAAAACACCCTCAAACGGAAAAAGCCAAAAAGTATTTGGCTAATATTTCTGGAACAACTCCTGGATCCCATTATTTATATTTTGGCCGGTGCAATGGGATTGGCATTTCTCTTTAATGAGTGGGTGGAGGGTTTTGCCGTTCTTATTGTTATTGTTATAACAGCTTTGATTGGATTTTTCATGGAATGGCAGGCTTTACGATCGGTAGAGGCACTGCAAAAAATAACACAAACTGTCGCCTACGTTTTGCGCGATGGCAGTCCTAAAAATCTAAAATCGCGGTTTTTAGTGCCCGGCGATGTTATTCTGATTGAAGCCGGGGATGTGATCCCTGCAGATGCCCGTCTTATCGAAAATCAGGATTTGGCATTGAAAGAAGCCGTGCTCACTGGAGAAAGCAATCAGGTTGAAAAGAAGTTGGAGAAATTGCCTTCAGAAACATCTTTAGTGGAACAAAACAATATGGTTTTTAAAGGAACTATCGTTGAAAGGGGAACGGCTAAAGCTGTGGTCACCGCAACTGGAGATAAAACCCATATCGGGCAAATAAGCACCATGACGCAGGAAGCCAGGAAAGAGGGAACTCCCCTGGAAAAAAAATTGAACAAATTGAGCCAAAAGCTTATCTGGTTAACAATTTTCCTGGCGGTAATAATAGCCGTGAGCGGATATTTTCAGGGGAAAGATCTGTTGTTAATGATTGAAACTGGAATTGCGCTGGCCGTAGCCGCAATTCCCGAGGGTTTGCCAATTGTTGCAACTATTGCATTAGCCAGGGGAATGGTGAGGCTTTCCAGGAAAAATGTGATCATTAAAAAACTGGAAGCAGTGCAGACCCTGGGAGAAACCGGCATTATTTGTACCGATAAGACAGGGACCCTTACCGAAAATAAAATGGCGGTCCATAAGCTGGTATTTCATGATAAGGAATTCAATTCAAAGGATTTTGACAATCGCGATTCCTTTAAAAATGATGAGGTATTTACAAGGATTGTTGAGGTTGGGGTTTTATGCAATAATATAGAACCTGATGCGGAAAAAAAGACCGGCGATGCCATGGAAATTGCTTTGATAGACTTCGCTGAGAAAGTAGGTTTTAACTACAACGAGATCAGGGATCAATATTCGGAAGTATTGGAATTACCTTTTGATGCAGAGCGTAAAATAATGGCTACACTGAACAAAAATAAAGACAAATATTATGTTTTTGTCAAGGGAGCTTTTGAATCAGTTTTTGAATCCAGTGATTCCATTTTAACCGAAGAAGGAATAAAACCGCTGAAAGAAAGGGGGAAATGGCAGGAACTTTCAGATAAGATCGCTTCAGAAGGTTTGCGGGTTCTGGCTTTTGCATACCGGGAATCCAATACTGAACCTGATAAAGACAACCTGGCACAGCAACTTGTATTTATAGGAATTATGGGATTTTTGGACCCTCCAAGGGAAGATGTTAAAGAAGCTATCCAGACCTATAAAGATGCGGGAATAAGGGTGATCATGATTACCGGAGATCATCCCGGGACCGCAAGAAAAATAGGGGAAGAAATAGGATTGCTGGAGCCAAATAGTCCATCTGAAAGTGTTATCCAGGGTAATGATCTCACGGATATGGAAAATTTAAGCGAGGGGGAAGAGGACAGAATTCTAAAAGCATGCATTTTTGCCAGAATGATCCCCAGGCAGAAATTGGATCTGATAGATTTTTACCAGTCCCACAACGCTATTGTGGGAATGCTTGGAGATGGGGTTAATGATGCGCCCGCTTTAAAAAAGGCAGATATTGGAATTGCTATGGGGATTCGCGGTACAGAAGCCGCAAAAGAAGTAGCCGATGTCATTCTTATGGACGATAAGTTTACCTCTACAG
>Ga0307486_1000855_pt1 | contig 25578 bp, 24 predicted proteins | sample CBIW02metaG_FD_203663 | JGI IMG/M metagenome (GOLD analysis project Ga0307486, IMG submission 203663) | Sea-ice brine microbial communities from Beaufort Sea near Barrow, Alaska, United States - CBIW 0.2 | ecosystem: Environmental > Aquatic > Marine > Coastal | place: USA: Alaska | collected...
ACACGCGGATGGTGTCGCCGATGCCCTCACCGAGCAGAATGCCGAACGCCGTGGCGCTCTTGATGGTGCCTTGGAAGGAGGGACCGGCCTCTGTCACTCCGAGGTGCAGGGGCCAGTCGCCGCGCTCGGCGAGCAGTCGGTAGGCCTTGACCATGATGACCGGGTCGTTGTGCTTGACCGAGATCTTGAAGTCATGAAAGTCATGTTCTTCGAACAGGCTGGCTTCCCAGACGGCGCTCTCAACGAGCGCTTCAGCTGTGGCCTTGCCGTACTTCTGCATCAGGCTCGGTTCGAGGGAGCCCGCATTCACGCCGATGCGCAGGCTCACGTCTGCCGCCTTGGCCGCAGCGGCGATCTTTCCCACCTGATCGTCGAACTTGCGAATATTGCCGGGGTTCACACGAACGGCGGCGCAGCCCGCGTCGATGGCGGCGTACACATAGTTCGGCTGAAAGTGAATGTCTGCGATAACCGGGATCTGGCTCTTCTTTGCGATGATCGACAAAACCTCGGCGTCGTCGCGGGTGGGGACGGCCACGCGCACGATGTCGCAACCACTCGCCGTGAGTTCGGCGATCTGCTGCAGCGTGCCGTTGATGTTCGTCGTCTGCGTCGTCGTCATCGACTGAACGCTCACCCGGGCGTCACCGCCGACGAGCACCTTGCCGACCTTGATCTGGCGGGACTTGCGTCTCGGAGCGAGTATCTCGGGTATTTTGGGCATTCCCAAATTGATTGCAGCCACCTACCCAGCTTAGTTGGCGGTGCGGCCGGCAAGCTGAACGCCGCCCACCTATACCGGACGCCCCTCGATCTGAACCATCAGCGCCTCCAGAAACGCGGCCGGGTGCTCAAGATGCGGTGAATGCCCGCAGTCGGCCAGTTCCAGCTCAGTCAACTCGCCGCCGGCGGCCTGATAGGCGCCGAGCACCGCACGGGTCTGTTGGATCATCGGCTGCGGCGGCGCGACGTCGATCCCGGGCCAGCCCGGAATGACGCCGAGCTGCCCGAGATAGTTCAGGTCGAAATACGAGGTGTCCGACACGATGGCGTCATCACTGCCGTGGATCCAGAGAACGGCCGGCTTCACGACCAGGTCGACGATGCCGCTCGTGTTGAAATGACCGGGCGACATGGTGTTGAGCACACCGCTGTCGCCGGGTGCAAACCCGGGCCAGTTCTCGGACGCGGTCGAATCGCCCGGATAGTTGCCGACGCCGGTGGCCGTGGTGAGCATCGATTCGACCCACACGTCGTCATGCTCGGAGCTGAAAGGCGGCTTGACGTACGTGGTCTGGTAGACGGTGCGCGGGCTGGTCGGTTCGGCACCGCGATCGCCGTTCTGGAGTCGGGCGACGAAATCGGGATTGGCACCGCCGGCCCCGGTGCCCGCGTCGTCGACGCTCAGCCGGTGGCCATCCGCTCCCCCGGTGCCCCCGAAGCCGTACGGCGACACCGGCGCGACCAGGGTGAGGGTCTGCACGAGGGCAGGGCGGTCGAGCAGAAGCTGCATGGTCACGCCGCCGCCCATGCTCCAGCCCACGAAATGGGCTCGGTCGACGTCGAGCTCGTCGAGCACCGCGGCCACATCGTCGGAATAGTCGGCCACTCCCCGGGTGGCATCTACCGGAAGCTTCGCGCTGCTGCCGAAGCCGCGCAGGTCGATGGCGAGCGCCCGCACCGAAGCGGGCAGGGCCAGCATGAGTGGCTGCCAGAACAGCGACGACGACACGTTGCCGTGCACGAAGACCACGGTCGCCGTCGCGGATCCCGTTGCCGGTCGTTCGAGCACGCCGGCGCGCAGGCGCGGGGTGAGAACGCTGTGTTCGGTGATTCCGTCAAAAATAGTGCCTGTACTCATATCGGGGTCCTCTCTGACTCCTCGTTCTGCAGGTGCATGGCCTCGGCGACCCGGTCGGCGCCGCGGTCGCTCATGACGATCGTGTAGTGGTTGACATCGTCGACTTCCTGCACGGTCAGCGTCGGCAACCGGGCCGACCAATCAGCGACGGCCGCGCGCTCGTAGAGCGCGGTCGATTCGTTGAGCAGCCCGCGCGGAGCCCGCAAGAACTCGATCGGCAGCTTGAGTCCGGTCAGGGCCTCGGTGAAACCGTCGGAACCGTCCAGCTCCATCACGTTCTCGGCAACGGCCGCAAGCTGCGCTGAAGGATGCAGCATCGGCACCGCACCGTCGAGATCGTAGCGGGCGAAATCAGCCACCCGCGGCGACCAGTCGAACTGGAACGCGGGGTGACCGCGCCAAAAGTCGAGGTAAGCCTCTTCCGTCTCGAAAGTCTGCGACAGGCGCTTCGCGGCCGGGCCGAGAATAAGCAGCGGGTCGATGCCGGCATCCCGCGGAATCGGCAAGCCACCGTCGACCAGGACCAGCGACTCGACCCGGTCAGGGTGGCGGTCGGCGAGCCACACGGCGACGAATGCCCCCATCGAATGGCCGACCACGACTGCCCGGTCCACGTGCTGAGCATCCAGCAGCCGGGCCAGATCGTCGGCGTGCCGGCGCAGACCGTACGGTCCGGGCAGTGCGTTGCTGCGAGCGCGGCCCCGCAGATCGGGAGCGATCACCCTCGAGCCGGGCAGCCTGTCGGCCAACCACCGCCAGGTGAGATGCGAGGCGGTGATTCCGTGGACGGCAAGCACCGCGCCCGGCTGCTGGGCGCGCCACTGGCCGCCGCACAGGTCTCCTCCGGTGACCGGAATACGAATCGGCTGATAATCACTCACGGTTTTCTCCTCTCACTCGTCGTGCCGGTACCGAGCGCACCCTCGATGAAGCGCATCATCTGCTCGAAGACGTGCTCCGGCACGGCCCGGGTTCCGCTCGCGAACGGGTCGGAGTCGGAACCCTCAACCTCGTCACCGACCTCATCACCCCATAACACCCAGCGCATGCCGATCATCTCGCCGATACCCATGAGCGCCCAGGCGGCGACGGTCGCATCGATGTCGCTGATCTCCCCCGCCGCACCGGCCGCGCGCAACCCGGCAATGTAGCCCTCAACGATGCGCGTGTAATGCAGCCGTAGTGCGCCGGGAGAGACGAATTCTGCCTCGCGAATCACTCGATACAGCGCCGGGTGGTCCGCCGTGAACTGGAAGAACGCCCGAAATCCGGCGCGTTCCGAATCGATGCGATTTTCCGTGGCAGCGGATGCCGCGCTCATCGCCAACCGCACGCGATGGTTCAGGTCTTCGACCAGTTCGTTGAAAATCTGCAGCTTGGAGTCGAAGTACAGGTAAAACGTGCCTTGGCCGATGCCGGCAGCATCCGTTATACGCGAAATCGATGCGTCGGCGTAGCCGACCCGCGAGAAGACCTGTTCGGCTGCCTCGATGAGTTTGCCTTTGGTCGCCAGACCTCGGGCCGTGCGCGGCGTTCCGGCGCTCATTGGTCGCTCACTATCGTCTGAAAACCGTGGTGCTGAAGATCGTGTTGCCAGCGTTCCAACAGCTGGCGCCGCAGCACCTTACTGCCGCTCGATCGTGGAATCTCCGGCACGAAACGCACGAAGGCGGGCACCTTGAAAGCGGCCAGCTGGGTGCGGGCATAAGCGAGAATGCCGGCTTGATCAGCAGAGAACCCGGGAGCAAGCACGATGAAGGCCACGCCGACCTCGCCCCATCGTTCGTGCGGAACCCCGATGACAGCGACCTCGTCGACGGCAGTGTGCTCCACCAACACAGTCTCCACCTCGGCCGGTGCGATGCTCTCACCACCGGAGATGAAAATGTCGGTGAGCCGATCGATCACAGCGAAGTAGCCGTGCTCGTCCCGGCGAACGAGGTCACCGGTGTGCAGCCAGCCGTCGCGCAGCGTGTGAGCGGTCTGATCCGGGGCGCGAAAGTAGCCGGGAAATACTCCCGGCCCTCGAACGAGAAGTTCGCCCGTCGCGGCACCCGCGAGCAACGCGCCGGTGATCGGATCGCACACGGCGACCTCCACGTGCGGGTACGGCTTGCCGGCGTATCCGACCATGCTGCGAGCGTCTTCATCGGGCAGGCACAACACGTTCGGGGAGGCTTCGGTCAGGCCGTACCCCTGGGTGAGGGCGACACCGCGGGCATGCCAGGTACGCAGCAGCGGTGCCGGCATCGGGGCCCCGCCGACGACGGCATGGCGCAGACTCGACAAGTCTGTCGCTGCAAATTCGGGGTGCTGGGCGAGAAAAAGATAATTCGCCGGTACGCCCATCATCGTCGTGATGCGGCGGTCCGCAATCAGGTGCAGCACCCGCCCAGGGTCGAAGGTGCGCTCGAGCACGACGGTCGCGCCCATCCACCAGGCCAGCAGCGGCTGGATGTTCCAGCCGCCCACGTGATACTGCGGCATAACCGAGAGCACGACGTCTTTGCTGGTGATCTCGGTGATGCGCGACAACGACAGATTGGTCCAGAAACAGTTGGAGTGGGTCAGCACGACGCCCTTGGCCGGACCGAGCGTACCCGAGGTGAACACGATCAACAGGGCATCGTCGTCGCGCACGGCGCGATGCACCAACGGCTCTGCTCGGCCGCGTTGCGGCGGGGGCACCAGATGTTCGACACCGCGCATGCCGAGCAGCGTCGCCGGGAGAGCGCGGTCAAGGCGACCCCGGGCTTCCGCGGCCAGGGTGTGAAACTCGTCTTCGACCAGCAGCAGCGACGGGTCGGCAAGCTGCAGCTGCGCGGCGAGCTCCCGTGGCGCCAGCCGCCAGGAGAGCGGAACGAGCACGAGGCCGGCCTGCGCGCAGGCGAAGAACAAGACGACCTGGTCGGCACTGTTGCCGGTGATCGTCGCGACCCGGTCGCCGATTCCGTAACCGGCGGCGCGAAATGCGGCCGCGAGATCCCCGGCGCGGTCGTCGAGGTCGCGGTAGCGCAGGGTGACGCCGCGGTCGTCAACGGCAACCCGGTCGGGCGTAGCCCTGGCCCGGTCGCGCGTCCACCGGCCCAGGGTGTGCAGGCCGTCCGCCGTCAAATCACTCATGTCGTCTCCTCCGCCTCGGGAATGCGCTTCAGGTTGCTGCGGGGCCGCCGATGCGCCCGCTGGCTGCGCCGGGTCAGGCCGGCCAGCCCACCCGGAAGAAACAACACCACGAGAATAAACAGGGTGCCCAGAACGAACAACGGCTGGGACAGCGGAATCCGCAACACGTCGGGCAGGCCGGCAATCAGCTCAGACCCGGCCAGGGCGGTCAGCCGCTGGTCGAGTAGCGTGTAGACCACCGCGCCGAGCACCGCGCCCCAGCGCAGCCCCACCCCGCCGAGTACGACGATCACCAGCAGGGTCAGGGTGAAGTCCGGCGTCGCGACCCGCGGCGACACCCCACTCTGCAGCAGCAGGAACGCGGCCCCGGCCAGGGCAGCGAGCGCGCCGGCGATGCTGAAGATGAGCAGGCGTACAAAATAGGGGCGGATGCCGATGACCCGCACCCGGAGCTCGTTCTCGCGAGTCGCGGCCACGACGTGCCCGGCCCGAGATTTCTCCACCCACAACACGACGAGGTACACCGTGACGAGCACCAGGAGCGCCAGCCAGTACAGATTGCGCGTGTTGACCACCCCGATGAGCGCGTCCGGCACGTGCGACACATCCAGGGTGAGGCCTTCGTCACCGCCGGTCTGTCCGCCGGGATTGCGGCGCACCACGACCGAGCCGGCCTGGGCGAAGGCGAGCGTGACCATGGCGAAGGAGATTCCGGTCACCCGCAAGCTGACCGAACCCACGAGGGCGGCCAGCATGAAGCCGATCAGCACCGTGATCAGAATGGCCACGACGAAGGTCGCACCGGCCGGCAACCAGCTCGGCGAGAAATTGCGCAGCACAATGCCGAGGCCGTAAGCGCCGGCAGCAAAAAACAATGCGTGTCCGAAGGAGAGCATTCCGGCCAGGCCGAACAAGAGGTGGTAGCTCAGGGCGAGTGCCGCAATGAGCATGGCATAGGCGAGCAGTTGCAGCGTGCCGGGTGTGTAGGTCGGTCCGGGAAAGATGCCGGGAATGCTGATATTCAGCAGCGGCAGCAGCACCATGAAAAGCACCAGGGCGCTGGCCACCGTGACCTTGGTGACGGGCCGGTCCCAGATTGATCTCATGATTTGGCTCCCAACAGTCCGCGCGGCCGCAAGAGCAGCACGGCAGCCAGGGCAAGCACCACGGCGAGGTCGCCGGTGCCGCTGAGATAGAAGTTCGCGAACTGTTGCAGCACGGCCACGAGAACTGACGCGATAGCAGCGCCCGCGAGAGACCCGAGCCCTCCGATGACCGTCACGATGAAGGCGAAGATCAGCAGGGACCCGCCGATGTGCGCCGAGACGTAGCCGTAATAGATCGAAGCGAGCACTCCGCCGAGTCCGGCCGCGGCGCCACCGATGGCGAAGACCAGGGTGAAGGCGCGGCGCACGTCGATGCCGAGCGCGGTGACCATCAGCCGGTTTTCGACGCCAGCCCGAATGATCAGCCCATACCGGGTGAATTTGAGGAACAACACAATAGCCACGAGTACGAGGACCGCCACCAGTATGAGCATGAAGCGGTTGTTCGGTATGCGGGCGCCGAGAATCTCGGTGGTCTGCCCCAGCCAGGAGGGACTCGTGACGTAAATAGGGTCTGTGCCCCAGATACCTTCGAACAGGGCCACGGAGGCCAGCGCGAGACCGACCGTCACGAGCACCTGTTCGATGTGGCGGTTGTACAACCGCCGGATCAGAAAGTATTCGGTCGCGGCGGCGACAAGAGCTCCGACCACGGCTCCGGTGAGCATCGCGGCGACGAGGGTCCACCACGATCCGTCGCTGAGCCGCCGGGCGACCTCCCAGCCGGTGAACGCGCCGATGGTCAGAAACGAGCCATGGGCGAAATTGAGCACACCCATCAGTCCGTAAATAAGGGAGAGGCCGGAGGCGACGAGAAAGTACAGGGCACCGAGGCCGAGTCCGGTGATCAGCAGCAGAATGATGGTGCTCATTTGGGCACCTGTTCCGTTCCGCTGTGCACGCCGAGGTAGCGCTGGATACGTTCGGGATCGTCGAGCAGTTCGGCGGCTTCGCCGGTGAAGACGACGCGGCCACCGGACAGCACGACGACCCGGTCGGCAAGTTGTCGGATGACTTGCAGGTTCTGTTCGACCAACAGGATCGGCACGGTTTTCGCCGCGGCGAGCAAAGCCACAGCGACCTCGCCGACGATTCTGGGCGAGAGTCCCTTGGTGGGCTCATCGACCAGCAGCAGCCGGTTCTGGTTGAGCAGCGCGCGGGCGAGCGACACCATCTGCTGCTGACCGCCGGAGAGCGTACCGGCAAGCTGGGCCTGTCGTTGCACGAGGTCGGGAAAGAGTTCATCGACGAGGTCCCGGTTGGGACGGGCCGAGCGTTCGGCCAGTTTCAGGTTTTCGGCGACGGTGAGCTTGCCGAACACCTCGCGGTCTTCAGGCACATAACCCACGCCGAGCTGCACCACCCGGTGGGTCGGCATCCGGTCGACCCGGCGGCCATCGAGGGTGACCTCGCCGCTCACGTCGATCAGGCCGAGAATCGACTTGATGGTGCTGGTCTTGCCGACGCCGTTGCGCCCGAGCAGCGCAGTGACACCGGTGCCCGGCACGTCGAACGAGACGTCTTCGACAACCTGCTGCCCCTCGATTCGTCCGTACAGGTTGCGCACGGTGAGGATGCTCGTGCTCGGGTTGGTGCTCATACGGTATCTCCGAGATAGGCGGATTGCACCGTGGGGTTTTTCATTACGGCGTCGGGGGTGTCGCAGGCGAGCAGTTCGCCGTGGTGCATGACCGCGACGCGGTCGACCAGGCCGAGCACGACGTCCATGTGGTGCTCGACCATGAGCACGGTGCGGCCGCCGTGGTGCAGGGCACGAATAACCTCCATGAGGCCGGGCACATCACCCGACCCCACACCAGCCATCGGTTCATCGAGCAGGATGACGCTCGGATCCATCGCCAGAAGCATCGCGATCTCCAACTTTCGCTTGTCACCGTGTGAGAGGCCACCGGCCAGGCTGTGCGCATGGTCGGCCAGACCGACCTCGTCGAGCCGAGCGGCGGCCAACCGGCTGGCGGCGTCCTTTGTGCGCGGAAACCTGGTGACGAGGCTGCCGCCGCCGGCCTTTGCTTGCGCCGCGAGACGCACGTTTTCACCGGCACTGAGGCCGTTGAACAGACTGGAGGTTTGAAAGGTGCGGCCGAGACCGGCCCGTGCCCTGACATGGATCGGTTCCCGCGTCATGGTACGTCCGTTCAGCCGCACCGCCCCTTCCGTGGCGAAGAGCACACCGGAAATAAGGTTGAACAGGGTCGTCTTGCCGGCCCCATTGGGGCCGATCACACCGAGCATCTCACCCCGCGGGATCGACAGCGACACATCCCGAAGGATGCGTGCGCCGCCGATCTGCAGGCCGACACGTTCGATGCTGAGCACGGGCGCCTCTGGCATCTGAGTCCCCTGGGCTAATTTGCAGCGGCGGCGACCGGCGGGGCAACCGTCTCAGCGTCAACGGTCTCGATCAGTTCCGGTGCCCACGTACCGTCGGCACCTTGCTTGAGCGAGGCCTGGAACATCGGCTGCAGAACGGCGTGGTCTTCGGCACGAATTGTGATCGAGCCCTTGACCGAGTCGAAGGTGTAGCCCTCGAGCGCGGCGATCATGTCGTCGACGTTGTCTCCGCCACCCTCTCGCACGGCCTGCACGAGCAGCTGTGCGGCCACGAAACCATCAGGCGAGAACAGATCGGCCTGCGCGTCGTGAGCCTCGAGGTAGCTGATCATGGCCTTGCTCTGCTCGTTGTCGGTGGCCTCCGCGAAGTAGTGCGACAGAAAGCTGATCTTGTCGCTCGCGGCACCGTAGGCGCCGTATGTCGAGACATCGCCGAGACCGGTGACGACTGGAACGGCATCGAAGACACCCTGCTGCTGCAACGCGGTCCACATGGCACCGGTACTGGCTCCGGCCCACGCGACGAAGATGAGGTCGGGAGAGGCATCGAGCAGTTGCTGAGCGAATGGCGTGAACTCGGTCGCGTCTTCGGCGACGAGCACGCCATCGACGGTCGCGCCCTTGGCGCCAAGCACGGCTTGGACACCGGCCAGGTTGCCCTGCCCGAAAGCGTTGTCCTGGGCGAAGACGACAATCTTCTTGCCACTCGGGTCTCCGATGAACGTGCCGGCGGTCGCTACGTCTTCGTAGGTTTGGCGGCCGGATCGGAAGGTGTATTTGTTGATGCCGGTGATGGCATCGGCTGCGGCCGGGCCGGAGATATAGAGGATCTTGTTCTGGTCGGCCTGTTCGGCGAGCGTGACGGCGATGCCGGAGGAGACTGTGCCGGCCAGAATCTGGTAGCCCTGCCCGATCAAGTCTTTGGCGACGGAGACGGCGGTGTCGGGGTTGCCCTGGTCGTCTTTCCAGGTGATGTCGAGCTCCCGGCCGTCGACGGTGCCGGTACCATCCGTGGCGTAGTCGAGGCCTGCCTCGAAACCGGCGGTGTACGCGGCGCCGTAGGCGGCAAGCGGGCCGGTCGCCGAGGTGATCATTCCCACCTGGACAGCGGGTTTCGTGGTGGAGTCGCCGGTGGCTTCGCCTCCGGTGGTGGCCGTGGGCGCGCATCCGACCAGGGTCAGTGCGGCGACAGCGAGGAATGCCGGGGCCAGGAACATCTTTGTTACCCGCATGAAATTTGCCTTTCGTCTGTTGAAGGGGCGTGCTGACAGGATGTGCTGTGCAAAGGACCGTCGATCATGCAGGAAATTCGCCCAAACATGACAGGTGGTTCAGGTATCAGGAAATCTAAGGGCGATCGACAGTACTGTCAAGAGGCAGGCCTGAACCGATACCCAGACGTGCCCAATATGCTGGGGAGATGGCAGCGCCGTATCCCAATGACAAAGGAGTCCCGATGACCGAAACCGACGTCGTAATTTTGGCCGGATCACGCACCCCGCAGGGTCGCGTGAATGGGCAGCTCTCATCCCTCACCGCCGTGGACCTCGGCACCGCCGCCATCGTCGGTGCCCTCGCCCGCGCCGGAGTGGCGCCGGAGCAGGTGGACTTCGTGCTCATGGGGCAGGTGTTGCAAGCCGGCTGTGGGCAGAACCCGGCCCGGCAGTCCAGCGTGGCGGCCGGCATCCCCTGGAACGTACCGGCCATGACCCTGAACAAGGTCTGCCTGTCCGGCCTGGCTGCAATCGTCGATGCCGCCCGACTGGTGCGGCTCGGTGAAGCGGATGTCGTCGTTGCCGGCGGCCAGGAGTCCATGTCTCGCGCTCCCCACCTGCTGCCGGGCTCTCGCCAGGGATGGGCGTACGGAACGGTTGCTGCCCTGGACCATGCAGCCCACGACGGCCTCACCGACGCATTCGACGGCCTCTCCATGGGCCTCTCAACCGAGCGCGCCAACGTGGAACTCGGCCAGACCCGACTCGAGCAGGATGAGATCGCGGCCGCATCGCACCAGCGGGCCGCCGCCGCCGCCGCGAGCGACGTGTTCAGCGACGAGATCACCCCGATCAGCGTGCCGCGACGCAAGGGCGAACCACTCGTCATCAGCACCGATGAGGGTGTGCGCGCCGAGAGCACTACGGAGACGCTCGGCCGGTTGCGACCGGCCTTCGACCCGGCGGGAAGCATCACCGCCGGCAACGCCGCACCCTTGAGCGACGGCGCGAGCGCGGTCATCGTGACCAGCCGCGCCTGGGCCGAGAAGCACGGCCTGCCCTGGCTGGCCGTCATCGAGGCGAGCGGCCAGGTCGCCGGCCCGGACAACTCCCTGCATTCGCAGCCGGCCAACGCGATCGCCCACGCGCTGAAGCGCCAGGGCTGGAGCACGGCCGACCTCGACCTGGTCGAGATCAACGAGGCATTCGCCTCGGTCGTCGCCCAGTCGTCGAAGGTGCTCGGGGTGAGCGCCGACGTGGTGAACATTCACGGCGGCGGCATAGCGATCGGGCACCCCATCGGGTCGAGCGGCGGGCGTATCGCTCTGCACGCGGCGCTCGAACTGGCGCGGCGCGGCACCGGCAAAGCCGCCGTCGCGTTGTGCGGCGGCGGCGGCCAGGGCGAGGCATTGCTGCTGTCCAGATAAGGACCGGTTGATGTCGCCGCCCGCTAGGCGGGCGGGCCCTGACTGTCCGGGCGGTTGGCTCGCAAGACCTCGAGGCGGGCGCGGTAGTCCACCTCGTCTATGTCGCCATGGGCGAATCTTTCGGCGAGGGTCTTCTCGGCGCTCGGGGTATCCGCTTGGCCGGACCAACCCGGGTGCCTCTCGCCCTCGCGCATGCTTCGACGCCAGCGGCGACCGAAGATAGCCAGCAGTACGGCGACGACGATGACCCCGAACAGCGGAATCAGCAGAAACCACCAGCCGAAACCGCCACCCATCATGCCGCCGTAGCCGTAGCCGTAGCCGTGGCGGTCGGGGTGCGCCGCCAATGCGGTCAGTACACCGTCAGGCAGTGTGGTCAACATGGTCTGTCCAATCTCTGGGTGAAGCAGGTCTAACCAGTTTGACCGGAGCGCGCCCGATTGGCATCACCCCGTGGGAGTCACTGTGACTACGCCCCGGGGCTGACCAACCCGGCCTCATAGGCAATGATCACGAGCTGCACCCGGTCTCTCGCGGCCAGCTTGCTCATGATACGTGAGACGTGTGTCTTGGCCGTGAGCGGGCTGAGAAATAGTCGAACTCCGATTTCAGCGTTGTTCAGCCCGCGGCCGACCAGGCCGAGCACCTCACGTTCGCGATCGGTCAGGCTGGCCAGCAGCGCGGCATCCATGGTATGAGAATCGGGGCGCTGACGCAGGCCGACGGCCATCCGCTCGAGCAGGCGCCGGGTGACTCCGGGTGAGAGCAAGCCGTCGCCGGCAGCGACCACGCGCACGGCACGAATCAGCTCGGTCGGCTCGGTGTCCTTCACGAGAAAGCCGCTCGCACCGGCGCGAATCGCATGCACGACATAGTCGTCGAGTTCGAACGTCGTCACGATGACGATATGGGTACCGGCCAAAAGCGGGTCGCGCACGATCTGTTCGGTCGCCCACAGACCATCGCCGCTCGGCATCCGGATGTCCATGAGCACGACGTCGGGACGGTGTCTACTGACCTCATCCACTGCTTCGGTGCCGGTGCCGGCCTGGCCGACGACCGTGATGTCGGGCTCGGATTCGAGCAGCGCGGCAAAACCGGCCCGAATCAACTGCTGGTCGTCGGCGATGACTACGCGAATCATTGCTGTCTCCGAACGGGTATGCGCGCCTGGATCTGCACGCCCCCGCGCTCACCCCGGGCCACCTGCAAGCTGCCTCCGAGCAATTCTGCGCGCTCGCGCATGCCGAGCAGTCCGCCACCGGGCGTGATCGGCCCGGCCGGCGCCGCACCGTCGTCGGTGACTATGAGCAGGTAGTTGCCCACGCCCAGGCCCAGAGAGACGGATGCCGTCGTCGCGTGCGCGTGTCGCAGCACGTTCGTGAGGGCCTCCTGGCACAGACGATACAACGCCAGCTGCGTCGCCGCCGGCGCTGTCGGCCCGGCATCCAGCGCAACGACCAGCGTGACCTCAAGCTTCTGAACCCGGAAGGATTCCACGAGCGCCGGGAGGTCGGCGAGGTCGGGTTCGGGTGCGAGCGGCGCGGCATCACCGGTCTCGCTGCCACCTCGCAGGATACCCAGCACCATCCGCACCTCGTCGAGCGCGGTTTTGCTCGTGCTCTTGATGCTCGCGAGCGCCTGCGCGGCCTGCTCCGGTCGAGTGTGGATGAGGTGCAGCCCGACACCGGCCTGCACGTTGATCTGCGACAGGGAGTGCGCGAGTACGTCGTGCAGTTCACGGGCAATGCGCACGCGTTCACGTTGCTCGGCCGACGTTCGGCGGGCGTCGGCCTCGCTGCGCCGTTGGGCGAGACGCTCCCGACGCGAGCGAATCCCCTCCCCGATACCCATGAGCACGGCAAGCGCCAGGGTGGTTCCGGCGATTCGCAACGGATACAGCCCCACGTCGAACATGCCGGCGAATACGAGCACCAGCACCCAGATTGCCCCGACAGAGCTGTACACCCACACCCGGGCGCCGCGCGCGATGCCGAGCAGGACAGCGAAGATCAGGGCCGCGGGGGGCAGACCGATGTCGGGCCGCAGCACTGTGAAGGCACCGGCCGCTGCGGCGACGACGGCGACCGCCTGGCCGGGAAACCGGCGCGCACCGATCAGGGCAAGTGGTCCGATCAGGGCAAGTCCCACGGCCAGGAGCCAACCGGTCAGGGCGAGGCCCGGCCGGTCAAGGTCGAATCGATCGAACCGATCGAAGCCTCCCTGACCGCCACGAAGGCGGCCGGGCCAGGCCTGCAGCGCGACCGCCGGCACCTGAATGATCAGGGACAACACCACCGGCACCCACACCAGCAGCGGTCCGTGCGCCCGGAAGTACCAGGTCGCGTCGGATTCCGCGTGAGGTGGCATGGCTTGATGCTACGTGCCGGCGAGGGGTGCCGCATCCGCCTGTGGGAGTAGTTCCTCGACTATCCGAAGAAGTTGATCGGCTTGACGATGTCGGCGTAGATCAGCAGCAGGCTCATCCCGCCGAGCAGAACCACGACAGCGAGGGTGAGCGGCATGAGCTTGGCCATATCGACCGGGCCCGGATCCGGCCGCTTGAACAGTTTCGCGAAGAAGCGACGGATGCCTTCCCACAACGCCCCGGCGACGTGGCCGCCGTCGAGCGGCAGCAGGGGAACCAGGTTGAACACGAACAGGGCGATGTTGAGCGAGCCCAGCAGGCCGACCATGCTGGCGACTTTGGTGGCGACCGGGATCGTGTCGATGCTTGCGAGCTCCCCGGCAACACGACCGACACCGACCACACTGATCGGACCGTTCAGCTCACGCTCCCCCGGCCCGAAGGCGGCATTGGCCACGGCCACAAGCCGGTCGGGCAGGTTCAGGATCATGTGTGCGACGTTCGCTATGTTGTCGCCGACAGCCGGCAGCACGGCGGTAGCCGGCTGCGGCACGAGTTCGGTCGCCGCTCCGATGCCGACGAAACCGACTTGCTCGGTGACCGCAGCGCCGGAGGCATCCGTCTTGATCTCGTTGGCGTCGGTGTACACGTAGCGTTCGGTGAGCTTGGGGGTCAGCGTGAGCGTGACGTCGGCGCCGTCACGCTCGACGACCAGCGCGACGCTTCGCCCGGGCGACGTACGAATGATCTCGGTCGACTGTTCCCAGCTGCTGATCGCTGTTCCGGCGATGCTGACCAGTCGGTCGCCCGGCTGTAGTCCGGCAGCGGCTCCTGGCGAGGGTTCATCGGTGGAGGTGCAGGCCTGTCGATCGCTCGACGCGGGCAGTACGCACTGGCTTACGCTGCCGATCGTGGTGCTGATCTGCTGGTTTCCGAATCCCATGAGCAAAATCGCGAACATGACGATCGCGATGAGCAGGTTCATGGCCGGTCCGCCGAGCATGATGATGATGCGCTTGTACACGGGCAGTTGATAGAACGCTCGGTGGTCTTCGCCCTCGCCGATCGTCTCCGAACTGGCCTGGCGGGCATCGTCGACCATGGTCGACAGGGCGCTCGTCTTCGCCTCCGGTGCGCCCTCCTGCACCATTTGGTCGAAGAATCCGGTGGTGGTGCTGCGGGGCGCTCCACCCTTCTTCGACGGCGGAAACATGCCGATCATGGCGATGTAGCCGCCGAGCGGGAAGGCCTTGACGCCGTATTCGGTTTCCCCCTTGGTGCGCGACCAGAGTGTGGGCCCGAAGCCGATCATGTACTGGGTTACCTTGACGCCGAACAGCTTCGCGGGCACGAGGTGACCGATTTCATGCAGGCCGATTGACACGGCGAGCCCGACGACGACTATTGCGACGCCCAGTATGAACAGCAGTACGGTTTCCACTGTCGTAGAGTAACCGCATCAAGCTGCAAGGCGGCTGGCCGTATCGCACGACCTCCCGGTGAAGGAAGAGATGTGCTTTGCTTGAGGGCGGACATTCAGGAGGTCCCCCTGCCTTACGAACCTAATTCCACACTCAGCCCGGTCGGCAGCCTGCTGGCCGACCGATTTCTGATCCTGAGCCTGATCGGCACCGGTGGGATGGCCTCCGTTTATCGGGCGACGGACACCACGCTCGGCCGCACTGTAGCCGTCAAACTGTTCCGCGCCGCTGACGGCGTCTCCGAGCCCGAACGCCAAACTGGCGAGATCGCCCTACTCGCGAGCCTGAACCACTTCGCCCTGGTCACCCTGTTCGATGCCGGCACCACAAACGTCGCCGGCACCCCGCGCACCTTCATCGTGATGGAACTGGTCGACGGCCCCGACCTGCGCAAGCGAATCGAGGACGGTCCGCTACCGCGGCTCGACGTGGCGGTGATGGGCGCCGACCTCGCCGAGGCACTGCACTACGTGCACGAGCAGGGCATCCTCCACCGTGACGTCAAGCCGGCCAACGTTCTCCTGGAGCCCTCCGGTTTTCCCGGCCGCAGCATGCACGCCAAGCTCGCCGATTTCGGCATCGCCCGCCTGCTCGACGAAACACGGCTTACCGCGACCGGATCGATACTCGGGACCGCGAGTTATTTGAGCCCGGAACAGGCGCTCGGGGCGGCTGTCGCTGCACCCACGGATGTCTACTCGCTCGGCCTCGTGCTGCTTGAGTGTCTCACCGGGCTCCGCGCGTATCCCGGAACTGCCGTGGAATCGGCGATGGCCCGGCTGCAACGTCAGCCCGAGATTCCGGCAGCACTCGGGCGGGACTGGACGGATGCACTCACGGCCATGACCGCCCGCGAGGCTGCGGACCGCCCCACCGCGGCCGAGGCGTCCCTCCTGTTGCGCGCACTCGCGACCGACAACGAGGAACAGGTCGCCGCCACGATGGTGCTGCCGACGAGTGAGTTGGGTGACGAGGCACCGACCGAGGTCCTGGACGAGGCTCCGGCCGCCGTCCCGGACCCAGTCGCCGTCCCGGTCCCAGTCGCCGTCCCGGTCGAGGAGCACCCGACCGGCACACGTGTTCACCGGGTCCGAAACAGGGTCTTCTGGATAGTCGCGGCCGCACTCCTCGTGGGAGCGATCGCTCTCGGTGTGTTCCTGACCGGCGACAATGAGCCGGCCCCCGTTCCGCCGAACTATCCAGCGGTCGACGGCACACTCGGTACGCACCTCGAACAGCTGCAGGAAAGCGTGAACCCGTGATTCTATTTTGCCGTAGTCGCCTGCCTCGCACTCTCGCCGCTGGCCTGCTTCTGCTTCTGCTTCTGCCGTTGACCGCTTGCGCTGCTGAGCCGATCGATCTGCAGTCCGCCACCGCCGAGCATCTGCAGGCTGAAATGCTTGACATCACCGAGGCGGCAGCGGCCGGCGACTTTGCCGATGCCCAGTCGCTCCTCACTGATATGCAGGCAAACCTGCGCACCGCGACCGCAGCCCGTCAGGTGAGCGCCGAACGGTCGGCGTCAATTCAGTCCGGGATCAACCTGGTCAACGCCGATTTGACTGAGGAGATCGAGGCCGCCGCTCAGCAAGCCGCTGACGCGGCGGCCCTCGCCGAGGAGCAGAACTCCAAGGACGCCGGCCATGGCGACGACAACGGCGCCGCTGAGTCCGAGAAAGCGATCAAAGAGGCCGCCAAAGAGGCGGCCAAGCAAGCGCGCGAAGCCCGCGAGGAATGCCGCAAAGTCACGGACAAGGACAAATCCGGCGAGTGCAACTAGCTGCGTCGGTGCGTTAGCGCGCCTTGATCAGACTGTCGGCAGAGGCCCGGGCCCAGCGTTCGGCCTCGGCGAGCGACGCCCTGGTGAGTTCTCCACCCTGCTCGTGTGATTCGACCACACGCAGCACCGTGTCGACGATGTCCAGAAAGCCGATCCGACCGGAGTGGAAAGCGGCAACGGCCTGCTCGTTAGCCGCGTTGAACACCGCAGGATAGGTTCCACCCTTGCGGCCGACCTTCTTGGCCAGCTCGACCGCCGGGAAGGCCGTGTCATCGAGCGGCTCAAAGGTCCAGCTGTGCGGCACGGTCCAGTCGATGGGGGTGCCGACCGCAGCGACTCGGTGCGGCCAGTCCAACCCGAGCGAAATCGGCAGCCGCATATCCGGCGGGCTTGCCTGCGCGATGGTCGACCCATCGATGAATTCGACCATCGAGTGCACCACGGATTGCGGATGCACCACCGCGTCGATTCGGTCGTATTCCACATCGAACAGCAGGTGTGCTTCGATGATCTCCAGACCCTTGTTCACGAGGGTGGCCGAGTTGGTGGTCACCACGAGTCCCATGTTCCACGTCGGGTGCGCGAGCGCCTGCGCGGGGGTGACCCGGGCGAGCTGCTCCGGTGTGAACCCGCGAAACGGACCACCGGATGCCGTGAGCACGAGCCGCCGCACCTCGTGCTGGGTTCCCGCCAGCAGCGCCTGCGCGATGGCGGAGTGTTCGGAGTCGACCGGCACAATTTGCCCGGGCGCGGCGAGGGATTTCACCAGATCGCCGCCGACGATGAGCGACTCCTTATTGGCCAGGGCCAGTCTTCGTCCGGCTTTCAGCGCCGCGAGCGTCGGACCGAGGCCGACCGAGCCGGTGATTCCATTGAGCACGACGTCGGCGTCGACGCCCTGCACGAGCTGCTCGGCAGCATCGGCTCCCAAGGCTGTGTGCTCGACCCGAAAATCGAGGGCCTGCGCATCAAGCTGTGCACGATTCGTGCCGGCGGCCAGGCCGACCACCTCGAACCGCTCGGGGTTGGCGCGAATGACGTCGAGGGCCTGGGTTCCGATCGAGCCCGTGGACCCGAGGATGATTACTCTCTGCACCCCTCCATGCTAGATGCACGCCGTGCGTGGCGTAGTGTCAACGGGTGACTGGTGCCAGAGCAGAACCCGACGACGATGACGCGACAGTTCCCAGGGACGGCGAATCAGCAGCCGTCACCAGCGACACCCCAGCCGAGGCCACTGCAGAATCCGCCGCAGACCTGCCCGACGAACCGGAACGCGTGAAGCGTCCGGGATTCGTTTATTTTCTCGGCTACGGCATCATGGCGCCTGTCGCCCGGGTCGTGTTCCGCCCGCGCATCCTGGGCCGCGAAAATATCCCGGCCACCGGCCCGGTCATTCTCGCCAGCAACCATCTGTCGTTCATCGACAGCATCGTCATTCCCCTCGTCGCGACCAGACGCGTGCAGTTCCTGGCGAAGTCGACCTACTTCACCGGCACCGGATTCAAGGGTTGGGTCTCCCGCACCTTCTTTACCGCGATCGGCGCCATCGGTGTGGAACGCGGCGCCGGTCAGGCCGCGCAGGTCGCCCTCGACGCGGGCCGCGCTGTGCTCGATGCCGAGGGAGCCTTCGCAATCTACCCTGAGGGCACCCGCTCGCTCGACGGGCGCCTCTACAAGGGACGCACCGGCGTGGCCTGGCTCGCCCTCACCACCGGGGCCGTCGTGGTTCCGGTCGGTCTGATCGGCACGCAGGAGATTCAGCCGGTGGGCACCAAGGTGCCCCGCATCCGCAAGGTCACGGTCACTTTCGGCGAACCTCTCGACCTCAGCCACCACGGCCAGGCCACGTCGGGCAAGGCCCGCCGCCAGGCCACGGATGAGATCATGGCGGCCATTCATAAGCTGTCGGGCCAGGAATTGGCCAACGCCTACAACGAATCACCGCCGGTCGGAACCCTCAACCGCCTCGCTCATCGGGTCTTCCCGCGCGAACGCCTGTAGCTGCAGTCGGCGATGCGGACTGCGTGCCCAGCCGGCGGTCATAGGGTGGAGCAATGACTGCAACGTATTCGGTGCCCCAGCAACGCAAACTCGTCACGGCTCTTCCCGGCCCCAAGTCGGTTGAGCTGCAAGCGAGACGAGAGAAAACGGTGGCCCGCGGCGCCGGAACCCTCGCCAATATCTACATGGACCACGGCGCGGGAGCAATCCTGGTCGACGTGGACGGCAACCAGATCATCGACCTCGGCTGCGGTATCGGGGTGACCACGATCGGTCACGCCAATCCGGAGGTCGCGGCTGCGGCATCCGCCCAGGCCGCGAAGCTGACTCACACCCTGTTCACCGCCACGCCCTATGAGAACTATGTGGCCGTCGCCGAAAAGCTCGCGGAGATCACGCCCGGCGACTTCGACAAGCGCTCGGTGCTCGTGAACTCCGGCTCCGAAGCGGTGGAGAACGCGGTGAAAATCGCCCGCAAGTTCACCGGTCGCCGCGCCATCGTCGCGCTCGACCATGCTTTTCACGGTCGCACCAACCTGACCATGACGATGACCTACCGCCCGTGGCCGGAACGCGCCGGAATGGGTCCGTTCCCCGGCGAGATCTACAGCGTGCCGACGAGCTACCCGTTCCGCGACGGTTTGAGCGGTCCGGAGGCAGCCGAGAAAACCATCGACTACATCACGACTCACATCGGGGCGACCGAGATCGCGGCGTTCTTCATCGAACCGATTCAGGGCGACGGCGGCGTCGTCATTCCCGCGCCGGGCTATTTCGCACGCATACGCGAATTCTGCACCGAGAACGGCATCGTTATGGTTGCCGATGAGATTCAGGCCGGCATCGCCCGCACCGGCACCTGGTACTCCATTGAGCACCACGACGTCGTGCCCGACCTGGTCACCACGGCCAAGGGAATCGCCGGCGGCTTTCCGCTCGCCGCCGTCACCGGACGGGCCGACATCATGGATTCGGTGCAGCCCGGCGGTATCGGCGGCACCTTCGGCGGGAACCCGGTCTCGACCGCGGCCGCACTGGCTGTGTTCAAGCTGATCGAGCGCGATGATCTCCTCGGCGAAGCGAAACGCGTGGAGAAAACCCTGCAGGCGCGAATCGGCGGCTGGGCCGAGAAGTTCTCCGTCGTCGGTGAGGTACGCGGCAAGGGCGCCATGTTCGGTGTGGAGCTCGTGCACCCCGGAACGAAGAAGCCATACCCCGAGGCCCTCACCGCCGTGATCGAGCACGCGACCACGCACGGTGTCATCGTTCTCGATGCCGGCAGCTGGGATTCCGTGTTGCGCATCATGCCGTCCGTCGTGATCTCCGACGAGCTCATCGACGATGCCGCGACCGTCATCGAGGAGGCGCTCACCGCCCTTGTCGCTGCCTACCCGGCGTAAGGGCGGCGCCCGCCCCTTCTCACTGGGGCGGGCTCGTCACCAGCTGTATTGAACACCCCTGCTCGCCGGGCTCGATCCAGGCGGGGTCATAGCCGCAGCCGGTGAGAGCGAGGAGCGCGATGGCCCCTGCAAACGGCGAGATGGAACGGCCCGTTAGTGGCGTTCCGACTCCTTGTTCCCCCTTCCGCCACCCTAACCCCGTGCGGGTTCATTCGCGTCTCCGACCTCGTCGAGCTGTGAGTTTCGGCCGCCGAGCCGTGATTTTGCGGGCTATTTCGGCGCTGACCCTACCTCGAGCTCACGGCTCGGCGTTGCGGTGCGGCTAGAACTCACGGCTCGGCTCGGCGCGGCACGTGCACGTGCACGTGCACGTGCACGATGTTCTCAGACTGTGGTGACCGGCTCGTGCTCGACCGGAAAGTTGACCGAGGCCGCGATGAAGCATTCGCGCGCGGCCTCGGCGTGCAGCGTCTGGGCGAACTCGACCTGTGCGGGGTCGGTGATCGTCACTTGCGGGCGGAGTGTGACGGATGTGAAATGGCCACCGCCTCCGGTGACCTGCTTCATGGTGCCGACCGGGGCATCAGTGTAGGCCGTCACAGTCACGCCGTTGCGGGCAGCCACATGCAGGTACGACAAGAGATGGCACTGGCTGAGCGCCGCGAGCAGCAGCTCTTCCGGATTCCACCGATCGTTGTCGCCGTGAAATGTCGGATCGGATGAGCCGCTGATCGGCGTTTTGTCAGCGATTGCCCGGCCGGCTGGTGAGATCGTGTGGTCGCGGCCGTACGCCTTATAGTGGCTCGTTCCCGCGCCGCGGTTACCGGTCCACTCAACCAGCACCGCATAATCGTGCACTCCGTTCACGGTTCTCCCTTGGCTCTACAAGATTCTTGCAGGCGAACTCAGGTGAAGCCCACAATCGATCGGTAAAGTGGAAGCACCATGACTGACATTCTCACGCCTGCCTCCGTTTCGCCCGCCGCCGCCCCGTCCGACTACACCGTTCCCCAGGAACGCAAGATCGTCACCGCGATCCCCGGACCGATCTCGTCGGCATTGCATGAGCGGCGCCGAGCTGTCGTCTCCGACGGCGTCAGTTCCATGCTCCCGGTCTATATTGCGCAGGCCAACGGCGCCATCGTCGTCGACGTTGACGGCAACCAGTTCATCGACCTCGGTGCCGGAATCGGCGTGACCACGATCGGCCACACGGAGTCGAGCGTCGTTGCCGCTGCCGTTGAACAGTCACAGGACTTCGTCCATACCCTGTTCACCGTCACACCCTACGAGGAATACGTGCGCGTCGCCGAGCTGCTCGCCGAGCACACGCCGGGTGATTTCGCGAAGAAGAGCGTGCTCATCAACTCCGGCGCCGAGGCCGTCGAGAACGGCGTGAAGATCGCCCGCAAGTACACCGGCCGTCGCGCCGTGGCGGTGCTCGACCACGGCTACCACGGTCGCACCGTCCTGACCATGGCCATGAACTACAAGGCCATGCCGTACGCCACCGGCTACGGCCCGCTCGCCAGCGATGTCTACCACGCACCGAGCTCCTACCCGTATCACGATGGCCTGACCGGTGCCGAGGCGGCCGCCCGCACCATCGCCTACCTCGACAAGGTGGTCGGAGCGAGCGATCTGGCCTGCCTCGTCGTCGAACCGATTCAAGGTGAGGGCGGTTTCATGGTTCCGGCCGACGGCTATCTGCCTGCCCTGCAGGACTGGTGCACCGCCAACGGCGTCGTCATGATCGCCGACGAAATCCAGAGCGGCATGGCTCGCTCGGGCAGGTACTACGCGAGCGAGCACTTCGGCTGGATCCCCGACCTCGTCCTCACCGCGAAGGGCATCGCCGGCGGCTTCCCGCTCGCTGCCGTCACCGGCCGCGCCGAGATCATGGATGCCTCGCAGCCCGGCGGCCTGGGCGGCACCTTCGGTGGCAACCCGGTGTCCTGCGCCGCAGCGATCGCCGTGTTCGACGCGATCGAAGCGAACAATCTGCTCGGCGAGGCCCAGCGCATCGAGGACTCCCTCACCACGGGCCTGACCGCGTTGAAAAACAAGTACGACATCATCGGCGAAATTCGCGGTCGCGGCGCCATGATCGCCATCGAACTCGTGCAGCCCGGCACCGGCGACACCACGAAGTCGCCCAATGCTGCGGCGGTGAGCGCCATCTCGACCTACGCTGGCCAGAACGGCGTTCTCCTGCTCACCGCCGGCACCTATGGCAACGTACTGCGCTTCCTGCCGAGCCTGGCGCTGTCCGATGCGCTCATCGTCGACGCACTCTCGGTCATCGACGACGCCATTGCAGCACACCTCGCCGCACGTTGACTCTCATGGCTGAAACCTTTACGGTCGACGATTCCGTCGAACTCGCCGTCGTCGAGCGCAGCGGCTTTATCGAGTCCCGGCACGCCGGATCAGCAATCGTTCTGGGCACCAACGGTGAGGTCTTGCGAGCGCTCGGAGACGTGACCAGCCCCATCTTTCCGCGCTCGGCCATGAAACCATTTCAGGCCGTCGCGGTGATGGCCAGCGGGGTCGCCTTGCGGGGAGCGGATGCCGCGATCGCCACCGCGAGCCATAGCGGCACGGCCGCGCACATCGAAATCATTCGAGGGCTCCTGTCTCGGGCCGGAGTACCAGACACCGCGCTCGCCTGCCCGGCCGCCTGGCCGACCGACTCCGCTGCCCGCGACACTCTCGTGCGTCTCGGGTCCGGCAAAGCACCCATCTATATGGAGTGCTCTGGCAAACATGCGGCGATGCTCGTGGCGTGCAAGCAGAACGGCTGGCCGCTTGAGGGCTATCTGGAGCCGGCGCATCCGCTGCAAAAGCGCATCCTCGACGTGCTCGAACGCTTCACCGGTGAACGACCGGTCGCCTCGGGCATCGACGGCTGCGGCGCCCCGGTTCACGCGATCTCCCTCAGCGGGCTGGCTCGCGGAATCGCGCGCATCGCGACGAGCACATCCAACTCGCCGTTCGCGATCTACCGCGAAGCCGGCTTTCTGGCCGAAGCTGTGCGCGCCAACGGTTGGGTTGTGGCCGGTCCCGGCCTCTCCGACAGCATCGTGATCGACCGGCTCGGTCTGTTCATGAAAGGCGGTGCCGAGGGAATCATGGTCGCTGCCGCTGAGAACGGCACGACCGTGGCGCTGAAGGTTCTCGACGGCAACCTACGCGCCGCAGCAACGGTGGCACTCAGCCTGCTCGCCGACGTCGGCGCGCTCAAGCGCACGGATGTCGATGAGCTCCTCCCCGAACTCGGCCTCACCGTTTCCGGTGGGGGCCGAGCCGTCGGGGAGATTCGCGCCAGCTACGTGTAAAACACGTACGTGTAAATCAGCGCGTGTAGATCAGGTCAGCTTGGCCAGGCGCCGTGCCTTCGCGGCACCTGACACCTGCACCGTCACCACCACGACGAGCGCGAGGATGAAGACGGCGGACGCCAGCACGTTCGCCTCGGCCGGGATACCGCGTGCCGCCGAGATCCAGATGTACTTGGGGAAGGTTGTCACCGAACCGGAGTTGAAGTTCGTGATGATGAAGTCGTCAAAAGACAGCGCGAACGACAGCAGCGCTGCGGCCAAAATGCCCGGCAGCAGCAGCGGAAAAGTGATCCGGGCGAATACCTGCGCGGCCGAACCGTACAGATCGCGCCCGGCTTCTTCCAAGGCCGGGTCCAGGCTCGCAACGCGGGCCTTGACCGTGACCACCACGAAACTGATGCAGAACATCGTGTGCGCAAGGATAATCGTCAGCATGTCCTTGGGGACACCGAGCGACAAGAACTGTGCGGCCAGGCCTGCACCCAGTACGACCTCCGGGGTGGCCATCGGCAAGAACAGCAGCAGGCTGGTCTGGGACCGAAACTTGAACCGATAGCGCACGATGGCGATCGCGATCATGGTACCCAGGGTGGTCGCAACGACGGTGGCAACGGCCCCGATGAAGAGGCTGTTGCCGAATGCCTCGCAGACGGCTCCGTTTTGCACATTGCACACGTTGAGCCACTTGTCGAAGGTGAAGCCGCGCCAGACGATATTGGATTTGAGCGAATCGTTGAAGGAGTACACGAAGGTATACCCAATCGGGATCATCAGGAACAGCAGCGCGAGAGCGCTGTAGACGGGGAGCAGCCATTTGCCGAGGGAGAGTTTCACAGCAACTCCTCCGTTCCGGATCGTTTCACGTAGACACTGACGATCACGAGGATCACGGTCATCAGGATTATCGACAAGGCTGCCGCCGAGGGGTAATTCTGCAGCACGAGAAAGTTGGCCTCGATCACGTTACCCATCATCTGGGTACCGGTACCGCCGAGAAAGTCCCGGCTGGCATTGATATAGTCGCCAGCCGCCGGAATGAAGGTGAGCAGGGTGCCGGCCACGATGCCGGGCATCGACAACGGAATGGTGACCCTGCGAAACACCTGAAACGGGCTCGCGTAGAGGTCGTTGCCGGCCTCCAGATAGCGCACGTCAAGCCGTTCCAGTGTCGTGTACAACGGCAAGGTCATGAACGGTATGAAGTTGTAGGTCAGCCCGAAGATCACCGAGAAGGCGGTGCCGGTTACATGGGCTTCCGGTCCGAGCAGTGACAGGGCCTTGAGCGACTGAACGACGATCGACTCGTCGGAGAACAGCTGCTTCCAGGCGAGGGTGCGCAGCAAGAAGCTGATGAAAAACGGTGCGATCACGAGCACGAGCATGAGGCTCTGCAGCAGCGGCCATTTTCGGGCTTTTACCCCGATGAAGTAGGCCAGCGGGTAGCTGATCACCAGGGCGAAGAACGTTGCCACGAGCGCGTAGCTGAACGATCGCACGATGTGCGGCCAGTAGGTCGTGACGACATCGGAATAGTTCTGCCAGCGGAAGGCGTAGTCGTACTGGCCGATATCACCGAACTCTCGCGGCGTCTGAAGCGATGTGAGGAGCAGGGATACCAGCGGGGTCAGAAAGAACAGCACCAGGTACAGAATGCCCGGCAACAGCAGAAACAGAGCCACCGGGCTGCGGCGCCTCGCGACCTCGTCGGTTGACGGCGCGGTCGTGGTGGAGAAGGCGGCAAAGGCCATTGCTAAGCCCCTTCCAGCTCCGTGACCAACGACGAACGGCGCTGTCGGGCGATGGTTTTGGTGTCGAGATCAGCTTCGAATCGCGGCGCTGAATCCGGATCGTCCTCGAGTCCGAAACCGTGCTCAATGTCCCAGCTGACCCACACCTCGGCTCCGACGTGCGCCGCCGGCCCGAAGGCCATGTTCTGGGCAAACACCACGAGGGTATCGACACCGGGAATCGCAACGAGGTACTGCGTGCTCACCCCGCTGAACGACACATCGACGACCTTGCCTGGACCCATCACATTGCGATTGGCGTCATCAGCCGGGTCGTCGGCGTGCAGGGTCAGCTTTTCGGGGCGCACACCAATGGTGACCCCGCCGGAGACAC
>Ga0307486_1000857_pt1 | contig 25557 bp, 26 predicted proteins | sample CBIW02metaG_FD_203663 | JGI IMG/M metagenome (GOLD analysis project Ga0307486, IMG submission 203663) | Sea-ice brine microbial communities from Beaufort Sea near Barrow, Alaska, United States - CBIW 0.2 | ecosystem: Environmental > Aquatic > Marine > Coastal | place: USA: Alaska | collected...
AATACCTGCAATTATACCTCAATGAGTTCGTTTACAAGTTAAATAGACGATATTTTGGGGACAAAATATTTGACAGGTTAGTCATAGCAAGCATTACAGCAAGTGGACATTAAACGGATATACAATATTCCTTTTAATAAGATCTCAATTGAAAAACTATTTTAATACAAAAAATTAGAATTTCTTATCTTGTAAAAAATTAGCAACCCATCATGTTTGATTTTGACCAGGAAACCTGGATTTACATTGCGCTCATCGCAGTTTTTCTTATCTATTTTATCTGGAATTCGCGCCGAGCGAAAAAGAACCGGAAAGCACGTAAGAACAAAAACTTCAGAAGGCGATATATGGAACGCCGAAGAGAGGAAAATTCTGAAACCAAAACCTGATTTCCCTCCACACCAAAACCATTTGATTAAGTCTTCGTTTTGTACCTTTGGGAGGTACATTATCTAGTGGCGACCCCACAATTGATTTAACTAAAAAAACAAAACATTTATATGAAGATTTATACCAAAACAGGGGACAAAGGTACTACCGCTCTTTTTGGGGGCACCAGAGTTCCTAAACATCATATTCGCATAGAAAGCTACGGTACTGTAGATGAACTCAACTCCCATATCGGGTTAATTCGTGACCAGGATACCGGGGATCATACCAAGAAGATATTAAGCCGAATTCAAGATAGACTTTTTACCATTGGTTCTACCCTGGCTACAGATCCAGAAAAACAGAAATTAAAAAGCGGAAAAGACCGGTTAAATATTCCAAAGATTTCAGTTGAGGATATTGAAATGTTGGAAAAAGAAATGGATAAAATGAATGAAGAACTCCCCGAGATGACTCATTTTATTCTTCCTGGAGGACACCAAAGCGTGTCATTCTGTCACATAGCCCGCTGCGTTTGCCGCCGCGCAGAGCGACTTGCTACGGCTTTATATGAAATTGAAGCTTTTGACGATAAGGTTTTACAATACCTAAATAGACTTTCTGACTACCTATTTGTGCTGGCACGGATGTTGTCTAAAAGAGTACAAGCCGAAGAGGTGAAATGGATTCCCGAAAAATCTTAACCGCTTCTCAAGGCTTTAGCAAGAAATATTCAGTAAAATCTATAATTTTTGCGTATGTTCTTAACGGTATTGATTAAATAATAGATTTTTTTCTTGGCTATTACCATAAAAAATTTATTTTTGCAAAAATATTAAACCTGATCAACCCATGTATTGGACTTTAGAATTAGCATCTTATTTAAGTGATGCACCCTGGCCAGCAACTAAAGACGAGTTAATTGACTATGCGATTAGAACAGGGGCTCCGCTAGAAGTAGTGGAAAACCTGCAGGCAATTGAAGATGAAGGAGACTCTTATGATTCTATTGAGGAAATTTGGCCCGATTATCCAACTGACGAAGACTATCTTTGGAATGAGGATGAATATTAAATAATAACACGCAAAAAATAGAAAAAAGTCTCCAAAGTGAGGCTTTTTTTTTGCGTACATTTAAACCCCGTATTAAACAAAAACCATTATGGATTTTTTAAATTCTGTATTAAAAGTATTTGTTGGCGATAAATCCAAAAAAGACGTCAAGGAAATACAACCCATAGTCGGAAAGATCAAGGCACTGGAAGGTGAGTTTGAAGCCCTGTCTATAGATGAACTTAGAGCAAAAACAGCAAGCTTTAAGAAAAAAATTACTGAAGCTTTAAAAGATATAAACAAGCAAATTGAAGAACTGGAAGCAGAAGCTGATGCCAGTGACGATATTACCCGAAAGGAAGATATTTATGCTGAAATTGATGCCCTAAAAGCCAAATCTTACGAAACCTCTGAAGGGATTTTAAACGACATTCTACCCGAAGCTTTTGCTACCGTAAAAGAAACTGCGAAACGCTTTTTCCATAACGAACAACTTAAAGTTAGCGCATCAGAATTTGATCGTGAAATTTCAGCAGAAAAAGATTATGTAAATCTTGAAGGAGATCACGCAATCTGGAATAACTCCTGGGATGCTGCCGGAAAACCTGTAACCTGGGACATGATTCATTACGATGTTCAGCTCATTGGTGGTGTAGCAATGCACCAGGGGAAAATTGCCGAGATGCAAACCGGTGAAGGTAAAACCCTGGTGGCAACCCTACCTATGTATCTTAACGCACTTACCGGAAACGGAGTTCACCTGGTAACGGTAAATGATTATCTGGCAAAAAGGGATAGCGCCTGGATGGCTCCCATTTTTGAGTTCCACGGTTTAAGTGTAGATTGCATAGATTACCACAGGCCTAATTCTGCTTCAAGGAGAAAAGCCTATAACGCCGATATCACTTACGGAACCAATAACGAATTTGGTTTCGATTATTTGCGTGATAATATGTCTCACGCGCCAAACGATTTGGTACAGCGCCCGCATAACTTCGCAATTGTAGATGAGGTCGATTCAGTTTTAATTGATGATGCGCGTACGCCGCTAATTATTTCCGGTCCAATTCCGAAGGGGGATGTGCACGAATTTAATGAGCTAAAACCCGCAATTTCAAATATTGTAGAGCTTCAACGTAAACACCTTACCAAGGTTCTTGCTGAAGCTAAAAAGCTTATAAAAGAAGGAAATACCAAAGACGGTGCTTTCTTATTGCTTAGGGTTTATAGAGGTTTACCAAAAAATAAAGCCTTAATTAAATTCCTTAGTGAAGATGGTATAAAACAATTACTGCAGAAAACCGAAAATCACTATATGCAGGATAATAACCGCGAAATGCCTAAAGTAGACGCGGATCTCTATTTCACCATTGAAGAAAAAAGCAACCAGATAGACCTCACAGATAAAGGTATTGAATTGCTTTCTGCTGATGGAGACACCGATTTCTTCGTAATGCCAGAAATGGGGATGGAAATCGCCAAGATTGAAAAAGAAGGTCTTCCCAAAGAAGAAGAAGCTGAGAAAAAAGAAGAACTTTTTAGAGATTACAGCGTAAAAAGTGAACGTATTCACACCTTGCGCCAGTTACTTAAAGCCTATACCCTATTCGAAAAGGATGACGAATATGTGGTAATAGACAATAAAGTGAAGATTGTAGACGAGCAGACCGGCCGTATTATGGACGGACGTCGTTACAGCGATGGTTTGCACCAGGCAATTGAAGCCAAGGAAAATGTAAAAATTGAAGACGCTACACAAACTTTTGCTACCGTAACCCTTCAGAACTACTTCAGAATGTACGGCAAGTTATCTGGTATGACAGGTACTGCGGTAACTGAAGCAGGAGAATTGTGGGAGATCTACAAATTGGACGTAGTAGAAATTCCTACCAACCGTCCCCTTGCAAGGAATGATAAGGACGATTTGGTTTACAAAACCAAACGCGAAAAATACAACGCGGTTATAGATCATGTTACCGATCTTTCTAATGCGGGGAGACCTGTACTTATTGGTACAACTTCGGTAGAAATTTCAGAATTACTTTCCAGAATGCTGAAATTGAGAAATGTTCCGCATAACGTACTTAACGCGAAACTGCATAAGAGGGAGGCCGATATTGTGGCTGAAGCAGGTAAATCGGGTATTGTAACCATCGCTACCAACATGGCGGGTCGTGGTACCGATATTAAATTGAGCAAGGAAGTTAAAGAAGCTGGTGGTTTAGCCATTGTAGGTACCGAGCGACACGATTCGCGTCGTGTAGATCGGCAGTTAAGAGGTCGTGCTGGCCGTCAGGGAGATCCGGGAAGTTCCCAGTTCTATGTGTCGCTTGAAGACAACCTGATGCGTTTATTCGGCTCTGAAAGGATTGCTAAATTAATGGATAAAATGGGTCTGGAAGAAGGTGAAGTAATTCAGCATTCTATGATCTCAAAATCTATTGAGCGTGCACAGAAAAAAGTAGAGGAAAATAACTTCGGAATTAGAAAGCGTTTGCTGGAATATGATGATGTAATGAACGCCCAGCGAGAAGTTATCTACAAACGTCGCTACCATGCATTATTCGGCGACAGGCTTAAGGTTGATATCGCGAATATGATCTTTGATACTTCCGAAGCGATTACCGAAAATAATAAAATTGCCCAGGATTATAAAAACTTTGAATTTGAACTGATTAGGTATTTCTCTATCAGTGCCCCGGTTTCAGAAGAGGATTTCGAGAAAATGGGAGTGCAAAAAATTGCCGGAATTGTTTATAAAGAAGCCTACCAGCATTACCAGGAAAAGATGAAGCACAGCGCTTCAAGAGCTTTCCCTGTAATCAAACAGGTTTATGAAGATGAAAGGAACAATTTCGAAAGAATTTCTGTTCCATTTTCAGATGGACAAAAAACGCTTCAGGTAGTTACCAACCTTGAAAAAGCCTATGAGACTGAAGGTGTTCAATTGGTTAAAGATTTTGAGAAAAATATAAGTCTTGCCATTATTGATGATGCCTGGAAAACTCACCTTCGCAAAATGGATGAGTTGAAACAGAGCGTTCAGTTAGCGGTTCATGAGCAAAAAGATCCTTTATTGATCTATAAATTTGAAGCTTTTGAATTGTTTAAAGCTATGCTGGATCAGGTAAATCGCGATGTGATTTCTTTCCTTTTCAAAGGCGAAATTCCGGAAGGAAATGTTTCAAATATTCAGGAAGCGAGACAACGTAGAAAAGAGAAAGTAGAAACCCAGAAGGAAGAAATTCCTAATATAGACGAAAGGGCTGCTCAAAGCCGTGCTGCCGGGAATACCCAACAGCAACGTCGCCCACAGGTGACCGAAACCATTACCAGGGATCAACCCAAAATTGGTCGTAATGATAAAGTGACTATTAAAAATGTGATGAGTGGTGAAAACAAAACCCTTAAATACAAGCAAGCTATACCTCTTATTGAAAAAGGAGATTGGGTTGTGGTTAATAAATAGTCAATAACAAAAGATTAAGTAAAAAATCCCGAAGCCTGACAGGCTCCGGGATTTTTTTATTGCATCTTAATTAATTAAGTATAAATACGTATTTTTTTAAAATAAATTACGTAGTTTTGAGATGTAGAACTTTAATTCCAATTTATGAATTTTAAATTACCATCTCTATTTTTCTCATTATTTCTACTCTATACCATTCCCGGAATTTCTCAGGATTTTTATATAGATGCTGATATAAGGCCTCGATTTGAATACCGTCACGGTTTCGGAAATCTTTTCCCCAATGATGCCAAACCCGCAGTATTTGTTACGCAACGAAGTCGATTGAATTTAGGCTACATTTCTGAAAAATTAGAAACCTTTATTAGTGTCCAGGATGTAAGCACCTGGGGAGATACCAGGCAGATCCTGCCAAATGATCATAATGATTCTTTTTCCTTATTCCAGGCTTGGGCGCAGTTGCAGCTAAGTGATTATTTAGCAGTAAAACTCGGAAGGCAGGTTATTTCCTATGACGATCAAAGGATCTTTGGAGGACTGGACTGGGCAATGCAGGGACGTTTTCATGATGCATTGCTCCTAAAATATAATTCTACCGGATTACTAATTGATCTTGGAGTGGCTTATAACCAGGAAGACCAGTACCTAACGGGAAATACCTATGCTATTCAGGGCTTTTTTAGTTATAAAACCATGCAATATGTTTACCTAAAAAAACAACTGGGTACTGCAAACTTCAGTTTCCTTTTTTTAAACAATGGTTTTCAAAAATTCGCTGGAGAAAATAATGATCAACCAAATGGATTATATAACCGGCAAACCGCAGGGTCCTATTTTAAGATACCGGCAGGAGCTTTACAAATGTCTGGTAGCGCCTATTATCAATTTGGATATTCCAACCCACAACAAAAACTTAGTGCCTATCAATTTTCGCTATTGGGAGAATACAAGCTTAACAATACCCAATATGGATTAGGACTTGAAATGCTTAGTGGAACCGACAGACAAAGCAATGGGATAAACAATTCATTTTTTCCTTTATATGGAACCAATCATAAATTCAATGGGTTTATGGATTACTTTTATGTGGGAAACCATGCAAATAGCGTTGGATTGAATGATTTCTATGGGAAAATAAATTTTAATACTAGTAAGGTAAATTCTTTACTTTTAAAAGCACATTACTTTATAACAAATGCTTCCCTGAGAGAAAATACCGAAAATTACCTGGGTACTGAAGTTGATGCGGTCTTCACACATAAATTCTCAAAGGATATTAGTCTTAATGTGGGATATTCCCATATGTTTCCCTCAAAAAATATGGGGATACTAAAAGGCAAAAATTACCAAAATACAAACAATTGGGCTTGGGCACAACTAACTATTACTCCAAGAATTTTTCACCATAACTTAGTCAAAGATTAAAAAAGGTCCGATTGTTTACTATTCCAGCCTATTAAAGAATTAATTTTCATTTCAGTGGCTGTTTATAATTTAAATCTCCACCAACCGATTTTTACTTAATTTTGTTTAAAATTTATTAATTGATGAAAAACTATCAAATAGAAATAAAGTGGGGAGTTATCTTCTTTGCTGCCTCTTTGCTTTGGATGTACTTTGAAAAACTTATGGGCTGGCACGATGTGCTAATTGCCAAACATCCCATCTACACTAACTTTTTCGGCTTAGTTGCGATTGCGGTTTATCTATTTGCCATCCACGATAAAAGAAAGAATTTTTTCCACGGAAAAATGAGCTGGAAACAGGGTTTCGTTTCGGGAGTAATTTTAAGTATCGTTATTGCTTTGCTCTCCCCTATCGGTCAGTTAATCACACATCATCTTATCTCTCCTGAATACTTTGAAAATGCCATAGAAAGCAGCGTAGAAAGAAATGCTATGAAACGTGAAGACGCTGAAGCTTATTTTAATTTAAGCTCATACATTGTACAATCCATAGCCGGTGCGTTAATGATGGGCGTGGTAACTTCAGCTATTGTAGCACTTATTTTAAAGAGAAAATAATCAGGCATTTCTCAATTTCAATAAATAATTAGGATCAGGACAATTTTGCAGATAAAAATCAAGTTCCCTTCTGGAAGTTACCCCGGGAAAATCTCCAATTTTTTCCACTAGATCTTCAATGATCTGAAAATGCAAATGGGGTGCGTAATCGCCGTTTTCTTCAGGTGTGCCCAGTTCAGCAATTTTATCGCCTTTCTTTACAGGTGTCCCGGGAGCAAGACCGTCTAATGAAGCTTTACTTAAATGACCGTAAAGTGAATAAAACTTCTTTTCTTCAAATTCATGCTCCAAAATTATTGTTGGACCGTAATCTCCAAAACTGGAATTATCATTAAAACTATGAATTCTTCCATCTAAAACCGCTAGAACAGCGGTATTCGCATCTGCCCAAAAATCAAGACCTAAGTGAATGTTTCGGTTACTGTCCTCATCTTCAGAAGTTGTAAAAAGTTCACTTCTTTTGTAGAGTTTTCGCACTTCAGAATAACCACCGAAAGCTACCTTTTTTCCGAAAGCATTCAAATATTCAACTATATAATTAGAAAAAGCCCGGGAAGAAGAAATATCTACTTTCCCGAGCTCTACATTATTTTCAGATAAATCTATAACTATATAGTCTTCCGCTTTTAAATTCACATCTAAAACCTGCGTAAACCCGGGGGTTAGTTGCGAAAGAAATTCAGAAAAATTTGTGGTTCCCATAAGCGATCTTCTAAACGATTTGCCGTTCAAGATTCGCAAAATTACACCTTGGAAACTAATTTAACAAGACATCGCTAAAATTAGCTTTAATACTTATATTCCCTCCAGAATCTTTAGTTTTATGAAAACCCGTAAGCTTTTTATTATCGTAAGATTCGCTGGTCGTCAATTTTAAAGCATTGGGATGCTTGATATCACTCTGAGTGCCGCTATACATAAAATTAAAAGCCGAAGAAGGCAAACCTAATTCCAATTCACTGTTTTCTAAATTAATATCCAGGTTTTTAAAATTAAGGCCAAGTTTTGCGATATTCAATTCCCCAAAATTGCCCGATAAGATCCCGGTATCTTCAAGCTCATCAATATTTACATTACTGGAATTAGAACTCAATTTGATACTTTTCACCTTCTTAATTTTAAAGTTTTTTACATACTTGGCATCCATTATTCCGTAAGACCAATAGTTGATATTCACCGGCGTATAAGCTGCTTCTACATTCGTGTTTTTTCCATTTATTCTATCGGCGGTTAGTTTACTATGAGAAAGATCGGCGCGAAGATTATTGGTAGTTCCCGAAAGATTTACATCTCCGTGGCGAACATCAAGATTAAGTTTTCCGTTCCTTGGCATTTTCAACTTAATAGTCTTTTTAGCTTTGGAGTTATTTAAGCCTATAACTTTAGGCTCTCCATCTTCCATATCTCCAAAATGGGCTTCCATTTGCGCTCCAAAAGACTCTCCCCAGGCTTCCATATCTTTCCCGAAACTTTCTGCCCATTTTTCCATAGACTTTTCAAGCTCTTCACTGTTTATTTCCATCTTCATTTCAAAATTCTTCTCCCATTTTTCGGCATTCTTCTCAAATTGCGAAGCCCACTTTTCCATATCTTTTTCAAAATCATCACCAAAATTCGCCTCTATCTCTTTTTCAAATTTTGCAATGTATTTATCCCCATCTTTTTCATAGGCTTCATAATCAAATTTGATTTTCCCCATTTTCTCACTGAATTCCGGCGGAAGCGGTGCTCCCATACTTTCGCCCATACTTTGCATCAAAGGCGTCACCAAGTTATTCATTAGCGGCTCCAGCATCTGCGGAAGGCTGGCCAAAGGTTTTTCAAGTCCGCTAAGGTCTATATCTCCGTTCCACTGCATTCCTCCACCTGAAGATATTGTTACTTCCGAAACATTTCCTGAAGTATTGAGTTTCCAGGCAGCAAGAATATCTTTCACTTCGCTTTTTTCAATTTCATCGGTTTCTAAAGTGGCTTCAATTTGCACTTCATTTCTATCCCAATAATCTACAATAATATTGGTATGACTGGCATCTATTTTCACTTCTACATCGCCCGAAGTTTTATAGGTTTTGTCCAGCTTCTTCGTTTGTGCGCCGAGTGTTACCGGAAGGCAGAGCAGCAGCGCAACTATTAAATTATACCTCATAGTTTTCATATTTATTGTCCTTTGATAGTTTGATTTCTTTTAACTTGTTTTTCAGCTTATATAACAAATCCAGTCTTAGCTGAAGATTCGCTATCATCGCCTCCAGGGTTTGCTCATTGGGCCCGGTTTCTTTAATTTCTGAATTTAAACGTTGGTATTCTTTATCCAGCTCGGCCATCTGGTTCATAAAAGAATCGATAAGCGCTTTATTTTCCGGTGTAATATTGATCTTAGAAAGTTCAATATTAAGACTTGCCATATAATAATCTTCAATTTTCTTGAATTCTGGCGAAACTTCACTTAGCTGAAAATTATTTTCAGTTGGTGTTAGCTTATCTTCTTTTTCTTCTGAAGTTTCAGTTGGAGTATCGGCTACCGTTGGTTCATTATTAAAATTATCTCCACCTGAAATCAGAAAAAAGAATCCAACTCCCAGTGCTACCACCAGCACTGCTGCTATCTTCAGGAAAAAGAAGGTATTATTCTTTTTTTCCGAGGGAATTTCCATTTCTAGGCGATCTTCAAATCGCTTTTGGTGCCCTTTGGGTAAAGTATTTGGTTTGGGCTCCTTATCATTTCTGAACATTTCTCTAATATCCTGTGCCATTTTTTATAGTCTTTAATTCTTCCTGCAATTTTTTCTTACCTCTGTGTACTAAAGTCCGCGAGGCTACCGGACTTATCTTCAAAATCTCTGATATTTCTTCGTGGTCATAACCTTCCATTAAGAATAACATCAGTGGGTATTTATATTTCTCTGGAAGTTTTTCTATACTTCGCTTTATTTCTTCCATTCCAATTCCGTCGTCCACCTGCCAATTGTCGTCTTCTTCGGCAGTGCTCAATACCTGTTCGTTAATAGCGACTAATTCCAGCTTTTTTGCTTTTAACTTGTCAATACATTTGTTGATCACGATGCGCTTAAGCCAGGCGCCAAAAGTTACTTCTCCCGTAAATTGCTGCAGTTTTGCAAAGGCTTTTATAAAAGCTTCCTGCATCGCGTCTTCTGCCTCATAAGGATCTTTCAAAAAACGCAAGGCCACATAATGCATTCCCTGGCAATATTGATTGTAAAGCTTCAGCTGGGCCCTGCGATCATTGTTTTTACAGGCTTCTATTAATTGATGCTGTATCATTTCTTTTGATTGGTTGTACTATAAAGACGAAACTATTTTTGCGATGTTGCAAGCTTCTGATAAATTTCACTTGAAATTACGTTTTTTCTCTTTTAAAGTCTAAAAATGAAGTTTGCACGCTTTTTGAACTATAGTATTTAAATTGAATTAATAATGAAAAAGCCGGTAAAAACGTTTTTAAAGATTTTAGGTACACTTATCGTGCTGGCTGCGGTAATAATTTTTATTACCCGATATAGTACAAAGGCCCACAGCCCGGAAGACACGGTTACTTATACTCAGGAAGACCTTAAAATGGAAGTTTTTTATAACCGCCCCTACAAAAAAGAGCGGATAATCTTCGGAAAATTAGTTCCTTATAACGAAGTTTGGCGAACCGGTGCCAACGAGGCTACAACTTTTGAAACCAATAAGGATATTATGGTTGATGGCTCTCTCCTAAAAGCCGGGAAATATACCTTATGGACTATCCCTATGGAAAATTCCTGGAAGGTGATTTTTAATAAAAATATGTATCCCTGGGGAATTGACCTCGATGAAAAAGCCTATCGCGACCGGCATTCGACGCACTTATACTGGAGGTTTCAACCAAAGATTTGAAAAAGACACTGGAACAATTCACCATAAGTTTTGAAACCGAAAATGAATTCATAAATCTAAACCTGGCCTGGGATGAGACGCTGGTTAGTGTTCCTATAAAACCTGAAAAGGCATAAAAGTAAACTATTGCGTCACCCTGATTTTTTTTTCAGGGTCTAAGAGGAATGAACTTTTGTATTTAAAGATTTTAATTTCTTTTAAAAAGTCTCAGTAAAATAAAACCTCACAGGTTTCAAAACCGGTGAGGTTAATCATTTACGTCACCCTGAACTCGTTTCAGGGTCTGAATTCTTAGAAATTCTTAAAGTCTTAGATGCTGAAATAAATTCAGCATGACGATAAGAGAGTTTCAAACAATTCCAACTTAATCTTCGTCTACCAAAAGATTCAGAGTCACATCAATATTATCTCTGGTTGCTCTGGAATAAGGGCATACTTCATGAGCTTCGTTTACAATTTTCTCACCGGTTTCTACATCTACGCCAGGTAAATAGCAGTCTAGAATCACGGCAAGTTGTAAATTTTCGTCTTTTGTTTGGCCTAATTCTACTACTGCACTTACGCTAAGATCTTCGCCTAGTTCTATATCGTGTTTTTTAGCTACAACCTGCAATGCACTTCCAAAACAAGCGGAATAACCGGCTCCAAATAATTGTTCAGGATTAGTGAAATTGCCGCCTTCACCACCCATAGATTTTGGTACACTTAGTTTCACATCAAGTATCCCATCGTCACTTTTCGCGTGGCCTTTTCTCGCTCCTTTCGTAGTTACCGTTGTTTTATACAAATTTTTCATCTTTATTTAAGTATTTTTAATTAGGCCTGAATATACCAAGCAAAAACAAGGCTCACAAAGATCGAATTCATAAATTTGTCATAAATAAGTAGAGTTTGAGCAAGAAGAAACACCAATCGGCATTGAGTGAATCTGGCACTAAGCCGACATCAGCAAATGTGAATCCTAATTCTGCTCAAAAAATCAGAGCTTCCCGAAAGAGTAAGTTTTCAGAGGAAGACCTGCTTCAACAATTACTCGATGGTAATAAAACCGCTTTGGGACGTGCAATAACTTTAGTAGAAAGCAGTCAATTCTCGCACCGCCAAAAAGCCCAACAACTTTTGGAAGGTGCCCTGCCCTATTCCCAAAAATCTTTCAGGATTGGAATTACGGGTGTGCCCGGAGTTGGTAAAAGTACTTTTATAGAAAGCTTTGGATCATATTTAATTCAACAAGGAAAAAAAGTAGCCGTGTTGGCGGTAGATCCCAGTAGTAGTGTTTCCCACGGAAGTATTTTAGGCGATAAAACAAGAATGGAAAACCTGGTAAAAGAAGAAAATGCTTTTATACGGCCATCGGCTTCCGGTTCTTCCCTTGGCGGCGTAGCCAAAAAAACCCGTGAAAGTATTATTCTCTGTGAAGCTGCAGGATTTAATGTCGTGCTTATTGAAACTGTAGGTGTTGGCCAAAGTGAAACCACGGTACACAGTATGACCGATTTCTTTTTATTGCTGAAACTTGCCGGAGCTGGAGACGAATTGCAGGGCATAAAACGCGGAATTATTGAAATGGCCGATGCGATTGTGATCAATAAAGCTGATGGAGATAATATAAAAGCAGCACGCGATGCAAAACTGGAGTTTAATAGGGCGCTTCAGCTTTATCCTTCAAAAGAAAGCGGCTGGAAACCAAATGTTGCACTTAGTAGCGCTCTGAAGCAAACAGGAATAGATAGTATTTGGAAGGTTATTTCTGAATTTCAGAATATTGTCAAAGAGAATGGATATTTTCAGAAAAACAGGAAAGAGCAGAACAAATTCTGGCTTTTACAAACTATAAATGAACACCTTAAAAACCGATTTTATAGAAATCCTGTGATGAAAAAGGAATTGAAAATTCAGCTGAAAGCTATTGAAAATAATAAAATTACGGCTTTTGCCGCAGCCGATCTTTTAATTGATAAGTTTGAAAGCCTGGATTAATCTTTTTTAAATATTTTCTCCTGCGCCCATTGGTGAAGTTTATAAAAAATATAACCTAAAAGTGCACCAATCAACATTCCTACTATAATATCGCCGGGATAATGTACACCCAGATATACACGGCTATAAGCTACCAGCAAAGCCCAAGCTACAAGCCAAAATATCATTTTTGGATACACTTTTCTAAATAACAAACCAAGAAAAATAGCTACACCCATTGAGTTGGAAGCATGTGCAGAAAAGAACCCGTAAGAGCCACAACGAACAGCTACAAAACGGGTATATTCCATTACGCCTTCCTGCCGGCAGGGTCTTAAACGTTCAAAAGCATCTTTAAAAACATTCCCCAACTGATCTGTGGCGGTAATTAATAGTGCGATAAAAACAACAGTTACTAGGCTGGATCTCCAACCGAATTTCCTAAAAATCAGGAATAAAAGTAACGCGTATAACGGGATTGCCGTCCATTTATCGGTGATGAGCAACCAAAGCCAATCCCATGATTCGTTACCCAGGTTATTCAGCCAAAGAAATAATTGGTGGTCTAATTCTATTAATTTGTCCATCAATCTTCCTCGTATCGCGCAATTTCCCTATCATAAAATTCTGAAGCTTCTTTAATCAGGCCTTCTGTTTCATTTTCCAGCTCCTCTTCATCGTGCTGATCAAATTCTTCCAGCCATTCTACTTCATCATTCTCAAGGTTAATTATAAAACGCGGAAATTCGGTATGTACTACAAAAATAGCAGTGGGATAATCGGTATTATCACCGAGAAGAAATTTCGGGAAATCCATAAATTAAATTTTTGATTGAACAAGACTAGATTCTTGCAAAATAAGTTTTTTTGTTAAATAGTTAAATCGAATGTACAACATTAATGCCGAAACAGAGAGCCCTGCAAGGAGTCCAAACCAAATTCCCATACTCCCAAGATTTTCTGCTTTTCCGAAATACCAGGAAACCGGGAAGCCAATAATCCAGTAAGAAATAAAACAGATGACCGTTGGAATTTTTACATCCTGAAGCCCTCTTAAAGCTCCCAGGATAACAACCTGTAAACCATCACTAAGTTGAAATAACGCAGCAACAACTAGTAATTGTGCTGCCAGTAAAATCACTTCAGCATTATCTATATAAAATGTAGGCAACCAATCTTTCAGCAAAATAAAGCCTAGTGCAAATACAGCTTCAATTAAAAACACCAAAAGAAAAGTAGAGAGCGCTATTCTTCGCAAATCTTTAAAATTCGCCAGGCCCTTTTGATTTCCTACCCTAATAGTAGCAGTAACACCAAGTCCCACAGCGATCATAAATGTCATTGAAGCGAGATTTAAAGCTATTTGATTGGCCGCCTGCGGATTGGTCCCCAGCAAACCGGCAAGAAATACAGTAGCGGTAAAAATCCCAACTTCAAACAACATCTGTAACGCCGTTGGAAAACCGAGATTTAGTAACCTTTTGAATACATCAGAATTTAAAGATTCCTTTTTTCCCCATTTAAAGTATTCGGCAAATTTCTTTTTTCGTCTTAAGATTTCCCAAACAAACCAAAGCATAAAGAATCGGGAAATCAAAGTACCAATCGCTGCACCTTCCAGCTCTAATCTTGGAAAGATCCATATTCCGTAGATAAGAAGGTAATTAAAAACCACGTTTACCACATTAGCGATTAAAGTCGCATACATGGCATATTTTGTTTGTGAAAGTCCGTCCGCAAATTGCTTAAAAGCCTGGAAGATCATTAACGGAATCATAGAAAACGCCACAATATTGAGATAAGGAATGGCAAGTTCTACCACTTCTGGCGGCTGATTTAGATAATATAAAATCGGTTTTGCAACAAGCAAAGTGAGGAATAAAACAACCCCATTAATGGCACATAAAATAACGCCGTGGTGAAAATAGCTTCGGCCTTCATTAATATCCTGTGCGCCATCGGCTTCAGCAATTAGAGGTGTAATGGCAAAGGAAAATCCAATTCCCAGTGAAAGCGCAATAAATACTAAACTATTACCCAAAGAAACCGCAGCTAGTGGTGCAGGTCCCAGTTGACCAATCATTAAATTGTCTACCAGGCCAACCATAACATGGCCTAATTGACCGAGCATTACGGGAAAGGCAATATTTAAATTCTTATTGAATTCTTTAGTGTAGGCGCTTAGCTGCAAAACATAAATTTAGGCGGCAAAGATAATAGGATTTTACCGCCTGAAGATTTAAATCGGGATAAAGAATTAATTAAATTCGACCTAAAGTTTTTGATCATTTTTAAGATTAATACGCTTCATTCCATACTTATCAACGAGATATATTAATGATGTCATTGTCGCAGCTCCAAGTTCCAACTCCCGTTTGTTTACGTGTTCAAAAGTATCTGTTGCAGCGTGGTGGTGATCAAAATATCTTTGGGAATCCGGTCTTAAACCGGCTAACACGATATCACCTTTTTTTAAAGGACCAATATCTGCACCGCTACCACCTCTTGCTAAATAATGGATTAGATAAGGTTCAAAAAGTGGTTTCCAGCTTTCAATTTGTGCAAATTGTGCATCATCGGCTTCAAAAGAAAATCCTCTTGGAGTAAATCCTCCGGAATCACTTTCCAGGGCGAAAATGTGATTTTCGTTTTTGCTATGTGCTACCTCGGCATATTTATTTCCGCCACGTAAACCGTTTTCCTCGTTCATAAAGAGAACCACCCTTATAGTTCTTTTAGGTTGGTAACCGGTTTCTTTAAGCAAGCGTAAAACTTCCATAGACTGCACTACCCCGGCACCATCATCATGAGAACCGTCTCCCAAATCCCAGGAATCTAAATGCCCGCCAACTACCATAATTTCTTCGGGAAATTCGCTTCCGGTTATTTCTCCAATTACATTGTAAGATTGCACTTCCCCGTGATTTTCTGAACTTAATTTATAATAAAATTCTAGGTCTTTTTTCAGCTTTAAAATCCCGGAGAGATATTCAGCATCTTTGGTACTAATCGCAGCGGCCGGAATCCTTTGACTATCCGGTAACCCGCCATAACTCATAGAACCCGTATGTGGATACTCATCAATTTTATGACTTAAAGAACGTACGATTACTCCGGCTGCGCCGTATTTAGCAGCTGCTTCGGCACCAGAGTAGCGCTGATCTACACATCCGCCATAAGCTTGGAACGTGTGAATTAATTCAGGTTTCATTGGGCGGTTATAAAAAACGATTTTGCCTTCTATTTCATCTTTATAATTTTCCAAATCTTCAATTCCCTGTACTTCTATAACCTGAGCTTTTAAACCGCTGGCAGCTGTAGCTATAGAGCCTCCTAAAGCAGTTATATTCACTTCGGTAGTCATTCCCGGACCGGTTTGGATATACGCGTGCTCCCGCGCACCGCGTGTCCATTTTGGAACCATAACCGGTTGCAACCAAACTTTATCCAAGCCTAATTCTTCTAATTGTGCTTTGGTATATTCAACGGCCTTTTGGGCGTTTAAAGAACCAGATAATCTTCCCCCAATATTATTTGAAAGATGATCAAGCCAATCATACGCCTGACCCTTAATAAGTGCTGCATCATATAATTTACGAATTTGAAGAGAGTCTTCCTTAGAATTATTATCCTGAGCACTTAAACTTAAGGTAAATGTGAGGCAAAAAATGGCAAAAATATATTGTTTCATTTGGGAAATGGGATTTAATTTTTCATTTATTAACTACGAAAATAATTATTCCTTTGGAAGCTTTTATTTGAATGCCTTAATTTTTCTCAAAATTGTTTAAAATATTATTCTCCGAAAATTGATAAGCAAAGAATATGCCTCAAAATAACAATGAATATTAAGCCTCTTACCTTCAATTGTAAAAAAGATAAATTTTATATCTTCGCTGCTAAATTATAGCAGTTTGGATAAAGCAGAGAAAGAAGAGATCATCACGAAGGTTACCAGCCTTTTAAAGGAAATCCCATCCTCTATGGATGTTGTTAAAAAGGGAAGAGACCGCCATAAGCGATTTAGATATCTTGCCACGCATATGGTGGAAAAAGCCATTGAAAAGGACGCTCTTATTATCTCAGAAAACCGAATGGGAATTGCTATTTTATTTAAAACCAGCAAGAAAGAAGATAGTTTCCTGAAAGATATCTGGACGCAAATTGGTTTGGTTTTAAATGTTACCGGAATAAAAAATGCTTATCGTATCGTTAAAAACCAGAATTACATTAAAAAGCAACGACCCCAAAACAGTGAATATCTTTACTGCTGGTTCTGGGGAATTTTGGCTGAATCCCGTGGCGCCGATACGCAGGTGGGAAAAGAGATGAAAGACGAATTTTACCGCCAGGCAAAGGAATATCAAGTTCCGCTTTATGCTGAAACCAGAATGCGCAAAAACGCCCTTGTTTATCAGCGTTTTGGATTTAAGTTATTCCACGAATGGCAACACCCAAGCGGGGATACTATGTACTTTTTAAGGTACACTCCGCCGCCAAAAGATCAAAATTAATTTTCTTTAAAATTTACTTCCAAAGAGTTTTACGTCTTCTTCGGTTATCTTTTCACCACCAAGAATAATAAGTCGTTCAACTACGTTACGAAGTTCCCTTATGTTTCCGCGCCAGTCATAATTCTTAAGGATCTCTAAAGCATCTTCGGTAAACTCTTTTTTGCTCGAACCGTGTTCCCCTGAAATTTTTTCGCTAAAATAATCTATAAGCAAAGGAATATCTTCACGACGTTCGTTTAGGGACGGCACTTCAATTAAAATAACGGCCAGCCTGTGATAAAGGTCTTCCCTGAATCTCTTTTCTTCAATTTCCTTTTTCAGGTCTTTGTTAGTTGCGGCAACGACCCGTACATCAACTTTTATATCTTTTCCGCTACCTACACGGGAAATTTTACTTTCCTGCAGCGCGCGTAAAACTTTAGCCTGAGCCGAAAGACTCATATCACCAATTTCATCCAGAAAAATTGTTCCGCCGTTGGCTACTTCGAATTTCCCGGCGCGATCCTTATTTGCTGAAGTAAACGCACCTTTCACATGACCAAAAAGTTCACTTTCTATTAATTCTGAAGGAATAGCCGCGCAGTTTACTTCTACCATTGGCCCTTTAGACCGATCACTTTTTTGATGTATCCAATGAGCTACTAATTCTTTCCCTGTACCATTCTGGCCGGTTATAAGAACTCGGGCGTCTGTTGGCGCAACTTTTTCTATGAGTTCCTTGATTCGCTGAATTTCTTTAGATTCGCCAATCATTTCAAAATTCTTGCTTACCTTTTTCTTGAGACGCGTATTCTCTACAACAAGTTCTTTTCTATCCAGCGCATTTCTTACAGTATTTAATAAACGGTTAAGATCCGGTGGTTTAGCGATATAATCAAAAGCGCCCATTTTCATTGTATTCACAGCAGTTTCCAGATCACCGTGACCCGAGATCATTACAACGGGGATTTCAGGCTTTATTTTCATAATAGCCTCCAGAACTTCTACCCCATCCATTTTAGGCATCTTTATATCGCAAAGTACAAGATCGAAATCTCCATCCTTTACTTTTTCAGTTCCTTCAAGACCATCTGCTGCTTCTTCAACTTCATAGTTTTTGCTTTCTTCAGTAAGAATTTTCACTAAAACCCTTCTTATTGCTGCTTCATCTTCAATTAATAAAATACGTGCCATATTATAATATACTAAATTTTAAGCCGCTACGGGCATAGAATGTATTCTTGTCGTCTATTGTATACAGGTTTTCCCTGTCCTTATCTCTTAGACGAATATCGTTTAAAACCGTATATCCGGCATAGAGATAAAAAGAGATGTGATCGGTAAAATTATATTGGTAGCCCAAACCACTTAAAACAATGGTCATTGACATACTCTCTGCCAGCCTGTCTGCACCGGGTTGTGTTTGGGGATAAGGATTAAAATTTTGCTGAATATTGGCGAAGAAACCGTCTAAGGTTACAAAACCCTGTACCTGATGTTTATCGTTGAAATAATACTTAAGATTTGTTTTTGGTATTCCCAGACCATAAGACCATTTTTCATCAAAACGTTTATAATAATTTATAACGGGCAATGGAAATGGAAATCCTGTAGTGGTAGAATAGCTTAGCCCTAAAATTAGCCGCCATGGTTCTATATAACGTTCGTCTTCTTTAATTTTTATAAAATAAACAGACCCAGTATAAATAAAGTCGTCTTTAACCATTTCATTGGTCGCAAAGTTAGAAGCGATCTTCACTCCTGTCTCAGCACCAAAACGCCATAAATCGTTCATCTTGAAAGTATAGCCTATTTTACCGGTAAAAGACTGGAAGCGATCCAGGTTATTGGTAGAAAAAGCTTCATTATTTTCATACTTAAAATTCACGTTTCTGTATTCCACACCCGGGATCAGGTAAGCATCATTTTCGTTAAGTTTTATAGGAAAATTTACAAACGTCCTAAATCTTCGGAATGAATTATCTGAGTCTGATTGCGGAAAATAAGTGTATTCGATTCGGGCTAAATCGGTAGATTGAGCCAATGCCGGAAAAGTTACAGCTCCCAGCAAAAGGAAAGCTATAAATTTAAAGGTCTTATTCATTTTTAGATAAATTATGGGTTAAGTTTTGGGTAGGATAAAAATGCACATCCCGCTGTGGAAAAGGGATTGTAATATTATTTTTCCTGAATTCTTCATCTATTTTAAATCTAAGTTCACTCTTTATTTTTGGATCTACAAAACTATCGGTTACATAAAAATGTAATGAAAATATTAAAGCTGAATCTCCAAAATCATCAAAAAGTACAAATGCTTCCGGGCTTTCCACAATATTATTATTCTCCCTAGCACATTCTAGCAAAACTTTCTTTACTTTTTGAGTATCACTACCATAAGAAACACCAACCTGAACACCCTCCCGGGTAGTTGCGTGGTTTTGGGTATAATTATAGATTACATCACTAATAAATTTGTGATTAGGAATAATCATTACCTTATCATCTCTCGTTAAGGCTCGGGTTGTTCTCAATTTAATTTCAAAAACACGACCAACCCTGCCTTCCATTTCAATAACGTCGCCTACCAAAAGTGACTTATCTAAAATTATAAAAATCCCTCCAATAATATCCTGAAAGAGCTCTTGTAAAGCTAAACCTATACCAACAAAAAGTGCAGCAGAGGCTGTTAAAAGTATGGTAATATTTATTCCCGCAGAGCTTAAAGTAATAAGGATCACCACCAAATACACAAAGTACTTTATAAACTTAAAAACGCTTATAAATTTATGCTTGTCCTGCTGTGCAAGTTTTCCGGTAATAAAAGATCTAATTAATCTTAGAACAATACTGGTAATAACAAAAGCGAAAACTACCAGTAAAATTAGACCAATAGTTATCTCTATTGGCGTACCACTAACCTCATATTTGAAAAGGATGAAATTCCAAAAGTCCACTAGGCTACCCCAGATATCTTCTTCCACCACTTCTTTTATCGCGTCTGATGTGTCTGATTTTTCCTGTTCTTGCATCTTTAATATTTAAGCCATTTAAATAATTCCTTATAACTCGCCTTTTTACCATACATAAGAATTCCTACCCTATATATTTTAGCCGCAAGCCAAATCACACCAAAGTTAGTAATAATCAAAAGTCCAACAGAAATTGCTAATTCCCACCAGGGCACACCAAATGGAATACGCATTAACATCACTATGGGTGAAGTAAGCGGAATCATAGAAAAAATAGTTGAAACGCTGCCGTGCGGGTTTTCTATTACCGAAAAGAAACCTACGTATATTCCCAACATTAAAGGCAGAATTACCGGAAACATAAATTGTTGAGTATCGGTTTCGCTATCTACTGCCGCTCCAATTGCCGCATAAATAGCGCTATATAAAAAGTAACCGCCAATAAAATATATAAGGAAAAATATAATTAAACTTAAAATCGGTAAATTAAGTACATCCATTACCAATTGGGCAATTTCGGGCTGTGCAATCTGCTCAACGGTTTCCAATTGTGATTTCTGAACTGTAAAAATGTCTATTCCTAAAACGTAAAAAGAAGTCATCGCCAAAACCCCCGCAAGGAGAACCCAAATGGTAAATTGCGTTATCCCGGCCAAAGATGTTCCTAATACTTTACCCATCATAAGCGTTATGGGTTTTACTGAAGAAACTATAATTTCAATTATCCTGTTTGTTTTTTCTTCGATAACACTGCGCATCACCATATTACCATAAATAATAATGAACATCATCAATAAATAACCTGCAGCTCCACCGAAGATCATTTTTATATAATTAGACATTTTAGAAGTACGCTGCCCGGAAAAGTTCTGAATTTCAATTCTAACTTCAGTTTTGGCCTCATTTAACTGGTTAACATCAATCCCTCTTTCAATTAGTTCTTCGCGAGTAAGTCTATCAGCAATAGTTTTTTCTATAGCCTGAATAGTTCCTAAACCGGGCGCCTCTTTACCAAAAAACTGAACGCCCTCCATATCTCTGTTAATATTTTCAGGAATATAAATAAGCCCGTAATAATCCTGCTCATTCACCATTTGTTTTGCTTCCGCAAACGACTTTCCCGAAAGGTCTAAATATTGAACCTGTTCCTGATCTACAAATTCTGAAGCAAACATATCGGTTTCATCATATAAACCAATAATACGCTGTTCACTGCTATTCAGCATACTCAAATAAGCGATAAGCGCAAACATTCCTACCAATATCAAAGGACTCAGGAATGTCATTATAATAAAGGTCTTATTCCTTACTCGCGCTAAATATTCCCGCTGAATTATAAGCTTTAAATTACGCATTCTGAGTTACTGTTTTAATGAAAATATCGTTTACGGAAGGGATAACTTCTACAAAATGATTTATGCGTGATTTGCCAATAAGGTAAGCTAAAAGTTGATTTGGGGTTTCACCATCTTTTAGCTGAATTGTTAATTTTAAATCATCATTTATACTTTTAAAGTTCGTGGTACCAATCACAAATTTTTCTTTTAATTCTGCTAAAAGTGCGGCATCATTTTGAGTTTCCAAACCTACCTCGTAGGTATTCGATTTGTATTCTCTTTTTATTTCTGAAACTTTACCGTCTAGTAACTTATTAGATTCGTGTATTAAAGCCATATAATCGCATAACTCCTCTACACTCTCCATTCGGTGGGTTGAAAAAAGGATCGTTGCCCCTTCTTCTTTAAGTTGAAGGATCTCATTCTTAATTAAACCAGCGTTTACCGGGTCAAAACCGCTGAATGGTTCATCAAAAATCAGCAATTTAGGTCTATGTAAAACCGTAATTATAAACTGAATTTTTTGCGCCATTCCTTTAGAAAGCTCCTGTATTTTTTTATCCCACCAACCTTCAATATGTAGTTTTTCAAACCAATATTCCAGCCTTTCTTTGGCTTCCGCTTTAGAAAGACCTTTTAACCTCGCGAGATAAAGCGCCTGCTCCCCAACTTTCATAGATTTATAAAGTCCGCGTTCCTCAGGGAGATAACCTATATGTGCAATATCGTCCGGGTGCAGAGGTTTGCCATCAAGAAAAACCTGGCCCTTATCGGGCATAGTGATTTGATTTATAATTCGAAGTAAGGTCGTTTTTCCCGCTCCGTTAGGTCCTAAAAGACCAAAAATGCTCCCACGGGGAATAGCGATAGACACATTGTTTAACGCAGTAAAATTGCCAAATTGTTTGTAAATATTCTCTGCTACTAAGAGATTTTCCATATAAAAAAGTTAGTAAAAGTAAACTGCCCTGGGACACCTGTCAGGCAGCAAGTTGAAAACTAAAAAGTTCAACTCAATTATCAAAAGTTTTTAAATCTGACTTGGTGAGTAAATATATTGAAATCGTATGAGAGATATTTTGGATTAAGAAGAAATTATAATTTCCTAAATACCCTAAAATGCAAAACCCACCCTTAAAAAATTAAGGATGGGAAAAAAATTGCTATGAAAAAGAAAAATTGTCACTAAAAGACTTAGTGATAATCAAATATATAAATTTTTTCTTAAAACCGGAGTGCTAAGAAAACATATCTTTTACTTTTTCAAAGAATGATTTATCGCTTTTCTCCGGATTCGGCTGAAAATTCTCGTCTTCAGCCATTCTTTCAAAGAAATCGCGTTGTTCTTTATTTAAAGTTTTCGGGGTCCAAACATTTACGTGAACCAGTAAATCTCCTTTTCCGTAGCCATTAAGATTTCCAATTCCTTTTCCTCTAAGCCTAAGAATTTTTCCGGATTGTACTCCTTCTTCAATCTTAATTCTAACTTTTCCGGTAACGGTATCAATTTCTCTTGAAGACCCTAAAACAGCTTCAGATAAACTAATGTACAAATCATAATGCAGGTTATCTCCTTCACGTTGCAGGCTGTGGTGTTCTTTTTCTTCTATGGCTACTAATAAGTCTCCCGGAACCCCATTTCCCGGTGCATCGTTTCCTTTTCCGGCTACTTTTAACTGCATCCCATCTTCAACTCCTGACGGAATTTTAATAGAAACAGTTTCTTCTTTCTGTACCAGTCCGTGGGCATCTGCCTCCGGTGGTCTTTTATCTATTATTTGTCCAGAACCACTACAAGCTGTACATGGCGATGCAGTTTGCATTCTACCCAATATGGTATTAGTTACCCGAGTTACCTGTCCGGTTCCTTTACAAGTGGTACAGGTTTTATAAGTAGTACCTGGTGCCTGAACTTTTCTTTTTACTTTGATTTTTTTCTCGGCACCATTAGCAATTTCTTCTAAAGTAAGACTTACCCTAATTCTAAGGTTGCTTCCTTTAACGCGTCTCTGGCCACCGCCAAAACCGCCACCAAAACCAGAGAAGCCTCCGCCACCGCTGAAGCCACCTCCAAAGATGTCTCCAAACTGGCTGAATATATCGTCCATATCCATTCCACCGAAGCCACCGCCACCGGCGCCACCTTCAAATGCCTGATGACCAAACCTGTCGTAACGGGCTCGTTTATCTTCATTGCTCAATACTTCGTAAGCTTCAGCCGATTTTTTAAACTTTTCTTCAGCCTCAGCATCTCCCGGATTCTTATCGGGGTGATACTTTATGGCCATTTTTCGGTATGCTTTCTTTATCTCGGCGGTTGAAGCACCTTTACTTATGCCTAATATGTCGTAATAATCTTCTTTCATGGTCTCGTTTTGCGAATTCTAAAAAAGCTTTTATTTGCCGGTTACTACTTTAGGAAACCGAATAATTCGTTCCCCTAATTTGTAACCTCGCTCTACTACATCAACTATCTTGCCTTTAAGCTTATCTTTAGGTGCAGGTATTTGAGTAATCGCTTCATGAATTTCGGAATCAAAGGTATCGCCTTCTTTCACACTCATTGCTTCCAGACCTTTGCTGGTAAGCGTTTCTTTAAATTTATTGTGGATAAGCTCAACGCCATGCACTAAATTTTCATCTCCAGATTTCCTGATCTCATTTAAAGCCCTGTCAAAATCGTCTAATACTGGCAACATGGCTGCCATTACTTCTTGGTTGGCAGTTTTAAATAGCTCTAAACGTTCTTTTGAAGTTCTTCTCTTATAATTTTCAAACTCGGCGAACAGACGTAGAAATTTATCTTTTTCTTTCTGAAGATCCTCTTTTACCTTTTCTTCCTCAGTAAGCTCATATCCTTTATCTTCATTATTACTTTCTTCTTTCTCCTTTTCTACCTCGTCTATGGCTTCGTCCAAAATATCCTCAACCTGATCTTTTACAGGCTGATCCTGTTGCTCTTCTTTTATATCTTTTTTCTTATTGCTCATTTTTATGCATTTTAATACAGCTTGAACGGGTCAAATTCATTGCCAATTATGATTCGATGTCAAAATGTCACTCCTGTTAGGCACTGATAATATTTAGCAAACATTTAGCATTCGCGTGTTTCTAGTTTATGTAATTTCGCAGACTAAATAAAACTAAATTTAACAAAATGAAAAAATCAATTTTAAGCACTTTTGCAATTGCAGCTTTTTTAACTGCGGTTGTAGGATGTAAGAACGATAAAAATCAGGCAGAAACTTCAGAAGCTCAAGAGGCAGCAACTGCACAAGCGGAAGCTATGGAGTTTAAGGTAGATACTTCTGCTTCTACGATTGAGTGGAGAGGAAGTAAACCAACCGGAGAACATACCGGTACTATTAAACTTGCTGATGGTACTTTTAGCGCTAATGACAGTATTATTGAAAGCGGAAATTTCGTAATCGATATGCAGTCTATTAAGGTTACAGACCTTGAAGGAAAAGATAAAGCAGATCTTGAAGCTCACTTAATGGGAACTGTAGAAGGTAAAGAAGGTGACTTCTTTAACGCTACAAAATATCCTGAAGCTACTTTTGAAGTATCTGATATTACTGAAGAAAATGGACAGAAAATGTTATCTGGAAACCTTACTATTAAAGAGGAAACCAAAAACGTTACTTTCCCTGTTAGCATTAACCAATCTGATGACAGTATTGAAATCACCAGTGAAGAATTCACTATAGACAGAACAAACTGGAATGTAAATTTTGGTTCTAAATCTGTTTTTGACGGACTTGGAGATAACTTTGTAAGCGATGATATTGTTTTAAAGATCAACTTAAAAGCTACTAAAGCTTAAGAAGACATAGTCTCAAAGAAAAAGCAGTTAAGCGAAAAATTCACTTAACTAGGACTATCTCATAAACTGTGTAAATAGAAAAAATAACAGGGGTCGCGACCCCTGTTATTTTTTTGTCTAATTTTAAATTTTACACAGTATGAAAAAAGAAGATTTATTTAGCGATGAATTTTTAA
>Ga0307486_1000858_pt1 | contig 25539 bp, 21 predicted proteins | sample CBIW02metaG_FD_203663 | JGI IMG/M metagenome (GOLD analysis project Ga0307486, IMG submission 203663) | Sea-ice brine microbial communities from Beaufort Sea near Barrow, Alaska, United States - CBIW 0.2 | ecosystem: Environmental > Aquatic > Marine > Coastal | place: USA: Alaska | collected...
GTTTTCACTCAAATCTCAATACTAATATCTCACATCTAACCCACATCCTCCTTACCGGTGGAGTAGGAAGCAGGCTTTGGCCGCTTTCAAGACAATCCCGGCCCAAGCAATACCTTGACATTTTCAAAGGAAATTCCCTTTTTGAACTTTCCGTTATGAGAAACAGCAATTATGCCGATGAACTTAGTGTGGTGGGCAATTGCGAAAACCAACATTTGTCGGTAGAAGCTTTGGAAAAACTCAAGCTTGAAGATTATAAGAGTATAATTGAGGCTACGCCAAGAAATACCGCTCCGGCAATTGCATTTGCGGCATTTGCGGCGCAGGCTGAAGATATATTGCTGGTAACCCCCGCCGATCATATCATCGAAGATGGGGAAGAATACAAAAAAGCCATTGGAAGCGCAGTCCAATTGGCTGCCGAAAATTTCCTGGTAACTTTTGGCGTGCATCCCACCAAGGCGGAAACCGGTTATGGGTATATCGAATTCAATGGGGATAAGGTGCTTTCCTTCAGGGAAAAACCCGACAAGGAAACCGCCGACACCTTTTTGAAGACCGGCAATTTCCTTTGGAACAGCGGAATGTTCTGCTTTAAAGCAGGAATTTACCTGGAAGAACTAAAAAAATATTCGCCTGAAGTATATCTAAAATCCCTGCAAGCCTGGGAAAAGGCAGAAAACGGAAAGTTAGAGTTTGAAACTTCCCTGCAAATCCCGGCCATAAGCGTGGATTATGCCGTAATGGAGAAAAGCGACAAAATAAAAGTTGTAAAAGCCGACTTTGAATGGAGCGATATGGGAAGTTTTGAAGCGGTTTACGATTATTTGAAGGAACAGGGTACCCCGGTCGATTCTTTTGGAAATATGCAGATTGGAACTACAAAATTCACTGCTTTTGCCGGTTTAAGCAATTGCATTTTGGTGCAGACAGAAGATGCAAACCTCGTTCTGGCCAAAGAAGCTTCCCAGGACGTGAAACAAATTTATCAGGAGTTGGAGTTAATGAATTCGAATTTAATAAAATAGCTTTAAGCGTTATGCTATAAGCTATAAGCTAAAAAAAAGCCTACAACCTAAAGCCTATCGCCTAAAGCCTAAAGCAAAAAAGCCTACAGCAAAAAAAACAATAAATGAAAAAAATATTAATCACCGGCGGTGCCGGATTTATAGGCTCCCACGTTGTAAGGCGATTTGTAAATAACTATCCCGATTATCAAATAATAAATTTGGATACCCTGACATATGCCGGGAATCTAACCAATTTAACGGATATTGAGGACAAACCAAATTACAGGTTTATAAAGGGAGATATTACCGATGAATCCTTTATAAACGATTTGTTCCAAACGAAAAAACCGGATGCTGTAATACATCTTGCGGCAGAATCTCACGTAGATCGTTCCATTAGTTCTCCTCTGGAATTTATGAAAACAAATGTATTGGGAACCGGAAATCTTTTAAATGCAGCCAACTCAATTTGGAAAAATGATTATGAAGGAAAACTTTTCCACCATATTTCTACAGATGAGGTTTATGGAGCTTTAGGAGAAACAGGTTTCTTTACCGAAGAAACAAGTTATGATCCCCATTCCCCATATTCGGCTTCAAAAGCTTCTTCCGACCATTTCGTGAGAGCTTATGCCGATACTTATGGAATGCCAACCGTGATCACAAACTGCTCAAATAACTACGGCCCAAATCACTTTCCTGAAAAATTGATTCCCTTGCTTATCCATAACATTATACAAGAAAAGCCTTTGCCAATTTACGGAGATGGAAAGTACACCAGGGATTGGTTGTATGTGATTGACCATTCAATTGCCATCGATTTGGTTTTTCATAATGGGAATTTGAATGAATCTTATAATATTGGAGGATTTAATGAATGGCAAAATATAGACCTGGTGAATTTGCTTTGCAAGCAAATGGACGAAAAATTGGAAAGAGCACCCGGGAATAGTGAAAAGCTGATCACCTTCGTAAAAGACCGACCCGGACACGATTTGCGTTATGCCATAGATGCCACCAAGATCAATAAAGAATTAGGTTGGAAACCAAGTGTAACTTTTGAAGAAGGCTTGGCTAAAACCATAGACTGGTATTTAAATAATGATGAGTGGCTAAATAATGTTACTTCGGGAAATTACCATGAATATTATAAAAAGCAGTATGTGTAACGAAGCTATAAGCTTTAGGCAGTAAGCTATAAGCTTAAAGCATAAAAAATGAGAAATTTTAAGAAATATGATGTGTGGAAGTTAAGTCATGAGCTGGTTCTTGAAGTTTATAAATTAACTTCTTCTTTTCCTGCTTCTGAAAAATTCCAACTGACTTCTCAAATGCAACCAGCAGCATACTCTATACCGGCAAATTTCAGTGAAGGATGTGGAAGAGATTCCGATAAGGATTTCAACAGATTCGTACAGATAGCATTAGGATCAGCGCATGAATTGGAATATTTCTTTATTCTGGCTAAGGATCTTTCCTTTTTAAATCAGGAGTCCCATGAATCCTTTGATGAACGGGTAAATATTATAAAGAAGAAACTATATAAATTGAGTCTAAGTCTTAAAGCCTAAAGCCTAGAGCATAAAGCATAAAGCATAAAGCAAAAAAAAATGAAAGGAATCATATTGGCCGGCGGCTCGGGAACAAGATTGTACCCGTTAACCAAAGGAACCTCAAAACAATTATTGCCAATTCATGACAAACCGATGATCTATTATCCGCTGTCTGTTTTGATGTTGGCTGGGATCAAGGAAATCTTGATTATTTCAACACCTGTAGATCTGCCTCGTTTTGAACAATTGTTGGGTGATGGGACCGAGCTGGGAATGCAATTTTCCTATAAAGAACAACCTTCCCCAGATGGATTGGCGCAGGCCTTTATAATTGGAGAAGAGTTTATAGGTAAGGATGATGTTTGTTTAGTGTTGGGCGATAATATTTTTTATGGGCACGGCTTTACCAAATTATTGGAAAAATCGGTAAAAAGGGTGCAGGCCAAACAAAATGCTACCGTTTTTGGGTATTATGTAAAAGATCCTGAACGCTATGGGGTGGTAGAATTTGATGTCACGGGAAATGCTATGAGTATTGAAGAGAAACCATTAAAGCCTAAAAGTAATTTTGCAGTTGTGGGTTTATATTTTTATCCGAATTCTGTTATAGAGATCGCAAAAAATGTAAAACCAAGTGATAGGGGAGAATTGGAAATCACTACCGTAAATCAAGAGTATTTAACACAGGGAAATTTAAAGGTTGAATTAATGGGAAGAGGTTATGCCTGGCTAGATACGGGTACGCACGAGAGTTTATTGGAAGCTTCCAATTATATACAAACCATTGAGAATAGGCAAGGCTTAAAAGTGGCTTGTATTGAAGAGATCGCTTTTGAAAAGGGATATATTGACAGGGAACAATTATTGGAACTCGCAGAGCCATTAAAAAAGAATGGCTACGGACAATATTTACTTGAAATAGCAAACGAAAAATCACTTTATGAAGTTTACTAGAACAGCCATTCAAGATGTAGTTATTTGCGAGCCAACTATTCGCGGTGATGAAAGAGGTTATTTTGTAGAAACCTTCCGGCAAGATAAATTAGAGGAGTTTTTGGGCTTTACCATCAATTTTTGCCAGGATAACGAATCAAAATCTTCCTTTGGGGTCTTAAGGGGCTTGCACTACCAATTGCCACCTTTTTCACAAACCAAATTGGTACGGGTTATTAAGGGAAAAGTATTAGATGTTGCCGTAGATATACGCGAGGGTTCTCCAACTTTTGGGCAACACGTATCTGTGGAATTGACCGAAGAGAACAAAAAGCAGATATTGGTGCCCAAAGGTTTTGCGCACGGTTTTGTGGTTTTGAGCGAGGAAGCCGTTTTTGCCTATAAAGTAGATAATTATTACAGCCCTGAATGCGACAGAGGCTTTGCCTTTAATGATAGTAGCCTTGGGATTGACTGGAAAATAGCTACAAATAAATTACAACTCTCACCAAAGGATACCGAACAACCATTGTTTGAAAATGCCGAATATTTTGAAGCCGAAATGAATTTATATGTATAATATATTAGTGACAGGGGCAAATGGACAATTAGGTTCTGAGATAAGGGATCTGGAAGCTGGTTATCCAACCTTTAATTTCATTTTTACGGATCGCGAAGAACTGGATATCACCAAACATAATACAGCAGAAGATTTTATAGAAGAAAATAAAATTAACGCGATAATAAACTGTGCGGCCTATACCGCCGTGGATAAGGCGGAAAGTGAAATTTCTGTTGCAAATGAGATCAACCATCTGGCAATTGAAAATTTTGCAAGTATAGCAAAGGCCAAAGGGATTAAATTGATCCATATTTCTACAGATTATGTTTTTGATGGAAACTCTTATAAACCTTATACAGAATCAGATATCCCTAACCCGCAAAGCGTGTATGGAAAAACAAAGCTGGATGGAGAACGCGCAATGCAAAAAATTAACCCTGCCAATTCTGTTATTATTAGAACTTCCTGGGTGTATTCCAGGTATGGAAACAATTTTGTAAAAACTATGCTTCGTTTAGGGAAAGAACGTGACGAGTTAAATGTGGTTGCCGACCAAATTGGTACTCCTACCTATGCAGGGGATTTGGCACAAGCCATTTTAACGATATTACCGAAAATAGAAAATACAACTATTGAACTGTTTCATTATTCAAATGAAGGCGTTTGCAGTTGGTACGACTTTGCCAAAGCTATTTTTGAATTGGAAGGATTATCAACCAAAGTAAATCCTATTGAAACTTGGCAATACCCAACACCAGCTGTAAGACCTTTTTATGCAGTGCTGAATAAAAGCAAAATAAAAGAAACTTATGATTTGGATATTCCGTATTGGAAGGTTTCGTTGAGAACATTTAATGATAAATAAAGATATTTAATAGATTATGTTACTCAATAAAATTTTAGAAAGGTTTAAACTTTCAGATAATAAGCAGTAGGCAATAAGAAATGGATATTGGACTATTTGTAGGGATTCTAGTAGCAAGATATTTAGGTCTTGAAAATTTCGGCCTGATGAATTATGTAATTAGTTACGTAACATTATTTTCAATACTGTCTAATTTTGGATTGGATAATATTGAAATTCATGAACTTAGTAAAACTAAGAGTAAAATAAATAAAATAGGTTGATAAGCTAAAATCGATTTACAACAAGGAATAGAAAGTACTTATAAGTGGTTTTAGCGAATGAAAATATAATTAAAAAAAGTTAACTGTTTGGAAATGAAAAACAATACTATTTTCTAGAAATAGTATTGTTTCAAAAGAATTACTAATAATTTTTGTAATATAAAATATTCATAATCCTTAATAATTGTCAAATGACTAATTTAAATAAAAAATATAAAATAGCTATCGTATGGGCAAATCCATACAATAAAAATTTAGGGGTAGGTGCATTAGCATATTCATCACTTTCTTTACTAAATGATGTCTTAAAAGAAAACAAAATTGAGGCTGATTTGTCTTTTTTTGGAACTTCTCAGATAGGGGATGATCTTATTACCATAGGTGATCAAGTAATTCCTTTTAAAAATGTTAGCGGAATGGATTTATTATCTTTTAAATCATTTGTGAAATTAATATTCTTTCCAAGAAGGTTTAATACTAAAGAGATATTAAGTTATGACTTTATTTTTGATATAGCAGAGGGAGATAGTTTTACTGATATTTATGGTGATGAACGTTTTAGAAGAATATTAAATTCTAAAAAATTTTTTAACCTTTTAGCAAAAAAACAAATACTTCTGCCACAAACTATAGGTCCTTTTAAAGATAAGAAACATGAAGAGGATGCATTTAAGACTATGGCGAAACTCGATTTGATTATAAGTAGAGATAGGCAGAGTTATAATTATACAACAAAATTTTTGCCAACTGAAAAAATATTAGAATCTATTGACGTAGCTTTTTATATGCCTTATGAGCAAAGTTCTTATACCAAAGATAAAATACATTTTGGATTAAATGTTTCAGGGCTTTTATGGAACGGGGGATATACAAAAAATAATCAGTTTGATATGAAAACTGATTATCGGGAATTAATATATTCAGTTATGGAGTATTTTTCTCAAAACGATAAAGTACAAATTCATTTGGTACCTCATGTAGTCCCTTTAGAACATGCAGTAGAAGATGATTATTCAGTTTCAGAGGAATTAAAGAAGAAATTCCCTAATGCAATTTTAGCTCCAAGATTTTCAAACCCTATAGTAGCTAAAGGATATATTAGTGGTTTAGATTTTTTTTCAGGAGCCAGAATGCATGCTTGTATTTCCGCTTTTGCTACAGGTGTTCCAGTTTTTCCAATGGCCTATAGTCGAAAATTTAACGGTTTATTTGTTGATACTTTAGAATATGAATGGATGGGAGATTGTGTACATGAAAAAGAAGATAAAATTCTTGCTAATATGATAGAAGCATTCAATAAGCGTGAAGTGCTTGCAGACCAAATTAATAATGCCAATAAAACAATCGTATTACCGCGATTAAATCAATTAAAGTCAATTATCAAAGATTTTGTAATATAATAAATGAAAAAAATAAATAAAATAATAAAATCAGGACTTTGTTTAGGATGCGGTTTGTGCGAAACGATCAGCACAAAAGAAAAGTGCGAAATGAAATTGAATGATTCCGGTTTTTATTATCCATTTTTTAAACAGGCCATTAGTAAAGAACAAAAAAGGCAAATATTAAATTGCTGTCCCGCAATCCATGTAGAAAGTTCGAAAAACACTGGTACGTGGGGTAATATGGAGCAGATCAAGCAAGCTTGGTCAGCAGACCCAATAATTAGAAAAAAAGGATCATCAGGGGGTGTATTGTCTACTTTAGCAATTTATTTGCTTGAAAATGAAAAAGTAAATGGCATTTTACAAGTTGGAGTTAAATCAGGCTCCTATTTATTCAATCAGTTAAAGGTTTCAAAAACAAAAGAGGATGTACTTCAAAATGCAGCATCAAGATATGCACCTGCTTTGGTTTTTAATGAATTAAACGAAATTTTGAATGCATCCAATGACAATTATGCCTTTATCGGAAAACCTTGTGATATAGCTGGAATAAAGAATTTTTTAAAGGAATTTCCAATCTATAAAAATAGAATCAAGTATTTTTTGACTCTTTTTTGCGCAGGAATGCCCAGTTATAATGGAACACATGAAGTATTAAAACTTTCTGGGAATAATGAAAAACCTGTTTCATTAAAATACAGAGGCGATGGTTGGCCAGGCTTATTTGAAGCCCAATACTGTAATAAACCACCTTTTCAAATGTCCTATAATGATAGTTGGGGCAAAGTATTGGGTAAACATTTAGGACTCCGATGTAAAATATGCCCTGATGGCATTGGGCTTTTAGCAGACATCTCAGTCGGCGATTCCTGGAATACGAAAGATGGCTATCCTGATTTTGAGGAAAGTGATGGCCGCAGTTTTGTTATGATTAGAACAAAGATAGGACTCGATCTATTTAATGATGTAATTAAGAAACAACAATTAGTATCCCAAGATTTGATAATAGATAAAATTGCTGAAATGCAACAATACCAATATCAGCGCAGACTGATTGTTGGGTATAGAATTTTGCCAGTTCAAATAATGACAGGAATGTTACTGAAATTTAAAGGGTTAGGAATTCAAAAACTAATGCAGCAAGCAAATAAAAAAACAGGTCTTAAAAATATGCTGGGAACAGCTAAACGTTTTATTAAAAATTAGATTGAATGTTTTTAATTAACAAAATTTTTACTTTTTTATTAAATAAAAAAGTAAAAAAGGAAGGTGGGCAAGCCTTTTCACTTTCATTACGAAAATATTACATCGATAAATACAATATCAATGTAGGCTATGGTTCTTATGGAGGTTGTTTTAATTACAAATATATACCAGCAGGTACTGTGTTTGGGAATTATTGCTCCATAGCACAAGAGGTAAAAATATTCAGAGCCAATCATCCTTTAGATTACTTTACATTACATCCAATATTCTATAATCCGGTAATGGGATATGTAAATAAAGACATGCTTAAAAGACCACCGTTAAATATAGGGCATGACGTATGGATAGGAAGTTCAAGTATCATATTACCATCTGTTAAAAACATTGGAAATGGTTCTATTATCGGCGCGGGAAGCATTGTCACCAAAGATGTCCCTCCATATGCCGTTGTCGCCGGTAATCCAGCTAAATTAATAAAGATGCGATTCTCTCAAGATGTGATAGACCAAATAGAAAACTCACAATGGTGGAATTTGAATAAAGAGGATTTAATTGAAAACCATAAGAAATTGGAGCATATAGTTAATGAGCGCTAGTCAAATAAAATATGTAACCAATTCTTTTGCGTGGGGAGTTATCGCAAAATTTTTAGATGCAGGGTTGAAATTTCTTACAATCCCCTTGCTACTAAATTATTTTGGAAAAGAAAACTACGGATTGCTTACGCTAGCTATTGCTACCAATGCTTATATGCAATTGCTGAATATGGGAATGAATACAGGTGCCGTGAAATTCTTTTCTCAATGGATTGCTGTCGGAAATTATGAAATGATTAACCGTGTTTCCAGAACAAATCTCAGTTTCTATCTGGGTATTGGTTTAATCAACAGCACTGTCCTATTAACTCTGTCCTATTGGGGAGAAACAATTTTTAATGTTACCCCAGAACAATTTGTTTCATTTCGACATCTCTTATGGATTTTAGCAGGATTTAGCATTCTTAATTGGATAATTTTTGTTTTTAATCAATTACTAATTGCCGATGAAAAAATGGGTTTTACCCAGCAAATGCTTTCTATCCGTAGTATTTTAAGCCTGGTTGGGGTTGGTATTACTATCTACTTTAAATGGTCCATTATACAATATTTTGCACTTATCTTATTTGTAAATTCTGCCGTAATTATCCCTTATTATTACAACTGTAAAAAGAGCAATCTCATACAATCACTTTGGCCCGCTTTCTATTGGAAAGATTTTTCTATTGTTTTTAAATACAGCCTTGCGATATTTGCCATGAGCCTGTTTCAATTTACAGCCACACAATCAAGGCCGTTGATATTAGGGATATTTTCCACCCAAGGAGTAAGTATTTTATCGGAATACCGGGTTATTGAGGTATTTCCAATATTTATTATTTCAATTGGAGGTATGCTAATTTCTATTTTATTACCAAAGACTTCCAGAGCCATTCAAACAAATAACAAAGATGCCATCAAAAAGATGGCATATGAGGGCACCAAATACACAAGTATATTAGTGTCATTTCTATGTTTCCCAATTATTCTTAATGCTAATGAGTTACTTACCCTGTATGTAGGGGAGGAATATAGTCATTTAGCCAATTGGCTTGCTCTATGGGTTTTTTCTTTAACATTATTTTTACACAACAGTCCGGTAGCAAGCTTAGTTCTGGCAACCGGAAAAACGAAAATGTTGGTTTATAGTTCGGCAATTGCTTGTATAGTATCTATAGTTATTAATGCGGCATTATGTAATATTTTCAATGTTGGGTCTGCAGTAATAGGATATTTGGCATATATTATAATTCAAATGGCATTTTATTATTTCTATTTTAATCAGAAGGTATTAGGATTAAACTCATTAAAAGTTTTTAGCTCTTTCATTTCCCCAACAATTATAGGCTTAGTATTAATGATTGGTATTTCATTTTTCAAGTTGCCTATTGAGTCTTTGTTTTTAAAAATAATAATAAAATCAATATTCTGGGGATTTGGTTATATAATTTGTTTGCAATTATTTAAGGTAATTTATTTTAAGGAAATCACAGCTCTAATCAGAAGAAAATGACAAATTTGAATTTTATCTAATAGAAGAAAGTTAAATGCAAAGTAAAATAAATATTTTATTAAACACTTTTTCACGATTTTGGGTAATATTTTTTCCAATAGCCTCCTATTATTTTTATAGATATGTTGGATTTAATCAACATATTAGTAAAGCGATTTATTTTGTTGCTCTACCTATCACTTTTATATATGTATTTTCTGAATTAATTAAAGCATATAGGGGTAGATTATATATGGGAATTGTCAGAAGTATATTTCTAATGATGATTTTGTCAATGATTATGTCCTTGTTTTTTTGGGATCAGAATTTGATTTTAAGTTATCGAGTTACCGCTTCTTACTTAGCAATTTTATATTTTTTCTTTTTGACAAAAACGAAACCTAATTTAGTTTTCATGGAGAAAATAATATGGTTTTTCTGCATTTTATATTTGATATTATGGGTTTATGGAATGCTTAAAGCACCTGATTTAGTTTTCGGAGTAGAAACTGAGTTTGGTATAAATGATTCTAGAGGAATTTTTCGTCTTTCTCTAGCAGGTAGAGGTTTCTTAGTTGTAGCGTTCTTTATAGCAATAAGCAAATTTGTAGAGACTTCTAAAAAATATTGGATTGTTATATTTTCTTCACTTTTTCTTGTGATAGTTATGCATGTAACAAGGCAGGTAATTGCAATATCATTCATTGTAGGTCTTTATTATTTATTGAAAAAAAACAAATATCTATGGTTATGGCTTGGGCTTTCTGTTTTTTTATCAATCACATTTATCAATTTAAAAGTAGATAGTAATTCTATAGTAGGCAAATTAGTAACACTTTCAGAAAATCAATTTGAAGAACGGAATTCAGGGGAAGAAAATATACGAATTGAAGAATATAAATATTTTTTCACACAATACAATAAAAATAGTTGGACAATTCTTTTTGGAAATGGTGTGCCGCATTCTGAATCCGCTTTTGGAAAAACAGAATTGCAATTAAATACTGGCAAAGATTTCTATGCAAGTGATGTAGGATATGCAGAAATTTATATACGGTTTGGTCTACTTGGTTTGTTGTTGTACGGTTTAATTCTTTATAAGGTGATTAGACAAGATGTACCTCCAAAATATATGTATGCAAAATTATTTATGTTGTATATTTTAATTACAAATATTACTGCTTCTTGGATTTTTCATGATGTAATTGTGATTAGTATATGTTTATATATACTTGAAACAAATAGCAAAAATAGTCTAATATTAAAAAAAATGAGATCACATGAAATTTACCATCGCAATTCCAGCCTACAAAGCAAATTATCTAAAAGAATGTATTGATAGTATTTTGGCCCAGACATTAAGTGATTTCGAATTAATTATTGTGAATGATGCTTCACCTGAGGATATAGATAGCATTGTGAATTTATATTCAGATTCAAGAATACGCTATTATAAAAATGATAAAAATTTTGGTGCGGAACATGTGGTAGACAATTGGAATAAATGCCTTTCGTATGCTGAGGGAGAGTTTTTTGTATTGATGGGAGACGATGATATGTTGGAAGTCAATTATCTCGAAGAGTTCGATAAACTTATTGAAAAACACCCCGAATGTAATGTTTACCATTGCAGGAGTGTAATTATAGATGAGAAATCTGAATTTATTATGTTAACAGAAACACGCCCTGAAGTAGAATCTGTTTATGAAAATATCTGGCATCGTTTATTTATATCACGAACTCAATTTATTTCTGATTTTGTTTATAATACAGAATCATTAAAGAAAAAAGGTGGTTTTTATAAACTTCCGCTCGCTTGGGCGAGTGATGATATTTCCTCTTTTATTGCTTCAACAGATAAGGGAGTAGCAAATACAAACCATCCAGTTTTTAAATATAGAAGGCATACACTTAATATATCCACAACTGGAAATGTAAAATTAAAACTAGATGCAATTTTATTAGAAAATTCTTGGATTGAAAGGTTTCTTGAAAATGACTATACACAAAGTGAGAATGATTTATTGCTAAAAAAAATGATAGTAAAAAATTTGAGTAGAAGATTAGTAAAAAAAATAATTTACACACTACAAATAAATTTCAAATGTCTCTCACTTAAAGGTTTCATTCAAATTTTGAATTTTAGAAAGAAGTATAAAATAACTTTAAATATGCTGTTCTTTGCTTTATTATTAAGTACTAAGGATAGACTAACAAGAAATTTGTAATTCAATTATTCAATAGCAGAAGTATGTTTTTGTGCATGAAATTGACCAATTAAATATTTAAAAGGTGAGTGAAATGAATCCAAATTATAATGTTTACATATATCCCAACAATTACCATAGGAATGGGAAAATTGAGAATTCATATTTAGAAGATCTGAGTAAAGCTTTAGAAAATGAAGGATGTTCAATTATAAAAGGAAAAACTGGCTGGCTAGGACCCTTGAATTTTTTTAAATACATAAGAAGTGCTGATTTGTTTTTTGTCAATTGGTTAGAAGAAGTTGAAATTACAAAATTGGGGTTTTTGAAAGTGCCTCTAGTAATAATTTTTCTTTTTCTTTTAAGATTTACTAAAATTAAATTAGTGTGGACAATTCATAACAAACGTTCACATGATAGGAAACGACTATATGCATTATCACTTTTAAGGAGACTTTTATTTAAAAAATCAGATATAATTATTGCACATGCTCACTCTGATTTAGATGTGTTTGGCGAGAATAAGTCATTGATAACCTATTATCCACATCCATTTAAACCCAGTACTAATATATCTTCGAGTAATGATATAAATAAATTTGAATTTGTTTATGATATTATTATTTGGGGCCGAATAGAAAAATATAAGGGTATTTTAGAATTTCTTGAGTATTTAGAAGAAAAATCTCTTTTAAGTAAATATAAAATATTAATTCACGGAAAATGTAGTAGTGACGTTTATTGGAAACAATTGGAAGTATTTCAATCGGAATCAATAGAAATTAAAAATAATTTTATTGATGAAAAAGAGTTATTAGTACAATATTCACAATCAAAAATTATTTTATTTACATATAAAGATGATTTTCTTTTGAGTTCAGGTGCTTTAATACATTCACTTAATTGTTATAAAACAATTTTTGGCCCCGATTCTGGTAATTTCAAAGATTTTTCAAAAGAAGGTATTGTAATAACATATAGCAATTTTGATGATTTGAACTCAAAATTAGATTTTTATCTAAACTCCAATGAATTAATTAGTCAAATTAAAATTAAGAACTTAATTGATAAATATATTTGGGAAAAATACACGTTTTTTTTGATGACTAAAATTAACGAATCCTACAATAAATAATCACATCTTTCTAATACGCTATATAATATTTTTAATCATTGGTTAAGTTGAACCAAAAAATAAAGACCATTTCCAATTTTGAAAAGAAATAGACTTCAATGATTATAGATCTAAAGAAAAACAAGGAATTAGAAATTCATTATTTTTGAATGCTCTTTGCACAATTTAGTCATCGTTTTAAATACATGTCACTCTCTTTTACTTACACAGTCAATTTATGAAAGCTCCTCAAAAACCCACCATATTAATTCTCATAGGTTACTATCTTCCTGGTTTCAAAGCTGGTGGTCCCCTTCGGACAATTTCAAATATGGTTAATATGTTATGTGATGATTATTATTTTAAAATAATTACAAGAGATAGAGATTTAGGTGACTCAACATCATATTCGGATATTATTCATGATGAATGGAATGACCTTGGCACAGCCCAGGTTTATTATATGAGACCAAATGAATTAAAATTTTATAAACTTAATTCCTTTATTAAAAATATCCAATATGACTATATGTATTTGAATAGTTTTTTTGATCCTATTTTTACCCTTAAAGTATTACTTGGAAAAAAAATGAATTTAATAAACGATACTAATATAGTTCTGGCGCCTCGAGGTGAATTTTCAAAAGGAGCATTAGGTATTAAGCGTTTAAAAAAAACTACTTTTATAAGCATAATTAGACATTTAGGGTTTTTGAATAAATTAACCTTTCATGCGTCAACAAATTTAGAATTTCAAGATATTAAGAATGCCCTTTCAATTAAGGACCGTTCAATTAGGATTGCATTAAATTTACCTTCAGTGCCCATTGGATTAAAACTTTGTGAGCTTGATTTTAATCAGGCCTCTTTAAATCGGCCTTTGAGAATAATTTTTCTTTCTAGGATTTCACCCAAGAAAAATTTACATTTTGCTCTAGAGATATTATCTAGAGTTGAAACCGAAATTGATTTTGATATATATGGTCCAAAAGAGGATGAAAAGTATTGGGAGAAATGTTGCAATTTGATTTCTAATCTCCCTAATAATGTATCTATTAATGTATTAGGAAATATCAGGCATGATGATATTTATAAAACGTTTGCAAAATATGATTTGTTTTTCTTTCCTACACAAGGAGAGAATTATGGACATGTTATAGCGGAATCGCTCATTGCAGGCACACCTGTTTTATTAAGCGATCAAACACCATGGAGAAACATGAACTCTCAAGGTTTTGGATGGGATATAAATCTTAATAATGAAAATGAATTTGTGAAAATCATAGAAAATTTTCATTTAAAAGGAAAATCCTTTAGAAGGAGAACCATACATAATAAAGTTCAAAAATTGTTAGTTAATCCGGATGTAATAAATGCAAATAGGTCCCTTTTTAATAAATAAAAAATATGTTCAAAAATAAAACCCTTTTAATAACAGAGGCACAGGTTTATTTAGAAATGCCGTATTGATCCGTTTCTTACACACAGATAGCGTAAACTTTGGTGAAATAATTTTTCCGCTATTTTTAAAGAAGGAAAAAGCCAAAAGTTCATTTAGAGAAATTTCAAATTATTCCTGCCAAATTTGTGCAGATAAAACAATTGATTCCATTAAAAAAATTTCAGTAAACGCTGTTCCTAAAATTAAAAAATGAACGCTATTAATAAGGTAATTAGATATTTTTTCATATATGGTTTCGAAAGAACAATAATTAAAGTTGCGGGTAGAACTAGAAAGGATTATTTACATTATTTTTTTCCAAAACTTTTTTTAAAAAAGACTGAAAGCTCTATTTCTTTAATAGGCTGTGGTCAATTTGGGTTTTCTACTATTTCTTATTTTTTATTAAAAGAACAGGGAAATAAATTTTTGGAATGCTATGATATAGATAAGACAAGTCAGGAATCAACTGCCAATTTTTGGTCTTACAAAGAACATAATGAGGTTGATAAATTAATTAGTAATCCCGCTTGTGATGTAATATTTATAGCTTCCAACCATTATAGTCATACTCCTTATGCGGTCAAGGCGCTAGAACAAGGGAAGGTCGTTTATATCGAAAAACCTATTGCAGTTAATTATGATCAATTAAAAGCTTTGCTTATCACAAAGAAGGAAACAAAAGCTGAAGTTTATGTAGGATACAACAGACCTTTTTCAAAAGCAATATTTCAACTTAAGTATTTTTTGCCTAAAGAATTGCCCATTACCTTGAACTGCTTTGTGGTTGGACACAAATTAGAAAAAGATCATTGGTATCGGAATCCGGAGGAGGGCACTAGGGTTTGTGGTAATATGGGGCACTGGATAGATTTGGCCGTTCATTTAATGGCTGCAAGAAAACACATTCCCGAGGCTTTTAATATTTCCATTTCTTACACTAATGAGAACGAAAGGGATGATAATGTTGCCGTAACAATCACTTCAGATTTTCAAGATTTAATTTCCATAATTTTATCTGCTAGAGAAGAACCTTTTGAGGGTATTAATGAAACAATTAATTTCCAAACGGGAGAATTAATTGCCAAAATTGATGATTTTCGAAAAATGCAGATCTGGAAGGGGCATATTTACAAACGGTTTTCATACAAACCAAAAGATGTTGGTCATTCAAAAGCCATTAATCAACCTTTTAGTGAAGATAAAAGGGATTTTGAAGAAATTATTATGTCAACAATTTTAATGTTGGAAATAACTGATATGGTTAAGCACGGAGAAAAACAACGAGTTGTTAGACCAGCCGAAATTAAAGAAAAATTATTTCATGATTTTCAATAAAAAAATTATCCAAAACCTAAAATAGGATGACAACTTACAGGAAGAAATTTCTGTACTCAGCTTAAAAAAATTATCACGCTACGGTCGCAGAGGAAAAAAAATGCGCCGGCTCCTGGATAACTGTTGCACCAGCCACGTGAAATCCTGTTATAAGAAATAAGAATTAAGATTCGCATAAAATATTATATCTATTTATGAAACAAATCATACAAGACCTTAAGCAAGGTAACACGATATTAGAAGAAATTCCTGCGCCACAAGTCAAGTCGGGCCAGGTTTTAATACAAACCACCCGCAGCCTGGTTTCCCTGGGAACAGAGCGCATGCTAGTGGAGTTTGGGAAAGCAAATTTTGTAGCCAAGGCACGTCAACAACCGGATAAAGTAAAACAGGTTTTAGATAAGATGAAAACCGACGGGGTAATGCCTACCCTGGAAGCTGTTTTTAATAAATTAAACCAGCCTTTACCATTAGGTTATTGCAACGTAGGGAAAGTTGTAGCCGTTGGAAAAGGAGTTTCAGAATTTCAGGTGGGAGACCGTGTAGCTTCTAACGGGAATCATGCAGAGTTTGTCTCAGTTCCTAAAAATTTAGTCGCCAAAGTACCCTATAACGTTAGTGATGATGAAGCCGCCTTTACTGTTATTGGCGCCATAGGTTTGCAGGGAATACGTTTGGTAAATCCAACATTTGGTGAAACTATCGTGGTAATTGGACTTGGGCTTATTGGCCTGGTAACAGCCCAGTTGCTGCAAGCCAATGGTTGTAAAGTGATCGGTCTGGATTTTGACCAACAAAAGGTAGATCTTGCAAAAGATAAAGGAGTTATTGCCATTAATCCCGGTGCGGGCACAGATCCTGTGAAATTTGTACAGGAGTTTACCGGTGGAATTGGAGCTGATGGGGTGATTATTACCGCTTCCTCAAAAAGCAATGACATTATTCATCAGGCGGCAGAAATGAGTCGTAAAAAAGGACGGATTGTTCTTGTTGGAGTAATTGGCCTTGACCTTCAACGCGCAGACTTTTTTGAAAAGGAACTGAGCTTTCAGGTTTCCTGTTCTTATGGAGCAGGTCGTTATGATGATAATTACGAGCAAAAAGGTCAGGATTATCCAATAGGTTATGCCCGCTGGACAGAAAAGCGCAATTTTGAAGCTGTACTTCAGGCGCTTGCAATGGGTCAGTTGGATGTGCAAACATTAATTACAGAGCGGGTTAAACTTGAGAATTTCAATGAGATCTATGGAGATATGCGCAAGCAGGGTTCCATCGCATCTATCCTGGAATACCCTGAAAATTCTGTAAAGGATTCAAAAGTAAAAGTTTCAGAAAAAAGTTTTAAAGCTTCCGAAGGGGTTTTCGGAATCATTGGTGCGGGAAATTTCACATCTTCCACCGTTATCCCGGGAATGAAAACCGCAGAGGCGAATTTAAAATACATCGCCAGTGCCGGTGGTCTTTCAGCAAAAATTCTTGCTAAGAAAGGAGAAGTGGCCTATGCAACTTCAGATTATAAGGAAATCCTTACAGATGCCGAGGTGGATATGGTAATGATAACTACCCGCCATAATCTTCACGCATCAATGGCTAAAGAAGCTCTTGAGGCAGGAAAACACGTTTTTGTGGAAAAACCTTTGTGTCTTACAGAAGAAGAACTGGAAGAGATAACAACCCTGGCAGAGGAAAAAAATAAAATGGTGGTGGTTGGCTTCAACCGCCGTTTCGCGCCTTTAGCAGTGAAAATGAAAAGCCTTTTGGGAGAAGGCCCTAAAAATATTGTCGCCACAATGAATGCCGGTTTTATTCCTTCAGATGTATGGATCCACGATCTTGAAGTTGGCGGTGGAAGAATTATTGGGGAAGCCTGTCATTATATTGATTTGTGTACTTACCTGGCAGGAAGTAAGGTCGTTTCGGTTTGTATGAATGCAATGGGTACAAGCCCGGAGGAGAATACAGATAATGCGAGTATTCTTTTAAAATATGAAAATGGCACTAATGCGGTAATCAATTATTTCGCCAACGGAAGTAAGTCTTATTCCAAAGAACGTATAGAGGCTCACAGCCAGGAACGCACTTTGGTTTTGGATAACTGGAGAAGTTTGAAAGGTTATGGTGTTAAAGGCTTTTCAAAGATGAAAACCAAGCAGGACAAAGGGCATAAAGCTCAGTTTGAATTGTTGGTCAATTCCCTGAAAAAAGGAGGAAAAGCTATCGTACCTTTTGAAGATACTTATAATACCACCAAAGCTTCTTTTGCAGCAATTGAGAGTTTGAAGCAAGGGAAGTGGATGGAGGTGTAATCCTTAAGATTTCACACGGCGGGCGCAACGGGACCTTTGCGCCCGCTGCGAAAAACCACAACACCCGAATAAAGAATATATGTTTTAATAACAATAATGCTCTCAAAAAAACTAAATCTATACTTTCAAACCTTAAAACACGTAAAGCCAACCCAGCTTTACCATCAGGTATATTATAGGTTGAAAAACCGCTTTTTTAAAAAATCATACCGGGGAAAGCCTGAAAAGGTTGCGCAGTTAAAGTTGAAACCCGGGATTTTATATCCCAATTCTTATTCAGGAAACAATAAATTCAATTTTTTGAATCTGGAAAAGTCTTTTTCTGAGATTGACTGGAATTTTAATGAATTCGGAAAACTCTGGATCTATAATCTCAACTATTTTGAGTTTTTAAATCAAGATGAAATAACCGGGGAACAAGGACTGGAGTTAATTCAGGATTATATTTCCAAAAAGGAAATTTTAAAGGATGGCCTGGAACCTTATCCTATTTCTTTGCGGGGAATTAACTGGATAAAATTTCTGGCTAAATATAGAATTGAAGATCAGGAAATTAATGAATTTTTATATTCTAATTATTTAAGGTTAATAGCTAATCTGGAATACCATCTTCTTGCAAATCATTTACTGGAAAACGGGTTTTCTTTGCTTTTTGGAGCATATTACTTTCAGGATGAGCATCTTTATTCAAAAGCAAAAGAAATTATTACAAACCAACTTGAAGAACAAATTTTAGAAGATGGCGCACATTATGAGTTGAGCCCAATGTATCATCAGATAATCCTTCACAGAGTTTTGGATTGTTTAAACCTGATGCAAAATAACAAATGGAAAGCAGATGAGCTTGAAAATTTGCTGCACACCAAAGCCGAAAATATGTTGGGCTGGCTTGAAGCAATTACTTTTAAAAACGGGGAAATTCCTAAGTTAAACGATTCTATAGACGGAATTGCTCCAAATAGCAAAGAACTGTTAAGTTACGCAGCCGGCTTAGGATTGAAAAGCAGAACTGTTCAGTTGAAAGATTCGGGTTACAGAAAGTTTGAATTTGAAGAGTTGGAGATTTTAATGGATGTAGGGCAGATTGCTCCCAAATATCAGCCGGGACATTCCCACGCCGATAGTCTGCAATTTCTTTTAAACTATAAAAACAAACCTGTAATTGTCGATACAGGGATTTCCACTTATGAAAAAAATGAGCGCCGACAATTGGAACGATCAACAAGCTCTCACAATACTGTGACCATTAATGGCCAAAATTCTTCAGAAGTATGGGGAGGGTTTAGGGTTGCAAATAGGGCAAAAGTGACACTTTTAAACGAAACAGCAACTTTAATAGCCGCTTCACATAATGGTTACAGGAAGCTTGGATTTTCACACGAGCGGGTTTTTACTATAAAAGAAAATACATTCCAGGTAGAAGACAAAATCCTCCAAAATGGGAATAGATCCTGTGAAGCCAAAGGTCATTTGCATTTTCATCCGGAAGTGCAACTTGAAATTTCAGGAAATACTGTAATTGTAAACAGGGAATTAAAACTGCAATTCACTGACGCCATTGACCTTCAGATAATGGAGTATCAATTTGCAGAAGGTTTTAACAAACTAAAATCGGCTAAAAAACTTGTTTATAGTTTTAAAAATGAAGCTGGGTTTTTTATTAAACCATTTTCTATTGACTAAAAGAGTTCTCGACTGCAGCCCGTCTTGAGCGTAGTCGAAAGGCTCGAACTGACACTAAAATATGAAATTACTTTTTTTAAGCGATAACTTTCCACCGGAAGTAAACGCACCAGCGAACAGAACCTATGAACATTGCAGGGAATGGGTGAGAAGCGGCGTTGAAGTTACCGTTATTACCTGTGCGCCGAATTTTCCGAAGGGTAAGGTTTATGAAGGTTATAAGAATAAGTTGTACCAAACTGAAATCATTGATGGAATAAAGGTCATTAGGGTTTGGAGTTACATCACCGCAAACGAAGGCTTTGTAAAACGAATTTTAGACTATATCAGTTTTGCAGTAGCTTCATTTATTGCAGGTTTATTTGTAAAAACAGATTTGATCGTCGCTACCTCGCCTCAATTTTTTACAGCACTTTCCGGTTGGTTGCTTTCAATATTTAAAAGGAAAAAATGGATTTTTGAAGTCCGCGATTTATGGCCGGAATCTATTATGGCAGTTGGCGCAATGAAACGAAACAGGGCGATCCGCTTTTTTGAATGGTTGGAAAAAAGCATGTATAGATCGGCAGATTATATTGTAGTGGTAACCGATGCATTTAAAAAGAAAATAATTGAAAAAGGGATTGATGCGGGGAAGATATCTGTTTTTAAGAATGGGGCAAATCTGGAATTATTTATTCCACAACCTAAAGATGTTGAATTAGAAACAAGGTTGGGATTAAAAAACAAATTTGTTTTTGCATATATAGGTACCCACGGAATGGCTCACGGATTAAGTTTTATTCTGGATGCCATTAAACCCTTGGAAACCTCACACCCCGATTTAGTTTTTTTATTTATTGGTGACGGCGCAGAGAAGAAAAATTTGTTAAAACAGGCTGAAAATTTAAATTTAAAAAACGCTGTTTTTGTTGATTCTATAGGAAAAAAAGAAATTGTGAGTTACCTGAGCCTGATGGATGCAGCCTTGGTGAATTTAATTAAAAGCGACACATTCTTAACCGTAATTCCTTCTAAGATCTTCGAGGCAGCAGCAATGGAAAAACCCATTCTATTGGGGTTGCAAGGGGAAACACAAGGAATTATCGAAAAATATAAGGCTGGGGTTTGTTTTGAACCTGAAAACGAAAATGATTTTTACCGTGCTATCGAAGAAATAATTCAACCTGAAATATATAGTGAAACCAGAGAAGGCTCAAAGTCCTTAGTTCAGGATTTTGACAGAAGCAAAATTGCCAATGATATGTTGGAATGTTTACAGGAGGTTTAAGAATCGTAGCCTCGGTTAAACTTCTGTTCCGCAAAACCTATTCCAACTGATGAACATCCGTCACTTCGATACGATTACTAAAACCGGAAGGTTTTAGTAATCGTATCGAGAAGGAGTTCTCGATACGGCTTTGCTTTACTATCGTTTCGCAAAGCCACTCGAACTGACGAGCATCTATCGAGCATCCGTCACTTCGAGTGATTTTTACGGAGCGCAAGCGGAGGAAAAATTGTATCGAGAAGTAATTAGAAGATAAAAAAATGAAGTTAAGCTATGTCTATATTCTCAAATGTTCAGATGGGACTTATTACACCGGCGTGACATCTAATCTAGATAAACGCTTACTGGAGCATAGAACCGGAAAATACCTAGACAGCTACACCTCGAAACGTTTGCCAGTTAATTTAGAATTTTATGCTGAATTCACCGATATCAGTTTTGCAATTTTAAAGGAGAAACAAATTAAAAACTGGTCTAAAGTAAAGAAAGAAGCTTTGATTGAAGGCAGATATGAAGATTTGCCAAATCTGGCGAAAAAAAAGTTTAAAAAATAAGTTCTCGATACGTCTATGCTTTACTGTCGTTTCGCAAAGCCTACTCGAACTGATCTCTCGGCTATGCTCGGGACAGGCTATTAGATAATAGCACTGTCACTTCGAGTGATTTCAATGAAACGAGTTCTCGATACGTCTTTGCTTTACTGTCGTTTCGCAAAGCCTACTCGAACTGACGAGCATCCGTCACTTCGAGTGATTTCAATGGAGCGGCAGCGGAATTGAAATTGTATTGAGAAGGAGTGATTTTACGCAGTGATAACGAAGTAAAATAGTATCGAGAAGTGGCGACGGGACCATAACCGATTTTCGATACAGTTTTTAAATTTCCTGTCTTAAATCAAAAAAATTAATAGAACAGACCCCCTCGACTTAACTCGGGACAAGCAAAAAAAATATAACCTATGCCAAAAATAACAATCATCGCAGGAGCGCGGCCAAATTTTATGAAGATCGCGCCAATTATCAAGGCTATTCAAAAAGCTAAAGCAGCCGGGAAGGACATAGATTTTAGATTGGTGCATACCGGTCAGCATTACGACAAAAAAATGTCAGGCTCTTTCTTTGAGCAACTTGGAATTCCGGAACCCGATGCCAACCTGGAAGCGGGCGGAGGAACCCAGGCAGAACAAACCGCCAATATCATGATCCGGTTTGAAAAGGAATTGACGGAAAACCCTGCAGATGTGGTTTTGGTGGTGGGGGATGTAACTTCCACGATGGCCTGCAGCATTACCGCCAAAAAACTAAATACCCAGGTAATTCACGTGGAAGCGGGAATTCGTTCCGGAGACCTCAGTATGCCCGAGGAGATCAACCGCATGGTCACCGATGCGATAACCGATCATTATTTTACGACCTCCGAAATTGCCAATGAAAACCTGAGAAAAGCCGGAGTTGGAGAAAACAGGATTCATTTTGTGGGCAACACAATGATAGATACCCTGCTTTCAAATATTGATAATTTTATTGATCCAAAGATCGAAGTTAACGGCGAAAAACTAAAGGAAAAAGGCTTTTTTGTACTTACCCTACACCGTCCGGCAAATGTAGATGAAGAAGGGAAACTCAAGGAAATGATGCAGGCCATTATGGATGGTAGCGCAAAAATGCCTGTTATATTTCCGGTGCATCCGCGAACCTCAAAAATATTGGAAAATATGGGAATTGTCCACGAGAATTTGCATTATGTGGAACCCTTATCTTATCTAGAATTCAATTACCTGGTTAAAAATTCGTTTGCCGTAATCACTGATAGCGGCGGAATTACAGAAGAAACCACCGTAATGGGCGTTCCCTGTTTAACCTTGCGCGACAATACCGAGCGCCCGGAAACCATTACTTTGGGAACCAATGAACTTGTAGGCACCGCACCAGAAAACCTAAAACCATACCTTGAAAAACTGATGTCCGGCAACTGGAAAAAAGGAGGGAAGATCCCGCTTTGGGACGGGAAAACGGCCGGGAGAATTGTGGATTCTTTATTGAAGATCTATGGGAATGAAGTTGAAGTACGAGGTTAGAAGTAACAAGTTAGAAGTACGAAGTTAGAAGTTGTTTGTAGTTTATGGTTTGTGGTTAAGTCGGAAGAATGAAGAGTGAAGAGAAGCACCAAGAGCCAAGACTAAAAAAGTAAGAAGTTAGAAAAAAGAAAATAGAATCCCATCCCCACAATTCGGGATTTGGAGAAAAAAAGACTAAAAAAAAGTTTATAGTTTATGGTTTATTGTTAGAAGTTACAAAAACGGAAAACGGTAAACCGAAAACAGGCCGCGAAGACTGTGGAGAAGAGGTAAAACCAAATCAACTCACGACGCCATAAAGAATAATTCAAAATTCAAAATTCCGAAACCCCTCGCAGCCCGAAGCCCCGAAGCATCCGGAGGGGAAACCAACATCCATCGCCCTACCGATTGGTATTTAATTACTAATCCTCAATTTATACCCCATGAATTTACTCAATCACGAGGTGATCCTCGAGCTGTTCCACGCTTATTATTTGCTGTTTGTGTTGTCCATGTTTTTAGGCACATTTGCAGTGACTTTTTACCTTATTCCCAAGGTATTGTGGGTGAGCAAGGAAAAAAACCTGATGGCCGAGGTGGTAGGGCGCAGTGCCCATTCTACCGAGACGCCTTCCTTTGGCGGCGTTGCCTTTTACATCACCCTAATTATGGTACTGGCCCTTATACAAAGCCTTAGGCTCAACTATGTGGGTGGCCACCTAATTGGCGCTATCACTATTTTGTTTATGGTTGGCTTAAAGGACGACCTGGTGATCTCTACCGCCCGGGTAAAGTTATTTGGGCAGATGGCCGCTGCCAGTTTTCTTGTTTTTTCACCTGAAATGCATCTAACCACCCTAAATGGCTTTTTAGGGATCTATGAAATTCCCGGGATCCTGGGCCTTTTATTGACCGGATTTTTGATAATAGCGCTTATCAATGCCTATAATTTAATTGATGGGATAGACGGCCTGGCCGCTCTTGTGGGAATCGTGATCTGCACGGCCTATGCCACGGTGTTCTATATTTCAGAAAATCCTTATTATCTTTTGATCAGCGTAAGTCTTGGCGGGATCCTTACCGCTTTTTTAAGGTTCAATTATTCCCGGGGACAACGGAAAATTTTTATGGGAGATTCCGGCTCTCTTATCGTAGGCCTTGTGCTCGCTTTTTTGAGCATCAAACTCCTGGTGATGACACCTTCCCTCCCCATGATTCAGAATGGTTTTAGCCCCTCAAACCGCGTATTATTTGTCGCCTGCATCCTGTTTATCCCTGTTTTTGACACCCTGCGGGTAATTATCCTCCGGCTTTTAAAAGGGGACAGCCCTTTTTCAGCCGATAGGGAGCACACTCATCATATTATGCTGGACCTGGGTCTTTCCCATAAAAAAGCGGGAATTTTTCTGGCCTCCTTGAACATACTGGTAATAAGCACCTACTGGTTCTTTTCAAATATGCTTTCCAATTTATGGCTCAGCTTCCTGGTGGCCTCAATGTATGGCGCGATGTTTTTAATGTTCTATTTACTGAAGAAAAAAAGTAACCTTAGAATGGAAATGAAGGAAACCGAAGACCGGAGTCCGGAGAAGGAAGAAAGATCTCATGTAATCATGCATAACGGGTTGGGACAAGGAATCAAGGTGGAAAGGCCTGCGAATGGTCAAGGTTCAAAATTCAAGGTTAAGTGAAGGGTGTGAAGAGTGAGGAGTGAAGAGAATAAAGAAGTTAGAAGTACGAAGTTGTTTGTAGTTTGTTGTTTATGGTTTGTTGTTAAAAAAGAAGTTAGAAGTACGAGGTACGAAGTTAGCCCCGAAGTGTCGGGATTGGAGAGTGATGAGTTGAGCGGAAAGAGGAAAGTGGAGAGTGAAAAACCTGGAAGACAAATCCTTCTTCTCCCTTTAGGGAAGGGGTAAAACGGAACTGAAGGACTTGGGGACTTGGGGAAAATGGGACTTGGGGAGTGGAAAAGCTGACTTGGGGAAAATGGGACTTGGGGAGTGGAAAAGCTGACTTGGGGAAAATGGGACTTGTGGAGTGGAAAAAGAAGTTAGAAGTTAGAAAAAAGGGACAAGAGCCAGGAGACAAGAAACAAGACTAACAAAAAGTGTTTATTGTTTGTAGTTTATTGCTTGTTGTTAAAAGAGTCGAAAGTGAAGGGTCGGGAGTGAAGAGGCTAAAGAAGTTATTTGTATTTTATGGTTTCTAATTAAAAGTTGCGGAAAACAACAAACAGCAAATGGAAAACATCAAATTGAAAGTCATTATTTGCCAGAA